>Ga0210040_10007250_pt1 | contig 13528 bp, 16 predicted proteins | sample CryGeyCG12114_NA_FD_185462 | JGI IMG/M metagenome (GOLD analysis project Ga0210040, IMG submission 185462) | Groundwater microbial communities from aquifer - Crystal Geyser CG19_WC_8/21/14_NA (SPAdes) (version 2) | ecosystem: Environmental > Aquatic > Deep subsurface > Groundwater | place: USA... | reverse complement strand
TCATGTCCCTCCTACACCCCCTGCCCCGGACCCCGAATTGTGAACCCGCAACCCTCGCCTGCGCTCTCATATCCTGATGGCCCACTGTTACGGGCACGACAAGCTACGTCACGTCACGACATGATGCACGCTGAGAAGGAGTCGCCTGGGAGAGGAAGTCGCCTGGGAGAGGGAGTGGACACGGGTGCAGTGGGGATGATCGGTGGTGAGAGGGCGGGGGATGTGTTGGAGAAGGAGGGGTTGGAGGGTTAGTGAGTAGATGTGACGCTCGCCTGACGGCTTTGATGTTGTTGGTGGGAATGGAACGTGGCGCACGTCGAGTATCATTGAGCTCAGGGACAGCAAACAAGGACTTTCTTGGGGCGTTTGGAGAGAGTCGGGGCGGAGTAGTAGATCAACGGGGATGGAGAATACCTAGGTAGGCTTCTTCTTCTTCTTCCTTGCTTGACTGACTGACGACGAGTGCCTAGCTGGGAGGCTGGGGAGGACACCATGATCTAGCTGGCTGCAGAGAGTTAAAGTTCTTGACGTGATTATCTAGCTGGTAGGTAGACTGGGATACGATGTGCATCAGACACAAGCGATGCTTGAATAAAGCCTGTTTTCTCTTCCAGCAGCTGAACGTTTCGGATTGGAACCATATGGAGACCTCTTGGCGAGCGTGCTTCCAGAGACGACGAGATCAGGGAGAGGAACGAGCTGCGCTGTAGAGATGATTCATAGTTAGACCAAAAACGACTCAAAGACCAAAGATCCTCCATAGCTTTTCCACAAAACCTCCCTTCCTTTTCTATGGCGCGTACCAACCAGCTCGCAGCTGTCCGTCGACGGATTCGCGACCGGATCCTCCTTCCCAGCGGCCTTTTTCCATTCTCTATCTGTTCGGGCCCGCGCCCTGTCTTGTTGTCTGGATTCGACACCTCGGGGAGCCACCGGACGTCGTGGGTTTCTGCTGCTGCAACTCACCAGTCTCCGTTCCGGTGCCAGCGGAAGAAGGCCCCGAGGGCCATCCGACCAACGCGTCCGCAGGCTGGGAAATCGTCCATGAATGTCGTGCTGAATCCGTGCGTGCGGATGCCGAGCATCGAGCAGAAGAGCCAGCTGCTGCTGAAGGTCAAGCCGGCGATCAAGGTGATGGCGACCAGGCGGACAATGATGGATGATATGGGTTGGAGGTAGACATGGGCTATCGAGAGGCCGGAGACGATACGGGAGGGCGTGGTGTGTGGACTAGGTGTTTGTAGGGCGTTCGAGGACTGAGTCGAATGCAGCCATCGCGGGAGTTGTGGAGGTATTGGGGCTTTGACGGCGTGTGTCTCTGTGGATGTGATGTTCACCGTTGGCGTCATCCGTTGCGTCTGTCCATGCTTCTGCTCCGACTCGCCGACAGCTTCCGAGACGAGCGGTCCATCATGCTGGCCAACGATGTCGGCCTCGACACCATCAACCGAGGCCTCCTTCGTGGTCCCCTTCAAACACCGGCCCATCTTCTCGAGTATCACCATGTTTTCCGTGTGGCAATTGTTGCAATGGCAGGAAACGTCCAGTACATGTTCCGCATCCTGAACCAAGGCTTTGATGATGTACGCAAGCACTTCGATCCTGGCTTGGTCTGCATTTTCGGCGACCTTTTTGATCTGAAGGACTTTGGAAAGATCATTGATTGCAGTGCGGAGGTCTTGGTGGAAGCGCTCACGGGTGAGAATCACGACGGGCAGCGGCAGGGCCGGCTTGACCAGGTCAAGCAGGGCACGGCTGGTGGTGACTGGATTCGTGGATGATGCCGGAGCGCTTGGAGGAGGGATTGTGCGTGAAGGGACTTCGAGCCATGATGAGAAGGTCGGTGGTGGAGTCGCTGGAGGAGTTGGTAGTGTGGAAGGCTGTGATGCAGGAAGCTCCGCTGCCGCAGGTGGGTTGTGTTCAAAGTTTGGAAGGGAAGAATAAGATCCGTTGTGGGATCTTGCAGTCTCGATATGTCCAACAACTGTTTCAAAGCGAGGCTGCTGTTGGTCGTCGCCATCAGTCGTGGTCAATCTCGTAGGTGGTGGGTCGAGTTCTTCAACCACAAGATAAGTCTGAGTGTCAAATGCAGGGCCAGTTGCTTGGTCTGTGGTATGAACTGCTTCAAAGTTGAGACGAATGGATGCTATATCGTCAAGCGCAAGCTCATAGATTGTTGTCGGTGCCGATTTGAATTCGACAAAGGCTTTGATTCGTTGTGCCATGGTGATCGCCGTGCTCTGTGTGAAGTGGATGCTGGTTGTGATCGAGGCTGCTTCGGAAGTTGCTTGGTTGTGTTGGGAAAGGAACTATCTTCAGCAGAGGGCGAAGAGCCATATACACGAGGCTGACCGAATCGTGGAACATGTTGGAGCTTTTGCGAATTGGGGGGTTGCTGTGTGTCTAAGACTGGTCTCATGATATGACAATGAAAGAGGCCTCACCTGCAGAAAAGAGTAGAACTGTAGAATCTCGTCCACGACCTCCTACATTTCTCGGAATGCGATGTTGTACGGTTACGTGCATGTACCGAACGTACAGACCGAGGTGTGTCGGATAACTGCTGTAAAGTTGTTGAAGGTCAAGACTTTCTCTGTTGACGTCCCGCAGCACGAGCGAGAAGTTTCCAAGGCGTTTGGCGGTAGCCCACCGAATATGCAGGTGTGCTTCCAGACAAGGCTACTACTGAATGGCGTCTGCCTTGACTTGTTCCAAAGAAACCTTGTCTGCACCCAGTTACAACGGTCCGACACCATTGCTGCGACATAGAATCCACCAGCAGAAAGCGAGGGGAAAGCCCAGGTGGCCAATGTGGGGGCGAGAGCGGAAGAGAGAGTTGGACCTTGCTTGCCGAGCTGACATGCTTGAGCTCGAGCAGCAAGCCAGCGGGCCACAGTGCAAAGAAAGCTGGCACGTAAAACACGCCTCTTCTTCCTGCTTGACTCGTGACTTGTGATTGGTTGGGGAATACACCATGATCTGGCTGGCTGCACAGGATTAAGTGCTTGATGTGATTGTTCTGACTCCTTCTCTGGTCTGATAAGCGCTGCTTGTGTTCCTTGCCAGTAACCCACAGCACGAGGACTCATTCCGTCACCACCATCATCCTTCAGCCTCCTTGATTTTCGCATCATCCGACGTCAAGGTGGCCTCATTAAAGTCTTCCGTGCCGGGAAGCTCAACGTGCACATTCTTAACGACGGCCATCCCCATCTTGACTTCTTCCGACACCAACTCCAGCACATGGCCACCTTTACTCCTCTCCTTGTCGATAAAGTGCAGATGCTCTCCAGCGACGGCAAAACCCTGCCAACTAACGGGACTCCTAGCGCCGACGATTGTGCCCTCGACGTCCTCGTACGTGTCGACGAACTGATCCTTGCCCAGTTCCGACAGCGGTTGTCCTTTATACTTCTGGCCGCGCACGGTGCGGCATTTGATGCTCTTGAAACGCCCGTCGATGCGGTACGTCATGAACAGGTTGGTGGCGTGGCTGTTGAACTCATCCAGCACGTTGTCGATCGCCGTCTTGTCGCCTAATGTGACGGTCACGGTGCTCTGTGGCACAAACTGCGAGCTGACCGCGTAAGGGATCTCGTCATCGGATCCGGCCTCACGGACGGAGCCGCCAGCGCAGAGTTGGTAGACGACTCCGTCGACAAAGAGAAGCTCGCCATGCATGCCTACGAACGTGCCCAAGCCTTGATTGCCTTTTGTTCTGAGCTTGGATACTTTGATCCCCGAGTCGCTGACGCCTGCCATTAAGGCGTTGAGCAGTGAGTACTGGTACATGTGATTGTCCTCCATCTTAGATTCCTGTGCTGTATGGCCTAGAGGCTGCCAATCAATTTGTCCGCTTGTTTTCGCGGTGTCAATTGTTGTGTGGTCGAGTTGAACCAAGAGCGCTTCACGATTGGTCGACGTAAGCTTTTGTGTTGATTAACAATCAACCGACGTGTCTTTGGCTTGCTGATGGAGTGTCGGCTGAGGAGTCAACCCACCAGACGGATTCGATCAAAATTCCAAACCGTGACTTGTGTTATTTACCTAGGTAGGTAGGTACTCTACCAATGCTAATTATGAAAATTTGTGGAAAGGTATGACATAAACGGTCGGCGGCACATGCCGGATCTGTAATCCCGGTGGTGTGACATCAAGCATTTAAGATGAATGCTTGGGTCCCTCCATCCGAGTGTTTATTATGCCGTATACTACAACTCTCACTGACTGTGATATCTACTACGTCCGGTCCCTTCATTACATCATCTTTGCCCCTCACACAACATGGCCAAATCCGTGACAGAGATCATCGTGGACAGCCTCAACAACGCGGGTGTCAAAGTGGTCTTTGGTGTTCCTGGAGCAAAGATAGACAGCATATTCGATTGTCTACAGGACCACCCTGAGATACGCATGATCGTTGCTCGACATGAACAGAATGCTGCCATGATGGCAGCGGCAGTCGGTCGCATCACCGGCACGCCCGGCGTATGCATCGCAACATCCGGGCCAGGAGCATCCAACCTTACGACTGGACTGCTCACGGCGACTACCGAGGGTGACCCTGTGGTGGCACTTATCGGGTCTGTCCCTCGACTACAGAGCACAAAGCATACGCATCAGTCTATGAGAGCACTCGATGTCCTGGGCCCGACCTGTAAAACGGCAACGAACATCGACGTGGAAGACCAAGCAGCAGAAGTCATCCTCGCGGCCTTCAGAACAGCAGCGACATCTCCGAAAGGTGCCACTGTCATCTCGATCCCCATGGATGTCGCCAAAGGCAATTCCAAAATCCTCAGCTTTCCCCCACCCGCGTTTATACCACCACTCTACGGCCCAGCACCACACGATCGCATCCAGGAGGTCGCCCGCCTGATCGAGAACGCCAAATTGCCCGTCCTGTACCTGGGTATGAGGGCATCGAGTCCCAAAGTCGTCGATACCGTCCGCCGACTCCTGAAGAAACTCCCCATCCCCACGATCGAGACCTTCCAAGCCGCAGGCGCCCTGTCCAAAGACCTAGCCCACCTCTTCTACGGCCGTGTTGGTCTCTTCCGCAACCAGACGGGCGACAAGCTGCTCGCAAAATCGGATCTCGTCCTCTGCGTAGGCTACGACGCAACAGAGTACGACGCCAACGCGTGGAACCCGTCTGGAGACCTGAAGATCGTGCACATCGACTACCACTCGGCGGACTACGGCTTCTACTACCACCCTGAGCACGAGCTGTTGGGGTCTGTGGTGAGCAACCTGACTGCGTTGACCGAGGAAGTGAAAAACGTTCAAGACCCCGCCGAGTCCTCAACCTGCAAACAGCTTTCCGCGGAGTTCCAGTCGTGGCTCGAGAGAAACGACATCAAGCGCAGCGAGGGCCTGGTGCATCCTCTGCACTTCATATCACTCCTGCAGGAGAACGTATCTGAAGACACGACTGTGACGTGCGACGTCGGCACGGTCTACATGTGAGTACCAAGATAGCCTTCTGAGCGCTAGAGATACCCTTCTCTAGCTTCCTCCGTCCTTCCCTCCTCCCTCCTCGAGATCCACAAAAACTAACCCGAACCCGCGAACGCAGCTACATGATGCGCTTCTTCCGCGCCTACAGCCCGCGCAAATTCCTCACGTCGGACGGCCAACAAACCCTCGGCGTCGGGCTCCCCTGGGCCATCGCGGCCTCGCTCGTGCAAAGCCCGCCGTGCTCTCAAAAGGTCGTCTCGCTCTCCGGCGACGGCGGCTTCATGTTCAGCAGCCAAGAGCTCTCGACGGCCGTGCAGCAAGGCTGCAACATCACGCACTTCATCTGGAACGACGAGCACTTCAACATGGTCGAGTTCCAGGAAGTCGCCAAGTACGGCCGCAGCAGCGGCGTCAAGCTCGGCGGCGTGGATTTCGTCAAGTTGGCCGACGCGTTTGGCGCAAAGGGCTTCCGCATCAGTGACTCGAGTCAGGTCGAGGCCGTCATGAAGGAGGCCCTGGCCTGGGAGGGCGTCAGTCTCGTCGACGTCGCCATCGATTACAGTGAGGCGCCGCAGTTGGCGCAGCATGTCATCGCCGAGGCGCAGGCGGATTGAAGAAGGAAGAGCAAAAGCGCGGCGGGGATGGGAGACGTAAAGGAACCAACGAGTTTAACTGTCGCCGTGGTTTTGATGCGGGAAAGAATGCTTTCTCATCATACACACGTGGATGAACGAGCAGAAGGATTCCCTTACTGCACACGTCCTAAACTGAGGCACAAAGGTTCGCTCCATGAAACCGGATCGCAACTCAAGCCCGAAACAGCATTTTTATCACCGTCATCCTTTCAAGACATGCTAGCTTCCCGACTTTAAGTAACGCCCCGGCGCTGCTGTAATTCCAGACGTAACAGACTTCTCTTGAAAGCGTGCTTTGACAAAAAGCCATTGCAGGAGTGCGCTCGCTGCACAATGCCGCGGAAGTAGAGGTGGAGTGATGGCATCAAATTCACCTCCTCGCTCGACGCTCAGCATTTTTAGTCTGGGCAGCTCGTTTCAAGAAGGCCATATTCGTCCTCCATGATTGCATACAGGCGTGCACGCTTCTCCTCCTCATCTGTCAATGATATACATCCCCGATGGCCGCCATCCATACGGCCCTGCTTGCTTGCTTGCTTCCTTGCTTGCTTGCTTGCTTCCTTGCTTGCTTGCTTGCTTGTTTAGCTACCTCTTCAAAGCCGAGAACCTTTTTGCCAGATCATCCACCGTAGGCACACTGCCCCCAGGCCCACCAGCTCCTCCTGCTGCGGCGTTTTTCTTCGGGATGGCCGCCGACTTGGGTTTCGGATTCACCGTGCCAGCACCACCGGGCAACCTCACCCTCGGACTGGGGTTGTCTGTCCTGGGTGCCGGCGGCGCCACGCTGACGGGGCTTTTGGCTCCGGCGGGTTCGAGCGAGCTGGGCGGTGTTGCGCCGGAGAGGCCGGCCAGATCGATCTTTTGATTCTGACTCTTGTTCTTCATCGGCGTGCTGGGGAGGGGCGCCTCCTTCGCTCCCCCGCCGACACCATCATCATCATCGGCGTTGTCGTCGTCCACGTCTTGGTCCTCGTCATCCACCTCCCCTTGCAACTCGTCCACCTCGGCCCGATTCCTCGGCCAATCCACACCGTACGTCTTTGCAATCTCCTCCAGGTACGCCTGCACCAACCTCTCGCTCGGCGGCTCCACCTTCAACTTGTCACTCACCCTCTTCGGCACCAGACCATCCACATTATCATTTGCCCTCGCGCCAAACTCCCTCCCAAACCTCTCCATCAACATCGCCCGCACGATGCCCAGCTCCCTCACATCCCTCGCCAGCCGCGGCGCCGCGTAGATGATACTCGCGGCCGCCTCCTCGAGGCCCGTCGCGCTGTCGTCGGTCGCTGCGCCGCCCGCGCCGCCGCCGTTCTCCTTGATGTTCTTATCCCGCACATCTAGCAGGCCCGCGCGCGCGAGCAAGAGCTCGGCGTACAGCTCGAGAATCTCCATCAGCTCCACCGTGATGTCGGTGTGGATGATGTTCTCGACGCGGATGCGCGCCGAGGCTTCGCGTGATGAGGCCAGTAGGTCGGCCATTTCGCGCCGCGAGGCGATGCTGAGGGACGTGTCTTTCTTTTGCGCATTGCGGAGCCGTGGGATCAAGAGTCGGAGTGTGGATTTTAGTTTTATCTGTGTGGGTAGAGCATGGCGTTAGTTGGAGTGGAAAGAGCTGAGTGGATTGGGGAAGTAAAGGTGATAGTGATGAAGTGGGATGGGGGTGAGAGGGAAGGACGTACGGTTTGGGGCGAGGCTGCGGGCATGTTGGGTGACTTCTAAGCGGGTGTGTAGGTATATAATTCAACGCGTGGCTTGTGCATGGAATAGCCACCACTGAAGCACTCGAATTGTAGGCTCCTCGGAAACGAATTCGGTGGTCACGAGTGTTTGATCGACGGTGGTCAAGGGCGGGAAATCTGCCGTATGCGGAGCCTCAGACGCGAGTGTGCTGATTATCGATCAGCCTTTGCAGGAAGCGTAGCAGGCAACGTTGTTGTTTCGAAGAGACTTATGTGTTTGTCCTTTCGTAGAACACAAGATGGTAGTTACCTGAGTACCTACCGTGGGGAGAGTGCAGGTCAGCCGCAGCGGCCAGGTCATTGCGGGGCATCATGATTGATCTGCAGCGCTGGGGGTCGGAAGTCGGACATTCATGTCACCGACCGAGAAGAGTACAAAGGTCGGCGCTAAACACATTGGACCAAATACAGCGCGCCAACGCCAGTGCTCCCAAGGTAGTCATAAGCTCGCAGCCACTTTAACAGATGAGGTGCCGGACCGGGTCACCTCAATTCGGGGAGAGTATCAGAACAGTAGTATCATATAATATGAACAGCTGGCTATCCAGGCTATATAGCGTACCACAACAAGGTCTTTTCCTAGACCATGGAAAGTTCTAACAAGCAAACTTCACCCATCGCTAAGTAACACGGATTGGATCACTACACCCCCCTTTCCCTTCCTAGAACGTAGACGTCGTAAACCAAAAGAACAAAAGTATAAACATCCAAATCTCCAAGCCCAATATGCGCACCCTACTCGCATCTTGCACGAGCGATTCGCAGAATGTACGGGGGTCAAAATGACAAATATATGCAAAACGGTTGCGGCTGGGCTCCCTGCTGGAAATGAAGTGGTTGGTAATGTGCAAAACCAGCTGCGGAGAAGGGATTGATGTGGAATCATCGTCGAAGATTTGGGCTCATAGCACTGCTGCGGCACTCAGGACAAGCCCAAACATTGATCCGAAGAGTGATAACTGGAGTTGTGATGCTGCACCGGTGTGCTGTAGGGGACCCACTGCTGTTGACTCGGCCGCGGATGGAACAGCCGTGGGCGCAATAGGAACACCGCCAGCTTCCCATGTGGCGGTAGCCTGAGTGGTATGGTTGGAAATCGAATAGTAGGGAGTCCCTGAGGCTGAGCGTGATGCAGAGCCCCAGGTGGCGGTCGTAGTCTGGTTGTATGTGGGCCAGACCGCTGATGAGTTCGAACGAGCCGAAGACGAAGCGGATGACCATGAGCTCCAGGTGTGCATGGACGTCTTTGTAGTAGAAGAGTTGGCAGCCACGGTAGACCAGGTTGTCGATGAGGTTATCTTTGAGGTTGCCAACGCGGTGGTCGAGGCAGTGGTAGATGCAGTGGTCGTTGTGGTAGGGGCTGCATTCGTCGTGGTGGAAACCGCCTGCGTCGTCGTTGTCGTGGTTAAACTCGAGCTTGAGGATGGTACAGCACTAGATTGATAGAATTGACCTCCCTTGGCAGTGTTTGCGGACCAGCCCGACGAGGGGGATGCGGATGACTGACTGTTCGACGAGCCACTGTTTGAAGATCCGCTGTTGAAGACCACAAAATTGGCAGTGGAACCCTTGGCGACTGTTACAACACAGAACGCGCCACCACCCGCGCCATCACTACTGCTGCCAGTCATCTGGTTGACACTGTTTTGACTTGGGTCGATAGCACATGGGAGACCATTACAGCCGCCATTGGGACATTCAATTTTCACACCCCAGTTTGGCATTATGTTGCGGAATGGTGTAGTGGTCTCGAGGTAGATAGGGTTCCAACCAAGCTTGATGTAAGTATTGCCTGACGAATCCACGTTTGCACCAGCCACGTAAGGAGACCAATTGCCCCAAGGGTTAGCGTTAGTGCCCCAGACGCATGCCGTTTCTGCATCAATCCCAGGAGGGTTGATGTAATAGTGGGCCGCGGTGCCGCACCAATAGTCCATACCTGGCACTGCTAGAGATCCAGAACCTGTAATGGCTGTGGGAATGAGCATGGCTTCGTTTCCCGGCAGCACAGTCTGACAGAACGAGACAACACCACCAGCATTGTTCTGAACACCGATGTTGGTTGAGGTCGATTGACAGTACGGCTTGTTGGGGAATGGCTTTTGGATATTTCCGTTATTGTCGCAATATAGTCCACCGTTCTGTCGCCGGTTAGAAAGAAGCTCTCGATTCTTCAGAGACCGGACTTACCATAGACATAGGGTATGAGTATGATGTCGCATCAGGGTCCCATTGCATAGAGATTTGACCTGGTGGGCAGGCATATGGACAATAGTTTCCAGGCGTACATGGCTGATCTGGGCTCATAGCCCAGCCCCCGTTCGAGCTGCTTGGTGTCACCGCAACCAGTCCAGCGTCCGATGGGAAAGCACATTGTCCACTCTTACTCCATTGTCCACCTTGACCTCCTTGGCTCCATTGTCCTCCACGCCTTTCCAGCTCGAATTCCGATATCTCTGGGATGGCAGTTTCAGGCGTAGGCGATCTTATCTCGAAGCCGTGCTCAACATCCTCGGCTGTAGATCGGAACAAATCTCGATTCTGCCGATGCCTTTTGTGTAGGGCCTCGAGGTGATCGTGCACGCCATGTTTTGCGCTGACGAGCGTCGCTAAGAGAAGCAAGGCGCTTGCGCCAGATGTGAAGGTTCGTGATCGCATCGTAGGACGATGTTTGTGTTCAGGTACCCTCGGTCAATATGTGATGGTCCGTGGTTATCTAGCATATATTATCTATATGCGACAGGTCTTGATTTGTTTTAGCTCTCCAGGAGAACGATATAGGATTGAGACTCCAAAGGAACGACTAGGGTCAGTGGATTTGGTAAAGAACGTGGTGCTCGCAGAGCGCGGGAGCAGAACGCGACGGCGACAGCAATAGCGACAACGAAAACGACAACGACAACGAGCGACGAAGACGGCGAAGGAAGAAAGATACAACGAGTCAGGATACCAACGCGCGACCCGGGCCCAAGGTAAAGGAGACGGCGCGGTTCGGTCGAGGCCATGCACAGACTGGAGACTGCAAATTGGCTGTGACGAAGGTGGAGCCGTCAAGGCCCCACGCGTTGACGGCGCCATCAAGTCGTGTCAAGTCCGCTTCTTCTTACTGTTGGCGCGACAGATGTAGTTAGCCGGGGACTTCTAGCGTCGACATCTCGAAATGAGAAAGCCGCGAGCTTGTTGTCGACAAATCAGAAATTTTCCTGCTTCGAGGCTGTTCCTGAGCCAAACGCGCAATCTGACAGCGCCCCTCGAATCAGAGTCTGTCCTTGTCGCGCGCGGGTCGAGCGTATCGTGCCGTTGCTGTGGAGTGCTCGACATGCAATAGTTAAGTTACTGTCTGCACGCGACAACCTTGGCTGAGCGCAAAGACAGTAAGTTCACGTCCTTCTCACACAATAGCCAACGCCGGGAGCACACAGGTGCGCACGGTATTATGGTATACTTGAGTCGCGTTCCTGGCGGGGATCGACAACAGGGTGCGCCTCGTGGGCTGCCTTACCTACCTAGGTACCTAGGTGTCTTGTAGTTAATTCGAGGAGAGTGCCTCGGAAATGTTGAAGGATGACTCGGACAACCTTGACGTAGCATGTCATGGGAGCGGATGTCGATGAAGGAGTGGGAGTCGCGTCGCCTACTGTGTATTCCATGCACGTTGGACTGTCAGCACTTCGCTACTGTGCAAAAAGTAGCAAGCTGACGTGGATATTTTTCAGGATAGGCACGAGGAAGAAGGAGGATGCAGGATGCAGTATGCGGGATAAACTGTCGATCGACAATCTGAAACCGCGAACGATCGCTCTTGGCACGTAAAGTCACGCGCCCAACGTGACTCGGACTGGCACTAGCACCGACTTCAAGCTGGACTTGCATGCATCGGTTTCGAGGATCGAGCACGTCCTCTCTTCTACGGCGACCCCTTATCATGCTGTACTGGCACTGGCCCCGAAGCGTGTGCCATTCACTGCCTCGCCACATGCCGTGGTACTAATCGTTCAGTCGTACTTCGTCCCGACGTCTGCTTATTCTTATGTAGGAGCCGGCAAGGCTCTCCATGTTTGATCGTCCTCGAACCCTTTCCAACCCCAAGCAATGCAATAGTGTTTGGCAAGCAGAACGAACTCTTCCACCTCGTCCATCCACTCTAGGCCTTCTACCCTCTGTTTCTCTTTCTCATTAATCCACTTTCGCCAAACAAAGTCAATATCGACAGCTACACTTCCATCTCGCGCGTCCTTTCCGAATCCGAAGTATCTCAGCCTCGCTTCTTGCTCCTTCAGGCCAGCATACTTCTCCAACGTCTGGAGGTGGATACCCCTTGCAACGAGATTACTGATCATGGTTTTGCCAAATGAGTCATGCGGACGAATTGGTTCGTATATCACGCATGCTAGGGGGGTGGTCGCTGGGAACCGCGAACTGAAATAGTCAAACACGGCATCTGCGTCGTCAGGTGGTAGATAGATTAAGCAGCACTCTGAGATCAAGAGGGTCGGAAGTGATTCGTCCAGGCCGAGGATGGTGGTCGAAGTCTTCAGCCGACGGAGATCTTGTGCGTGGATATAATAGCTTGGTGAGCTGAGACTCGATCTATCAGAAGAAACTTGAACATGAGGCCCGTTCACGTCAAAGTCGCAATGCTGCTTTATCCTGTTCGCAAAACTTGGATTGCGGAGTTGGTTGATTTTTGCGCTAGTGTTGGCAGGGAAATCTAGTTCATGGTACACAAGATCCAGATCATGCCGTCTCTGTTTGAGGCGGAAGAACCGTGTATCGCTCCCTGCGCCAAGCGACACGACTTGCCTCGTGCCATGAGGTGATGATGCTAGAAACGCATCGACGATGTGATCGATGCCAGTGGTCCTCACGTATGTGCCTAGATGTCTCAGCACGATTCACCATCAAATGTAGAATACCGACCTCTGTTCATCAATGGTAACCTTCTAACGACAGGCTCGCCTGCTGTAAGACCGCTAGCGAAAAGGTCGTCCAAATAGCCTGTCCCGACCGCGCTCGTTCTGGACGTGGCAGCGTCAAAGTCTGTTTTCTGGATGATCTCATCCTTGTTGACATTCGGGCGACTTGCACCGTCAGCAGACTGTAGGTCGCCTCGCCCACGGGCCCTGAGCCTTGGACCCCCTCGTCGTAACGTGTTGAGGTTGGGGATTTGTGGTGCGGACATTCTCTCTATCTCTCCATGAAAAGTGGTCGGCCCGAACTCCAGGTGAGCCCATGCGTCACAGTGCCAAGATGAGGATATGGGTCGTTTTGAGCTTTCAAGTTGTTGTTGTCACTCATCGAAACCACCACCAGGGGAACCTCAACTCTGCAGCGTCAATCATAGAATGTCGCACTTCAACCCTGCTGCGACCTTTCCTGGCCTCATCCTGCTATCTAAGGGTGCCACTTGCGAATTGTCAATGTGTACCGTGACTCCTCGGCCAGCAACATCGTTGGACCTCGCGCAAGGTTCTCTTCTGCTTCGTCACCGTCGTGGCAGTGATGTCGATCGTTCTCGCCTGCTGGTGTTCCTGAACAAGCTACAATCACAGAAGCGGAGGGCAATCGCGAAACCGGCCAAGTCGCACGGCCACTCCAGAGAGGATAGGTACGTGGACTGTAGCGCAGGCTGAACGAGAAGAACTTTTCGAACATGACAGTCCAGAAGAACGACGAGTCCGACTACGTCTA
>Ga0210040_10007249_pt1 | contig 13532 bp, 10 predicted proteins | sample CryGeyCG12114_NA_FD_185462 | JGI IMG/M metagenome (GOLD analysis project Ga0210040, IMG submission 185462) | Groundwater microbial communities from aquifer - Crystal Geyser CG19_WC_8/21/14_NA (SPAdes) (version 2) | ecosystem: Environmental > Aquatic > Deep subsurface > Groundwater | place: USA... | reverse complement strand
TATAGCTATTCTTCGTGCCATCGTTCCGGAAGTCAGGGTTGCTATGACTGTCCCGCAGTTGAAGAGAGCCGTCCGAACTGTCGCCGCGGTCTCGAGATTTCTTGTCGCTGAAGCGACTCGATCCGGAAGTTGAGCGGCTGCCGCGTAGGGAGCGCGCATACTGCGAGACGTGGTCTTTGAGATGGTAGAATTTGATGACGAAGGTTTTGCAGAGGGGAAGACAGGCGCAGGCAAAGGCTGAGGTGATGTGAACGCTAATCCAGAGACTGGCTTTTTGGAGGTCGACTGTGAGTGTTAGAAGGCATTTTGAGGTGTGGAGAGGTGAGGTGACTTACTGTAGTTGGTGTGAGGTTGGTAAATGTAAACCAGTCTTAAGATGTTGCTGACGATTACGCTGTGAGAGTATGTTAACTGATGGTTACTGTTATGTTGGTTCGGATGTTTACTCACAAGGAACCCAGTAAGAAGATACCTAGCACCGCTAGTCTTGTGCGCAACGGTAGCAGGAGTTTCAAAATTGGGCCAATGGGAAGAACGAGAATAACGGCGTCCATTGCAGTCTCAAAGCTGCCCATGATCACGTAGAAGAGCGGGAAGTTGCCACACTTCCCAGGACTAAGGGGGTTCCATAGGTGATTAACGGGTGTGCAGTTGAAGATGTGTCCGAGGGTGCATGCTAGAGTCCAGACGATGGTGATGCCCGCCAGCCACGAAGTCGCAACGCGGAATCTGTCGTGGATGCCAAAGATGCTCCGGTAGAATGACAGGATCGAGAGACGAATCAATGTCAATGTGAAGTAGTCCGTCAACCCGCCAATGAAGTTTGCCTACGAGATTATGGTTAGATTTGATTGCGACGATGAGGTGAGGATGATCAGGACTCACGATGAGGAAATCTTGAACTCCAGCGTAACGACCCGCCTTGACGAGTATAGGGCTTTGCATGCCAGAGCCTCCCCTTGTAACGCCCCAGAGCACGATGCCTTCGCCAAGGGTGGACGGTATCAAAGCCAGAAGAATAAAGACATCATCGAGACCGAACCTCTTGAGCATAGGTTTCGGCGAGCCTTTCGCGATCTTGCAGTATATGCGTATAGATACGATAACGTATGTGATTACCATACGAATCGTCAATGCCTCTGAGCCTCCAGGGTCACTGGAGTGCCATTTGTTGGCAAAGATCTTGTTGGCCGCAGCGACGACTGCAGCTGACATGGTGATACAAGATACGCGAAAGGAAAAAGAGATGTAAGTGAGATCCTTCAAGCAGGTGGAGCGGCGTGGTAGGATGGTATGTAAGAAAGCTCAGCGCATGTCTTATGCTTGTGACAGCGTCGCCAAAAGTGTCCGAACATGCATGCACGTACTGCCAGGCGAGGCTACACGACTGGCCTTCGGGTTACATGAAAGCATGTCGACCTAGGAAGCGAGGCGTGTTTGGTCCCCGTTGATTGACTCCCGTAAATACCCATGTGTTTAGTGGCGCCATGGGTGCCGGCCTATCGGGGCCCGCTAGCGTTTGTGTGCGACTGCTGCGGCGCGGCTTAATATGCGGGGCTTGCATGTCCCTAACACCAATCTCACTATTTGAGAAGAGTCTCATTTGTTTCTCAGCTCTACCACCGGATCACCATGTCGGCAGGGAGCATGCAGGTCGTCATCGTATGTATTCCACATACTAGTCCTCCCGCCTCACGTGATTCTAACGGGCGGGCGCGCAACTCTAGGTAGGCGGGTCATTATCCGGCCTAATACATGCGATCGTATTCAAAACCTTGGGATGTCGAGTCCACATTCTGGAGCGATCGCCTGCAGATCTTCTGAGGAGCCAGGCTGCCGGTCTAAGCGCCGGCCCTGATGTGCAGAAATTCATCAACGAGTACATCAAGCCCCAGGAGCCATACGCGAAGATCGCAAAGTCGTTTGAGGTGGTCAATTTGGAAGGCGGTACCATCAATACCATCCCGTCGAAAGATCCCTACCACTTGACCACGTGGAGCTTGCTCTACAACCTGTTGAAGTCGCACTTGCTCGCAGATGCCAATTCACAGGCAAAGTATGAGACGGAAAAATCGGTGCGAACAGTCAAGACCGATGGCGATGAGCTTGTGGTCGTCTACTCTGATGGCACAAGCGAGGCGCAGCACGAGCTTCGAGCGGACCTGGTGATCGCCGCTGACGGTGCACACTCTGCGATCCGCGAAACCGTCGTACCCGGTCTATCTCCGCAGTATGTCGGCTTCGTCACGTGGCGCGGAGCAGTCCCAGCTGCTGCTGTATCCGAGGCCTCGAGGAAGGTCCTAGAAGGAAGAATTCTCATGTTTCGAACTGAAGACGGTTACACTGTGTCGTAAGGCGTACCCTCATGCTCAAAACGTTACATCGCTAATACTGCCAGATATCATGTCCCGTCAGAGGGCGGGAGTATGGCACCTGAGGACTCTCAATTCATCTGGGTGTGGTATGACAAACTTGACCAAGATTCGCAAGAGTTTCAGAGCACCTTCACCGACAACTCCGGTAAGAAACACTCGACCACGATACCCCGAGGCAAAATGGACCCCAAAGTGTGGGCGAAGCGTCAGAGTAGCGGTGCAGCCCTCAGTGTGCCGTTTGCCGAACTCATTAAGAAGACAACGGACCCATTCGTGTCTGCGATAAGGGAGTCCACGACACCACAGCCAGTAGCACATGACGGGAAACTGCTACTTGTCGGAGATGCCTTCTCGCTGTTCCGTCCTCACACCGGTTCAAGCACGAATCAGACCGCGAGACAGGCACTTGAACTTGCGGAAGTGTTCCGTGGGGTGAAGACGCTCGATGAGTGGCAGGCCAGTTCTCTCGGGTATGCAAGGATGACAGGTGCGATCAGCAAGGCGTTCGGAGAATACTGCTTCACGGGTCAAATACCCCAGAGCTTAGCGACAGCGATCAAACCAGAGCAGCAAGCGAAGTAGGTAGTGATCTCCTCGCTCGGGGTCCATCAGCAAGGTCGGACTCGACCAGATAGGTGTGGAAGAAGCCTTTACCCCTGTACCATCATAGATTCCAAATAGACGTCTCGGTAGCCACCACAACCTTTCCAATAGCCACTATTAACGCGTCTTCAATCTTGCATGTAGGATAGGGGGCTTGAGAATTCGTCACCAATTACAAGTTCGTTGTAAGCTTCGCAGTGTAGACCCATATTGGCGCGGCGCGATAATAACTTTCGGGGCGTCTCGACCATTGCTAGCTTGGAGCCGACTACACATGGTTGATAGGATCTCGCGTCAGCCTTCGCGCAGCGGTGTGCCTTACCGGCAGCTAGTGATGGAGAAGGTAGGCATGTGATGGCAGATACCGTGTCTCAAGCTAATCGTCAAAGAAATCGCCTGGCTGGATGATAATCTGTCCCCGGGCAAGGCAGACGGACGTCAATGGCTGAAATTGCATTCATTCCCCAGCTACCGGCCCCCACGATAATAGGTCGCAATATGAATATGCACGGAGTCTAGCAAGGGTGGGAAGGCGCCGTCGTTTAGCACAGTCCCAGGGATCTCCGGCTGGCTCCAAGATGAAAGCATGATGACCAATGAGAGCAAAGGCTAACGATTGTAGCTCAGCATAGCGCATTCTGTCGGTCTCCGAACGTTTTCTCCACCTTCCAGATGAGGCTGATGGGCGATCTCGTGTAACTCAATTAGGGCAGGTATCCTGGACGGCGGAAAATGTGTTTACAACCCTAGATCCCGCTGTCACACATGTTCGGTGGGTAATGCGGAAATTGTTACTCCGCCACCTGCGCTGGGAGCGGCAAGTCTACGAGCATATTGGATAGCTGCGCTATAGTAGAAAGCCGCCGATGATGCAGCTATATCCGGATTGGAAGCGCTGTGAGAGGCTGGTCGTGTAGAGTCGGGTGTTTAGACCAGCCTGTGGACGTCTCAGGCAGATCGCTACGTACCTCCATTCGTGCTGTATCCTGGCTTCCATGATCTGCTCTTCTGATAAGCTTCCCAGGAAACATTCATCCTTCCGTCTCTTCACTTTTCTCCCCTACCTCACATAATGTCTTCTGCATCCAGCTGCTTCGGGCTTCGTCGCGCGAAGGAGAGTGCGCCACGTTCGGAAGAATGGACGGACTCAACGACAACGTTGGATGATGCTCACACACATGCGAGCGCGGCTTCGAAGTTTTATACTCGGAGTAAATCATCTTCTCATGCAGAGGTGAACGGACAGCAACGAAGGAGCAAATCCTTCGGCCGGATACGGTCCGTGCGCAAGACACCAACAAACTTCCCGGTTGGTGGCGCTTGGCAGCAGCAGCAGCTTCCTACACCACCAGCCTCATCAACATCACGTTCAAATAGCGACGCGTCATCGCAACGCTACCAGTCGCCGATAGCAGTATGCGGTCTCGCGTTGAGGCTGCCTGGGGGTATACGCGATGGCGACGCGTTCTGGGACGCGTTGGTGCAAGGAAAAGACATGAGAACGAGCATCCCATCGAGTCGATACGACCCAGTGGGCTTCTCCGGCAGTGCACCACCGTATGGGTACTTCCTGGATGAGGACCTCGCTGCACTAGATACCTCCTTCTTCAACCTCCGAAAGAGCGAGGTTGAGTCGGCCGATCCACAACAACGCCAACTCTTGGAAGTTGCAAGAGAATGCCTCGAGAATGCGGGTGAAACCAATTATCGGGGCAAGGCCATCGGATGCTATGTTGGTACCTTCGGGGAAGACTGGACGCATATGATGACCAAGGACGAAGAGCACCTGGAGAGTAATCCGGCGGGTATGCCCGACCTCATGCTCGCGAATCGCATATCCTATGAATTTGATCTGCAAGGTCCCAGGTAAGTCCTACTTTTTGAACATCGTAAGCGCGCCTCCATCTAACACGCTGCTCTTAGTATCGTGCTCAAGACCGGCTGCTCGGCGTCGCTGGTAGGCGTCCATGAAGCTTGCCGCGCCCTCCAAAGTGGAGACTGCGAAGCAGCCATCGTCGCGGGCGCAAACATCATCATGACGCCCACAGCGGCCCAAAGTTTGTCTCTGCAAGGTGTTCTCTCACCCGAAGGGTCAAGCAAGACCTTCGACGCATCAGCTGATGGGTATGGTCGAGGCGAAGCGATCAATGCAGTGTTCATCAAGCGACTAGATGATGCCATCAGTGATAAGAACCCTATTCGTGCCATCATTCGAGGTACAGGTACCAACAGCGATGGCCGAGGTGTTGGGCCTCTAACGCCCAATGGCAAAGCACATGAGTCGCTCATGCGCAACACCTACTGGAACAGCGGCCTGGATCCAAGGGATACCGCCTACGTTGAGTGTCATGGAACCGGGACTGCGACCGGAGACCCGATTGAGACTACCGCGGTTGGCAATGTCTTTGGCGAGCGAGGAGTTTTTATTGGTGCTGTCAAACCAAACGTCGGCCACTCAGAAGGTGCTTCGGGCATCACCAGCCTGATTAAAGCGATTCTAGCCCTAGAGAATCGGACGATTCCTCCGAACATCAAATTCAAGACGCCACATCCAAAGATCCCTTTTGCGGAGAAGCGCCTCACAGTACCTGTAGTACCTACGAGCTTTCCGGCCGATCGCGCTGAGAGGATAAGTGTGTGCTCGTATGGAATTGGAGGAAGCAACGCACATGTGATCGTCGAATCGTCGCATCACCTCAGCGCTCATTTGACTCAGCATGTGCCACCAAAGCAGCTCAACATCCCGAGATTACTGCTGTTCTCTGCCAACAACCAGGCGTCTACGCAAGAAGTCGTCACGCAGCATGCGGCTTACCTAGAAGCGCATCCAGGAAGACTTGCTGACCTTGCATATACGCTCGCTTTGCACCGGGAGAAGTTGCCTTTCCGAGCATTTTCAGTATGTCGGCCTGGCATGAAGATAACCGCTTCTCCGATCAACAAAGCATCATCATCACCAGCGAGCATATGTATGGTCTTCAGTGGCCAAGGAGCGCAGTGGCCACAGATGGGCTATGAGCTTTGCAATGATGACGACGGCTTTCGAAGAGACATTGTACTCATGGACCATGTTCTTCAAGACTTGAAACTTCCCCCATCGTGGACCATCATGAGTAAGTTCACCATTCCACACTCTTCGCACGTTCTGATAGTTTGTAGGTGAACTGCGCAAAGCTGCCGATCAAAGCAGAGTTCATTGTGCCGAATTCTCACAGCCGCTTTGTACCGCCGTTCAGCTTGCTCTTGTCAACATCTACATGCGATGTGGGATCTTCCCGGCAGCAGTCATTGGCCACTCCAGTGGAGAGATTGCTGCGGCATATGCTGCCGGCAATCTCTCCATGCGCGAAGCCATCATCATCGCTTACTACCGTGGTTTAATCACTACTAAGAACCAGCAGAAGGGCGGCATGGCGGCAGTGGGTCTCGGCGCCGCTGCTGCTTCTGAGCATCTGTTGGATGGAGTCGTGATAGCCTGCGAGAACAGTCCCTCCAGTGTTACTATCTCGGGTGACATGGATACTCTGAGAATGGTCACAACGAGCATTAAGGCCCAGCATCCAGATATCCTGGTACGGGAGCTGAAGGTGGACATGGCGTATCATTCAAGTAAGTATGATCCATTTGGGCTATCTATGATCAAGAACTCACCGCGGCAGGTCACATGATGCCTCTTGCTTCGAATTATCTCCAACTGATGCGCACCGAGCTTGGGAGTACTTTTGCTGGCGATCGCTTCCGCGTGCCAATGTTCTCCACAGTCTTGGGCAAGGAGCTTCACTGCTCTGCGACGCTTCCTCTTGAATATTGGTGCGCCAACCTGGTGCGTCCGGTTTTGTTTAACATCACTGCGAGCGCACTTGTAGCGGCCTTCCCTTCCGCAATACTCCTGGAACTCGGACCTCATTCTACCCTTGCTGGTCCATTAAGGGCAATCACCATGGACGCAGCGGCATCGACACAGTATGTTTCAACCCTTTCGCGAAGCTCACGGTCGTATGAGAACTTCCTTGCTGCACTCGGTACGCTATACCAGCATGGTGTGGATGTTGACTTTGCTGGCGCATTCCCTCCCGGAAACACGTTGAGCGATCTTCCGACATACCCTTGGAGTCGTACAGCGCACTGGTGCGAGAGCCGAATATCCAAGGATTGGAGGTCCCGCCAGTACCCTCGCCATCCACTGCTGGGCCAGCGTGTTCTTGAGAGCTCTACCATCGAACCAGCATGGCGGTCAATTCTGAGCCTCGAGAAAGAGTCGTGGCTTCGTGATCACAAGGTTAGAGAGGATGTGGTGTTTCCATTAGCCGGGTTTGTGACTATGGCGGGTGAAGCTGCACGCCAAGTAAGCGGTATCAACCAAGCTTATCGACTTCGCCATGTGGCGGCACATACTGCGCTGGTACTGCCCGAGTCTAAGTCGGTTGAGCTTTCCACGACTTTGCGACCACATCGCTTAACGGATGTTACGAACTCTGCGTGGCATGATTTTACGATCTCATCATGGAACGGAAGCTCCTGGACTGAGCACTGTCATGGCCAGGTTCGAGCTGTCAAGGAGGACCAAAAGCGTACGGACGATTGGACTGTGCCGACCCGCACCATCACGTCTTCTAAATGGTACAACTTCACGAAACAGATTGGCTTGGGTTACGGGCCTGAGTTTCAGAGGATCGAGGACATCCAGTCGGCGACAGCAGCGCCTCACGTGCTAAGCAACATCACTGTTTCGCAGTCGCAAATGACAGCCCCATTCCTAACACACCCATGCACTCTGGACTGCAGCTTCCAGTTGATGCTATTGGCGTTCACCAAGGGTGATCTCAGCTCTCGGACGTTGTACGTACCTACAATGATTGACTCGCTGTACATTTCGCAAAGCTCGGAGAGCCTCGAGGCAAAAGCTTGGGTACACAGTGGGAAGATGCAAAACGGAGTTGAGTGCATTAAAGATGGAAAGACCGTCATCAGCCTACGCGGCCTGAAATTTGCGCCACTCCCGAACCCCGAAGAGAGCTCGGCACCTGATCGACATGCCGCGGCATACCTACACTGGACGCCCCATTTCGACTTCACCAGGCTGGATACTCTCATGAAGGCTCAAAATGCGGAGACGCATGGGAATGTGATATGGGAGGAAGCCACGCTATTGTGCATCCTCGACTCAGTGGAACGTCTCAGGGGCCTCGAGCCGCACTCGCCACATTTTGCAAAGCTCAGATCTTGGCTTCAGAAACAAGCGGATCGAGCGACTGCCGAGAGATATCCTTTAGTCCCGGATTGCCAGTTGTTTACACGACTTTCGACAGTAGAACGACAGCACGCGATTCATGCCCGGTTAGACGCACTGAGCAACATCCCATCAAAAAGACTTCCGGTACTTGGTCTCAAACGTCTCTATGAGAGGATGCCGGACGTGTTTACTGGCGCTGCTGATCCGCTCGAAATTCTGCTACAAGACAACATCTTAACGGAAATCTACAACATGGTTAGCACCGATTGTGGACCAGTGATGCGGGCGCTGGCAAACAAGAAGCCGAATCTGCGAATCTTGGAGGTTGGGGCAGGTACAGGCGGAACGACAGCAAAGATCTTCTCGGAGTTGTTCAACGAGGGTTCTCGCCAAAACCCGCCATACTCGTTGTACACCTTTACCGACGTCTCAGCTGGATTCTTCGATCGCGCAAAGGAGAGATTCTCGGACGCGCCAAACATGGACTACCGAGTTTTCGACATCTCCAGGAGCCCTCTTGAACAAGGCTTCGAGGCGCAATCGTACGATGTGATCGTTGCCGCAAACTGCGTACACACAACTCCAAGCTTGAAGGAAACTTTGCAGAACCTGCAGTGCCTCCTCCAGCCAGATGGTCATCTGATGCTGTCCGAGCTATCGACAGACTCAAACGCGCCAGGATATCTATTCGGTGTGTTTTCCGGCTGGTGGATGGGCGACAAGGATGATAGGCACGATTCACCCATCGTCACGCTCTCGCGTTGGGACATGGAACTCGAGTCGGCCGGTTTCGACGGCATTTTATCCTCCGCCTTCGACTACGAGGAGCCATACCAGTATTGCGCCACTATACTAGCGCAGCCAAGCAAGCAAATCGAGCCGGCGTCGAAACAGGTGACTGTCCTGTGCGGAGACTCAGACAGCGCTATCACGCAACAAGTCCTCAAGGGACTTGATACAGCCGGATACGAGGCTACTGTAGCCACCCTTGGGCAGGATATATCCCAGACGCAGCAGATCATCTCAACACTCGACCTCGAAGCTCCCTTCTTCGACAGTATTGAGGGACATCTTGCCGTATTCCAGCATGTCGTGCGGTCCAACCGAATCAAGAAATTCTTGTGGCTTTTGCCGCCCTGCCAGATCAACAGCTCAACCCCGAACGCCTCGAAAAGCCTCGGTATGCTTCGAACAACACGAGCTGAGCTAGGTGTCCCTATCACTACACTTGAGATCAGTAAGAACGAGTCCAACCTAGCAAGCATCGCTATCGAAGTGTTCGAGAAGAGCAAGCCATACAGCAGCACCGACAAGCTGATGCCAGATATGGAGTATGCATTCGACGACGGACAGGTGAAGGTTGGCAGGTTTCATCCCTTTGACCTTGAGGCTGCTCTGGTGGCACAGAATCAGTTGTTATCTCGTGAGTCAGATATCGAGCTCGACATACAGCAACCTGGTCTTCTAGACTCTCTGAAGTGGGTTGAACGAAGTAAACGGGTCTCACCGTTGGGGCACGACGAGGTAGAGATCGTGCCTGGCGCGATCGGCCTAAACTTCAAAGATCTCGCTCTATCTTTAGGACTGATCTCGTCGTCTGCTGCGCACCCGCGTCTCGGATTGGAACTTGCTGGCACAGTAAAGCGCGTGGGATCCATGGTTACCAACGTTGCGGTCGGGGACCGCGTCATCGCCATCAGCAATGGTGGTCTTTTCGCTTCGGTCGCTGTTCTTCCTTCGTTGCTCGTAGCGAAAATTCCAGATTGCCTGAGCCTCAAGGATGCTGCGACTATGCCCATCTGCTTTGGCACTACCACCAGGGCGTTGATGGAGGTTGGTCAGCTTGAAAGGGATCAGTCTATCCTGATACACTCCGCTTGTGGTGGCGTCGGTCAGGCCGCGATTCAACTCGCCCAGCTCATCGGTGCGCAGGTATACGCGACCGTCGGTAACACTGCCAAAGCAGCTTACCTGACAGCGACCTTTGGTATCCCGCCATCCAATATCTTCAGCTCGCGCGACGATTCATTCAAGGACGATCTGTTGCGTGCGACAAATGGACAAGGCGCCGACTTGGTGCTCAACTCACTCGCAGGCGAACTTCTACATGCTTCATGGGAATGCGTTGCGGAGTTTGGCAAGATGATTGAGCTTGGAAACAGAGATCTTGCCGAGTACGGAAAGCTCAACATGGAGCCTTTCCTTGCCAACCGATCCTACGCCTGTGTAGACTATGGCCAGATAATCGACAAGCGGCCGCAAATGGTCAACCGGTATGTACATCATTCACATTAGCATCGAATGATGGCTAACCAGCTCCAGGATGCTTAACACGATGGTGGAGATGTATGGAGATGGAAAGATCAGACCTCTGAGTCCTGTCACTACTTTCGAAGCTTCTGACATTCAGAACGCATTCCGTTTCCTCCAGAAAGGCGATCATATCGGAAAGGCAGTCATCCGAATGCCGCGCGATATCTCGACAATCCCACGAGAACCCGTGCCCTTCTCACTGGAGTTCGATAGCCGTTCAACGTACCTGATCACTGGTGGCTTCGGCGGCCTAGGAAGTGGTTTGATGCAGTTTATGAAGCAACGTGGCGCTCGCAACTTTGTTGTGATGTCGCCTTCCGCTGGATCGAAACCCGAACACCAGAGTTTCATTGCAGATATGGAGCTTCAAGGATGTTCGGTCGTACCCGTTGCCGGCCAAGTTCAGGACGAGCAAGATGTCGAAAGAGCCATAGCCGCTGCGAAGAGCCCGATCAAGGGCGTCATCCATCTCGCCATGGTCCTGCAAAACGTTTCGATTCTCGGAATGCAAGCTTCAGATTGGAAAGAGGTCATGGCTCCGAAGTGCCAGGGTGCCATGAACCTCCACCACGTTCTCCAGTCTCAACCACAATCTCTCGACTTCTTCCTCTTAGCGGGCTCCATCGCCGCTCACACCGAAAGCTCGGGCCAAGGCAACTATGCCGCAGCGAACACATACCTCGAGGCTTTTTGCCAATATCGCCACAGCCTCGGGTTTCCGGCCTCAATCATTAGCATCTGCCCCATCGAAGATGCAGGCTTCGTGGCTGAAAATTGCCAGGCGAGGGAAGCTGTCACCAACCAGGGCTTTTCGTACCTCACCCAACGAGAGTTCCTAGAGTGTGTCGAACTTGCTGTGCGTTCCTCCTCGCCTAAAAGCTGCAGCAGCAACTCCGACGCCGTGGGAATGCTTGGACCACAAACGTGGCATAACTCATCCGCATTGATCATGGGTCTCAAATCACCGAAACCCCTTTCTGATCCTACGAACCACACCTCGTGGCGACATGATCGACGAATGGGCTTCTACCACAACGTAAACACCGAGAACGTCACCAAGGCCGGCGGCGAAGAAAGTCAGCTTGGAACCTTCCTCACTGCGGTGCGCACCAATGCAGCCATTCTCGACACGAAGCAGGCTGCAGAGACCCTCGCGCTCGAGATTGGCAAGAAGGTTTTCACGTTGATCTTGCGAGATCCGGAACATGTGCATGTCGGTATGACGATGCAGGAGATTGGCTTGGATTCGCTGATGGCGATCGAGCTGAAGCGCTGGTGGAGACAAACTTTCGGGCGAGAAGTCAGTGTGCTGGAGATGATGGGTAGTGGAAGTTTGCTGGACCTGGGAAGCTTGGCTGTTGGGACGCTAAAGAAAGTGCATAATGTGGAGTAATGCTTGTGTGGGTATAGGAGTTTGAGGAGTGATTTTTGACTCGGCGTTTGGGTCAGGTGCGATATTGGATATACCCTTTGGGGTGGCTACGAATGCTTCAGTTAGTTTGATCAATCGAGCGTCTCTTCAATGTGCAATAATCGTGCCAGATCTAAGGAGCAACATCTATCAAGTTTCTACTGCATGGTCACAATGCTGGCGTCGATGTTACGTGAGCTGTTGACTGAGCAGTACCGTGGTCGAATACCACCCAACACTCCATTGGAGAAGAATATCTCCACACCAAGCCGATGAGCAGTCCTTAAAAATGTACACAACATAAGACTGAACCTACAACTACACACGCAGTGCGAAACGGCATCACTCACTAGGTGCTCATTGTGAGCCGACAAGGATTTCAAACATTGTGGTAAAGCAGCCGAACAATGTGGATATCGCGGTATATCAACTTCCCGATACACCAACATCAAGTATCATCAGCAAGCTCGACAGAGCTTGAGATATACAAGAGTTGATCGCTCACTCAGGTTCGTATATATCACTCTACCCACGATGGCTTCATACCTCATCGCCCCGACCCGTAAGCAGTACCTCACAAGTCACGTCAGGCCCTCCGGTCCATCCGACGAGCCAGTCTGCCCCGTCTGCTACGACGCATGGGACGCTGACAACCAGCCCATAGTTCAAGCAATCTGCAGCACCAAGCACGTCTTCCACAAGGCATGCCTCGAGGGCTGGTTCGACTGCGGCGGCAACACATGTCCCACATGTCGCGCAGAGTGCTTCTGGCCACAAGCACCAATACCTGAGCCAGCTCCTCCGTCTCCGCCGCGCACGTACGGCCACACCCCGTTCGGCCACGACGCCGATCTCGAGGAGTTCGAGGCGCGCCGTGCGGAGTACGATTACGAGGCATACGTGCGTCAAATCGAGGGTATGATTGCGCCACTAATGGATCAAGACGAGGTGTTTGAGCAGTTCAACATCGATCTCGAGGACGAGGCTGACCATTCGCGCTTCCACCGCGGACTGACTGCTATTCTGGCATCTAGCCTGGCGCTGTGCCGTTTCCCGCCTAACCTGCGCGAGGGCTGGATGCCCCAGTTGTCTTCCAATCTGCGCGATTGGGATACTGTTAAGTGCCTCATTGCCACGTTGTACATCCAGGCGTACGGGCCCCTGATGTCTTGCAGACAGTGGATGGGCATGCTCATTGAGCGTGACGGTCTATATCGAGTCGCGCGACGCTCTGCTGATTTCGGCACTGACACTAAGGCGTGGCTGGATCACATCGCCCATCGCGCAGACACGCATTACGAGCTCTCCGTATGCGACGACTGGCTGGAGGGCGCCCTTGGCGAGTTGCACTGGTTTATGGTCGACGCCCGTGGTATCCCAATCTCGGAGGAAAGGTGGATTTACCTTGTTCCAGGTCAAGCTTGCAGTCACTACGACTTTGTGGAGTTTGGTGGAGGCGACAAGCCAGTGTTGTCTTTCGATGGCTCTAGTGTTTGGGTCAATGCGTCTGTGGTTGGTAAAATTGCGGGGATGAGTGCAAACCGGGACGGTTCCATTTCGCTCCGCAATGATGCTAGGCAGCATATGGTCTTCACGG
>Ga0210040_10007248_pt1 | contig 13532 bp, 11 predicted proteins | sample CryGeyCG12114_NA_FD_185462 | JGI IMG/M metagenome (GOLD analysis project Ga0210040, IMG submission 185462) | Groundwater microbial communities from aquifer - Crystal Geyser CG19_WC_8/21/14_NA (SPAdes) (version 2) | ecosystem: Environmental > Aquatic > Deep subsurface > Groundwater | place: USA... | reverse complement strand
CAGCTAACCGCGGGGCTGAATGTGCGGGAAAATCAGTCTAATTTCCTGACATCCAAAAACTTTAAGATCGAGAGCCGCGAATTGTCGCCGGAGCTATCGTACCAGCCCAACACCAGGCTGCGTTTTACGGGCAAGTACCAGTATTCGCTGCGGGCAGATGTGCTGGCATCGGCGGAGACGGAGCAGGAGGGGGCGTTTCATGAACTGGGTGTGGAGGCGAAGCTGAGCCAGGTAAGCAAACGCACCTTCACCGGTAACCTCAAATATGTGAACATCAATTTTGAGGGAGATGAGTTTTCATATGTCGGGTACGAAATTCTGAATGCCCTGCGGCCCGGCAACAACATGACGTGGTCGCTGAACCTGCAGCAGCGCCTGAGTAACGGCCTCAACATCTCCCTGAACTACGACGGCCGCAAAGCAAACGGCATAGGCGCCGTGCATACCGGCCGCACCCAGGTGTCGGTGCTGTTTTAGTTTAGTGAAGCTGTCTATCTGCCTTCCTGCTATTCCGCCGCCGCTGGTGTTCCCTCCAACTGCGGCGGATAAACTACTGCTTCGCCTGCACGGAGTGAATCTGTTCCCAGTTTTTCTGTGAAGCGCCTTGTAGATGTTCCGGTGCTGAACGAAGTGAGGCAGCCCGAGCAGAGCGAGGGTAGGTTCAGCTACACAGTGCTGAGCAGGAAAACACGCCCTCGCGGGTGAGGAGCGCTTATAGCCAGCAACGGAAAAGGCCGGAACTGAGGCCGCGGATGAATATAACTTACGAAAACTTAGACAGAATCCTATAACAGACTTATGCTATGGAAACCACTATAGGCGACATAGTATAAGCCTGAGCCCTCAGCATAAACAAAAAGAGAGCCCTGCTCACTAAAGTAAGCAGGGCCTAATATCTATCTGCTGAACCACGAAAACATTCATAATTCAGTATTTCTAATTCAATATTCTCAATAATACTTCCCCGGTATGAGGTAATGCTGCACGTAGTCTTTCACACCTTCTTCCAGGGTATAAAACGGCTTGTCATACCCGATGGAGCGGAGCTTGCCCATGTTGGCTTCGGTAAAATACTGATAGTTGTCGCGGATGTTGAGCGGGGTATCCATAAAGTCAATCCGCGTTTCAGCGCCCATGGCATCAAACGCGTTCAGGGCCAGCGCCATGAAGGTGCGGGCCTGGCCGGAGCCTAGGTTATAGATGCCGGAGTTCTTGCGGTGGTGCATCAGGAACAGGCACACATCCACCACATCCTTTACGTAGATAAAGTCACGCATCTGCTCACCATCGGCGTAGTTCGGGTTGTGCGAGCGGAACAGCGCCAATCTTCCCTTTTCGCTGATCTGGTTGTAGGCATGGTATATAACCGAGGCCATTTTCCCCTTGTGGTATTCGTTCGGGCCATATACGTTAAAGAACTTCAGGCCCGCCCAGAAGAAAGGCTTTGCCGTTTGCTCCAGTGCCCATATATCAAAGTCGTTCTTGGAATCGCCGTACGGGTTGAGCGGCTTCAGCAGTGGAATAATGGACTCGTCATCATCGTAACCCAAAGCACCTGCGCCGTAGGTGGCCGCTGAAGAGGCATATACCAGCGGAATCTGGTACTCGCAGCAGGCGTTCCACACTTTCTTGGAGTAGTTCAGGTTCAGCAGGTCGAACACGTCTTTGTTAAACTCTGTGGTGTCGGTGCGGGCACCCAGGTGGAAGATAAACTCCACCTCCTCGTAATTATCATCCAGCCACTCGAAGAACGTGTCGCGGTCTACAAACTCCTTTATCTTTTTCCTCTGCAGGTTGCTTTGTTTTTTGGCGACAGAGAAGTTGTCTACCACCACGATATCATTGAAATTCGCCTGGTTCAGCCTGCTGACAAGGCAGCTTGCGATAAAACCTGCGGCACCGGTTACTACGATCATACTTCAGTTTTTAGACCTCTAACGTAAATTGCGTTAAATTTACGAAAATAAACGGAGCTGTCTCGGCATAGGCTGGTACATAACCACACCATACAATTGAAAAAGAAGCTACTCCCGCCTTTTATATATACGTGGATGCTGTGCCTGTTGCTGCTCCTGGCCGCCTGCAATCAGCAACAGGAAACAAAGAAGCAACTGGTGCTGGAAGACGATCTGGGGCGTGAGGTGAAATTAAATGCCCAACCTAAACGCGTGCTGGCGCTGGCTACCTCCATGACGGAGATGCTGTTTGCCGTGCTCGATACCAGCACCATCGTAGGCCGCACCCAAAACGATGATTTTCCGGCAGCTGCACTGGCTAAACCCGTGGTAAACAACTACCCGGTCGATTATGAGCAGGTGCTGCGCCTGAAGCCAGACCTGATTTTTACGGTGGAAGGCATCACGCCCCCGGATGTGGCGGCGCGGCTGGAGGAGTTGGGCATACCTGTATATTACCAGAAATATGAATCCGTAGCGGATATTTTCACGGCGCTGGAAGACATCGGCCAGATTATGGGCCGCGAAAAACAGGCCAACCAGCTTGCTGATTCGCTCCGGCGGGAGGTGGCGCAGATCGCGGCGCGGCACCGGCGGGAGGCACAGCCGCTGCGGGTGCTGGGTATTGCGGGTTTCGATCCGATTTATGTATATGGTCACAGCACAGTAATCTCCGATAAGCTGCGGATATTGGGCGCTCAGAATGCGGTGGACGAAACCTTTGATGCCCTGACACGGGAATACATCCTCCAAAGTAACCCGGATGTGCTGCTGGGAGGCACACCACAGGAACTGGAAAAGAATTTCTTCAGTATATACCCGGAACTGCGTAAAATCAAAGCCTATCGGAACGGGCGCATGTACGCTCCAACAAATGACCTGATGGCCCGCCCAACACCGCGCGTGGTGGAGTCTATCCGCGAACTGGAAAGCTTTTTATATCCATGAGCAGGGCGCTGTATTTTGTTGCTGCTCTCTTACTTATCCTGGTGGTGCTGGTGCTGGGGCTGCAGGTTGGTTCTTTCGAATCTGACTTGTCTACCTTAACCAGCGCTTTCCTGCACTACGACCCGGCCAACACCACGCACTTTGCCATCCTGCACCTGCGCCTCCCGCGCCTGTTGCTGGCCCTGGTGGTAGGGGCCTCACTTGCCTTGTCGGGTTACCTGATGCAGGCGATGGTGAACAACGGCCTCGCCGACCCTTTCCTGCTGGGCACTGCCTCCGGCGCTTCGTTGGGCGCTATTGTGGTGTTCTTTGGGTTTGTGCCTGTCACGGTGCTCGGAATTTATATGCCACCTGTCTTCGCTTTGCTGGGTGCTTTTGCCGTAACGCTGGTGGTGGTGGCGCTGGGGTACCGGAAGCGGCAGCTCATCCCGTCGCAGTTGCTGTTGGCCGGTATTGCCATCAGTTCGCTGGGTACGGCCATGGTCGGGCTGCTCACCTTTCTCTCGGATTCTGAAAGCAAGCTGCGGACCGTGATCTTCTGGTCGATGGGGAGCTTTGAGCGCGCCAGCTGGGACATGCTGCCTTACCCCGCTGTTGCGCTGCTGCTGGCTTTGCTGCTCTTCGTGTATTACCAGAAGCAGCTGAACATTCTGCTGCTGGGCGAGGAGCGGGCGCAGGCATTGGGTGTGCCCGTGGCGCAGACGCGCTGGGTGATCCTCGTGACGGTGTCGGTGGTGACGGGGTTCGCTGTGGCCACCTCGGGGCCCATCGGGTTTGTGGGCCTGATCATCCCGCACGTGACGCGGGGGCTGATGGGCACCCCCGGGCAGGCGAACCTGCTTTTCTGCGCATTCGTGGGCGGCTTGTTCATGTTGCTCTGCGACTTGCTTTCGCGCCTGCTTTACCCGCCCGCCGGCTTGCCGATTGGAATTATTACTTCGTTCTTTGGTGTTCCTTTCTTTGTATATTTGCTACTCAGAAAGAATTACAATTTTAAAGGTTAGATGATTTACGTAAGCAGGTTAGAGCATTTTAACGCAGCCCACAAGCTGCACAACCCGAACTGGTCGTTGGCAAAGAATAAGGAGGTGTTCGGGCCCTGTGCAAACGCCAACTGGCATGGGCATAATTATGACCTGATTGTGACGGTGAAGGGCAAGCCTGATCCGGAAACCGGTTTTGTGATCGACCTCAAGAAGCTGAGCACGCTCATCCGCACCCACGTCATCGACAAGGTAGACCATAAGAACCTGAACCTGGATGTGGCTTTTATGGAGGACAAGCTGGCTAGCACCGAAAACCTGATCGTGGAGTTCTGGAAGATTCTGCAGCCTCGCATCCAGGACATCTCCAACAAAAACGCGCAGCTGCACAGCCTAAAGCTTTACGAAACACCGCGCAATTACGTAGAGTACTTCGGCGAGTAACACTGCAAGCGCCGCTAAACTATTCTGCTGCCATTTCTGTACCTGTTCCGGTAGCCGCTAACAGAAACTTACTGCATGAAATATTACATCATAGCCGGGGAGCGCTCCGGCGATTTGCACGCTTCAAACCTCATCAGTCAGCTTCGGCAGAAAGACCCGGAGGCGCAGGTCAGGGGCTGGGGCGGCGATATGATGCAGGCGGCTGGCATGGACCTGGTGCATCACTACCGGGAGATGGCCTTTATGGGCTTTGCCGAAGTGGTTAAAAACCTGGGCAGGATCCTGTCTTTTCTGCGGGAGTGCAAAGCCGATATCAAACGCTTCCAGCCGGATGTGGTGATACTGGTGGACTATGCCGGCTTTAACATGCGCATCGCCAAATTCGCTAAAGCCAGGGGCCTGAAGGTGTTTTACTATATATCCCCCAAAATCTGGGCCTGGAACCAGGGGCGGGTGCACAACATCAAAAAGGTGGTAGACCGGATGTTCGTAATCATGCCCTTTGAGGAAGACTTCTACGCCCGTTTCGATTACAAAGTGGATTATGTGGGAAACCCAGTGAATGACTCCGTAACAGACTTTGTCCGTACCCAGGATTTCCGCGCCAGGAACAGGCTCTACAATAACAAGCCCATCATCGCCATCCTGCCGGGCAGCCGGAAGCAGGAGATAGAAGGCATGCTGCACGTGATGCTGAGTGTGCTGCCCTCGTTCCGGGATTACCAGTTTGTGGTGGCCGGCGTGTCGAATCTGTCGAAGGAGTATTACGAGCAGTACAATAAAGACCCAAACATCAAGATTATATATGACCAGGCGTACGACCTACTGGCACATGCGCAGGCAGCACTCGTTACTTCCGGCACCGCTACGTTAGAAACCGCGCTGTTCGGGGTGCCGCAGGTGGTATGCTATAAAACAAGTGCGATTTCTTACAGTATTGCCAAAATGGTCATTAAGGTGCCTTATATCTCACTGGTCAACCTGATCGCTGACAGGCCTGTGGTCACGGAGCTGATTCAGGATGACTTTACGCCCAAAAAGATCATCGCGGAGCTAAAGCAGGTTCTCTTCGACAAGCACTTCCTTAAAAAGCAGCAGGAGGGATATGCGCTGGTACGCCAGAAAATCGGTGACTTCCGCACCGCAGAACGGGCCGCGGAGCTAATGGTGCAATACCTGGAGGCTGAGCGCTAGCTGAAGCTCGGCATCTTGTGACGCGATATATAAGCGGTACGGGGAAAATCACACAAGCGGTTTAAGCTGAAAAGGTGCAGAAAATAACTTCCTGTCAGTTGGCCACCGTATAGGAAAGGGTACAGCCTTGAAACCTTCTTGTATAAGACAGGCGAAGACTGCTGCTATCTTACCATTTAAAATTGTGTAACCATGAAAAACCTGTTTTTGACCTTATTGCTCACGGGCGTGGCTATTTCTGTCCTGCTGCTTCGCACTACTTCTTCCTCTAACGGCAACAGCCTTTTGGATGATACTTCAGACGGGCCGCTTAGCTGAGGAGCACATCACACTTGATAAGCATATCATTTCTTAAAACAAAGATAAATTTAGACTAAACAAGAACGGGTAGCCTGTAGAGGCTACCCGTTCTTGTTTGCTATTTGTTGTCGCTTAGGCTACTTTCAGCTGCTTCAGGCTTGACTTCTCAAATTTCTCGCGGGCATATTTCCCGGTAATCAGCAGTTCTTTGGTGCCTTCTTCGGATGGCAGTTCGAACATGGCGTCTGTCATGATGCCTTCGCAGATGGAGCGCAGGCCACGGGCACCGAGCTTGTATTCAAATGCTTTCTCTACGATATAATCCACCGCGCTCTCGTCGAAGGTGAGGTTAATGTTCTCCATCTCGAACAGGCGCTTGTACTGCTTCACGATGGAGTTTTTCGGCTCTTTCAGAATAAGGCGCAGGGTTTCCTTGTCCAGCGGATCGAGGTGGGTGAGCACCGGCAGGCGGCCGATAAGCTCCGGTATCAAGCCGAAGTTCTTCAGGTCCTGCGCGGTCAGGTACTTCAGGAAGTTCTCGCTTTCCTCTGCCTCATCCTGCTTCGACTTGGAGAAGCCGATCGGACGGGTGTTCAGACGGTTTTTGATCAGACGGTCGATGCCCACAAAGGCGCCGCCGCATATAAACAGGATGTTCTCTGTGTTTACGGTAATCATTTTCTGCTCCGGGTGCTTACGGCCTCCCTGCGGCGGCACGTTCACAGAGGTGCCCTCCAGCAGCTTCAGCAGCGCCTGCTGTACGCCTTCGCCGCTCACATCGCGGGTAATAGACGGGTTGTCGCTCTTACGGGCAATCTTATCGATCTCATCTATATATACAATGCCGCGCTCCGCAGACTCTACATTGTAATCAGCAGCCTGCAGCAGGCGCGTCAGAATGCTTTCCACGTCTTCCCCTACGTAACCGGCCTCTGTCAGCACGGTGGCATCGGCAATACAGAACGGCACTTGCAGGATACCTGCCATCATGCGCGCCAGGTAGGTTTTACCTGTTCCTGTTTCGCCCACCATAATGATGTTCGACTTCTCGATGATCACATCCTGGCTCTCTGTCGGCTGCATCAGGCGTTTGTAGTGGTTATATACGGCCACGGCCATCACCTTCTTCGCCTCGTCCTGGCCCACCACAAACTGGTCAAGGTAGGTCTTCATTTCCTTCGGCTTCATCAGGTTGAATTTCGGAGTACGGCTGTTCGCACGTATTTTATTCTCCTCGTTCAAAATTTGCTGCGCCTGTCCGATGCAACGGTCACAAATGTGCGCGTTGATACCAGATATCATCACCGATACATCCTTCTTGTTTTTGCCGCAAAATGAGCAAGTAATTTCTGCCATAAGAACCAGTTGATCCAGATTATTCAGGCCTAAAACCTCAGGGCCTGAAACAAAGGTACAAAATTGAAAAGTTATTCAAGCACAAATCTTTTAGCCTAAATGTTGCGATAGCGGTAAAAGATTCTACTAAATTATAAGATTTCTATTTTTATATAATACTGTAACTTGCTGACTTTTAATAGTATAATTGTAGTTGTTATCCACATCCCGCTGTTGATAAATTTTTAGGATTATGAGATTTTAAGGGGAAAATGAAGTGTTATTGATTCTGTAAAGCGGTACAGGTCAGGCAAATAAAAACCCGCTCCGAAAACCGGAGCGGGTTTTGTGCAATTTAAAGTTGAGATAGTGCTTACGCCTTCTTGCGCACCAGTACCTCGTCTATCAGTCCATACTCTTTCGCTTCATCGGCTTTCATCCAATAGTCACGGTCAGAGTTGTCGTATACTTCCTGGTACGATTTGCCGGAGTGCTCTGCCAGAATCTCATAAAGCTCCTTCTTGAGCTTCAGAATCTCGCGGGCCGTGATCTCGATGTCGGAAGCCTGTCCCTGCGCACCGCCCATCGGCTGGTGAATCATGATGCGGGCATGGGGCAGGGCAGAGCGCTTGTTGGCTGCACCGCCAGCCAGCAGCACCGCACCCATCGAAGCAGCCAGACCTGTACAGATCGTGGCCACATCCGGGCTTACGTACTGCATGGTGTCATATATACCCAAGCCAGCATATACAGAGCCGCCCGGGCTGTTGATATATAACAGAATGTCTTTCTTCGCATCAGCCGACTCTAAGAAAAGCAGCTGTGCGGTAATAATGTTCGCGATAAAGTCATCTACCTGTGTGCCCAGGAAAATGATGCGGTCCATGATCAGACGCGAGAACACGTCAATTTCACGGAAGTTCGTAGGGCGTTCCTCAATCACGGAGCGTGTCATGCTTTCGATGGTGTGCATGGCTCTGCCTTCCACATGGTTGATGTATTGATCCACGCCCAGGCCGCTCATGCCCTGGCCCTTAACGGCAAATTTCCGGAACTCGTCTTTGTTAAACATATCTTGTTTAGATTTACGGTTTACTCAAAAATAAAAAAGGTCCTCTAATAAAGGACCTTTTTTTTAATATAGTTTCAGGCTCGCCTATTCGTACGAACCGTTTCTGAAGTCCTCTGCAGTGATTGTCTTCTCTACAACAGTCATCTGCTCTTTTAGTTTAGCGAGCACCTTCTCGGCCAGCAGTTGCTCGTATTCCTGTATGTAGTTGCGGCCATTGTCCTGCTGCAGGTACTGGTTGGCATAGTTGTTCATGCTCTCCAGCAGCTCCTCAGGTATCTCCGGCATGTTAAACTGGGCAAGCATCTTCTCTTTCGTGGCTTCCACTACTTCCTCGTTGCTCACTTTCAGCTCGTTCTCCTCCACTACCTTGTTCTTGATCATCGACCACTTCAGCTCACGCTCATACTTGTCGAAGTTCTCCTCGATCTGCTCCGGCGTCAGTTTGCCTTCGTTGGTCACCTGCAGCCAGCGCTTGAAGAACTCTGTTGGCAGCGCCGCATCCACGTTGTCCACTAAGGTGTCGATGATTTTGCGGTACAGCAGGTTGTCAGCCTCGCGCTCATAGTTTTCCTTGATGGTCTCGCGGAGTTTCGCGTCGAAGTCTTCCTCTGTTGTTACTTCATCTTTACCGAAAAGCTTGTCAAAAAGTTCCTGGTTTAGCTCGGCATCATCAGTGCGGTTGATCTTATCTACTGTAAACTCAAACTCGCCGTTCAGGTCAGCCACTACTTCTTTGCCCAGCCCGGTTACGTGGGCCAGCGCTGCGTTGTCGTCCCCGAAGGTCTTGCGGATGTCGAAACGGATCACGTCGCCTGCCTTCACACCGATAAACTGCTCCTGGCCCTCTACCACGCGGTTTGTCGGGATAAGTGTTTTAGAGGTAAACTCACCTTCTACCGCCTTCAGCTCACCAGAGACAAAGTCGCCCAGCTCAGAAGTCTCCGGGTTCACGGTTTTGCCGAACTGGCGCTTCAGGTTCGTGTATGCCTCGTCAATCGTTTTCTGGTCTACCTCAATAGCGAAGCCCTCCACGCTTTTGTCGAGCGGCAGCGTAAAGTCGGGAAGCAACCCAACCTGGTAGTTAAACTCAAACTCCTTCTGGTTGTCCCAGTCAATCTGGTTCTGGTTTGGCTCCGGAAGCGGCTCGCCTAAAAGCTTTACATCGTTCTCGCGGATGTACTTGGAGATCTCCTCCTGCAGCAGCTTGTTGATCTGCTCCACCAGAATGCTCTTGCCATACATCTTTTTTACGAGTCCTGCCGGCACTTTGCCAGGTCTGAAGCCCTTGATCTGAGCTTTCTTGCTGTATTCTTTTACCTGCTGGTCTACTTTCGGGGCGTAGTCGGCCTCTTCGAGTACCACCTTCAGTTGCGCGTTGGTGCTGTCGGTTTGGTTTAATGTAATATTCAAGGCGTATCAGTTTTAATTTTTGAAATATCTACTAAAAACAAACCCCCAACATGGCTGTTGAGGGTTTATGATTGTGCGGATGGAGGGACTCGAACCCCCATGCCTCGCAGCGCTAGATCCTAAGTCTAGTGCGTCTACCAATTTCGCCACATCCGCTTGCGTGTGCTTTTTGTAATAGTGGTGCAAAGTTACAAGCTCAACTTTTAAATGCAATACCAGCCCCTAAAATTTCTGTAAAATTTTTAACTTACAGGTGGCGCAGGCAGCATATAGCCTTTGCCGCGGCAGGTTATTGGTTGCATTTTATTATCACTTATATTTGAACGAATAAAGCAGCCACCTTATTTATATATAGTATACAGGAGGTGCACAGGCGCCGACAAAGGTGCTGCTGTACCTGTTCTCCCAGAATTTCACCATGATTGATCCAGAAGCAGAACGCAAAGAGATCTTAAGACACTATAGAAGATTGCTCCGGTACGCCAAGCCTTTCCTGAAGGACAACGACGCCAAAATCATCAAAAAAGCTTTCAACACTTCCCTGGAGGCGCACAGCGGCATGCGCCGCAAATCCGGGGAGCCTTATATCCTGCACCCGCTGGCCGTGGCCCAGATCGCGGTAGAGGAAATCGGGCTGGGCACCACCTCCATTGTGGCGGCGCTGCTGCACGACGTGGTGGAAGACACCGAAATGGAGATTTCGGATGTGGAGCGCGAGTTCGGGCCGAGTGTGGCCAGGATCATAGAAGGGCTCACCAAAATCTCCGGCGTGTTCGACTACGGCACCTCGCAGCAGGCCGAGAACTTCCGCAAGATGCTGCTCACGCTGAGCGACGACGTGCGCGTGATCCTGATCAAGCTGGCGGACCGCCTGCACAACATGCGCACCCTCGACAGCATGCCGCGCCATAAGCAGCTGAAGATCGCCTCCGAAACCATGTATCTTTATGCCCCGCTGGCGCACCGGCTGGGTTTGTATGCCTTTAAGATGGAGTTGGAGGACCTGTACCTCAAGTACACCGACACGGATACGTACAAGGATATATCCAACAAGATACGGCAGACCCGCAGCGCCCGCAACAAGTTTATCAAAGACTTTACGTCCCCTATCGAGGAGGAGCTGCGGAAATATGGCTTCAAGTTCGCGATCAAGGGAAGGCCTAAGTCTATCTATTCCATCCTAAAGAAGATCAAGAAGCAGAACATCACCTTTGATGAGATATATGACCTCTTCGCGATCCGGATTATACTGGATGTGCCCTTAGAGAATGAGAAGGCCGCCTGCTGGCAAGTGTACTCTATTATTACAGACTTTTACCAGCCGAGCCCCGACCGCCTGCGCGACTGGGTAAACACGCCCAAAGCCAACGGCTACGAGTCGCTGCACACCACGGTGATGAGCCGCTCGGGGCAGTGGGTAGAGGTGCAGATACGCACCAGGCGCATGGACGAGATTGCCGAGCGCGGCTACGCGGCCCACTGGAAATATAAAACGGAAGGAATTGCCTCTGCCGAGTCGGGTTTGGAGATGTGGATAAACAAGGTGCGCGACATGCTGGAGGCCAACAACTCCGACGCGCTTGAGTTTATGGATGAGTTCCGCAAGAACCTGTTCGTGGAGGAGGTGTTCGTGTTTACGCCGAAGGGGGAACTGATCATTCTGCCGGACAAAGCCACAGCCCTCGACTTTGCCTTTGAGATACATACCCATATAGGCTTGCAGTGCCTCGGCGCGAAGGTAAACCAGAAGCTGGTGCCGCTGAGCTACCAGCTGAAGAACGGCGACCAGGTGGAGATCCTGACGTCGCAGAAGCAGAAGCCCAATGAAGAGTGGCTGCAGTTTGCCGTCACCTCCAAGGCGCGCACCCGCATCAAAGACGCCCTGCGTGAGCAGCGCAAGGTGAAGGCGGAGCTGGGCAGGTCGATGCTGGAGATCCGGATGAAACAGCTGGAGGTGGCCGATACGCAGGTCAATATCAATAAGCTGCAGGCGTACTTCAACGTGCCGTCGGTGCAGGACTTATATTACCGCATCGCCACAGGCTATATAGATATAAAGAGTATCAAGGAGGTTATCTTCACGGCTACCGCCGAGAAAGGGTCTTCGATGCTGGAGCCGAAATCGTTTGACATGGAGGTGCAGAAGATCCGGGGCGTGAACTCGGATATGCTGGTGATCGGGGAGAACACCGCCAACATGGAGAATTACACGGTGGCCAAGTGCTGCAACCCGATTCCGGGCGACGACGTGTTCGGTTTCCAGACGGAGGACGGCGGCATCGAGATTCACCGCACCAACTGTAAGCGCGGCATCGAGCTGATGTCGAACTACGGCAACCGCATCATCAAGGCGAAGTGGACAGACCAGAAAGAACTGGCTTTTCTGGCGGGCATCCGTATTAAAGGTACGGACCGGGTGGGCCTGGTAAACGACCTGACGAAAGTAATCTCCACCAGCCTGAAAGTGAACATGCGCTCCATCACCATCGACTCGAACGACGGTATATTCGAGGGGAACATCATGGTGTTCGTAAACGACACCGGCCACCTCGATATGTTGATGCAGCGCATGGGCAAAGTGAACGGAGTGCTCACCGTAGAGCGTTTCGATTAAGAGAAGGCTATCATTAAAACAGATATGGCATTAAACACAGTAAAGTTTGAAGAAGTAAAGAAGATCTTCACCGCCTATTTAGAAAGCAAGGGCCTGCGGAAGACACCGGAGCGCTATGCTATTCTGGAGGAGATTTACTCGCGCGACGGGCATTTTGACGTGGAATCGCTCTACATCAGCATGAAGAACAAAAACTACCAGGTGAGCCGGGCCACGGTATATAACACCCTGGACCTGCTGGTAGAGAACGACCTGGTGAGCAAGCACCAGTTTGGGAGCAACCTGGCGCAGTACGAGAAATCGTACGGTTACCGGCAGCACGACCACGTGATCTGCACCGAGTGCCACAAGGTGGTGGAGTTCTGCGACCCGCGCATCCATAATATACAGACGATGGTAGGCGACCTGCTAAATTTTCATATCTTGCACCATTCCCTAAATCTATATGGTATCTGCGGCGATTGCCGCGCCAAAAAAGCGACAGAGGAGCAGCAACATGAAGTATCAGACAGAGCTCAGCGATGACATTCTCTTTATCAGGGTGGAGGGAGACCTGATAGCCGGCACTGACACGCAGCGCCTGATAGATGAGGTGGACGGAGGCAAGCCCCTGGTCTCGCTGCTTTGTGCCATCGACCTCTCCCACGCGCGTTTTATGGACAGCAGCGGCATGGGGGTGCTCGTGTCGCTTCTCACCAAGTTCCGGAACCGCGGCGGCGAGCTGGTGCTCATCAAGCCCTCCGACCATATCCGCAAGCTTTTAATCGTGACAAAGCTGAATGCGATTTTCACTATCGCAGAAAATGATACCTTTGCGGCGCAATTCTTAAAAGAATCAATTTATTAAATACATAAATGGCAGTTGATATATTAATAGGTCTGCAGTGGGGCGACGAAGGCAAAGGCAAAATCGTTGACGTGCTGGCTCCGACCTATGACATCGTAGCCCGTTTCCAGGGCGGCCCGAATGCAGGGCATACATTGGAGTTTGAAGGCACCAAGCACGTGCTGCACCAGATACCGTCAGGAATCTTCCACCCGCATATCCAGAACATCATCGGTAATGGCGTGGTGCTCGACCCGATCATTTTCCGCAACGAGATGCAGAAGTTGACAGACAGGGGCGTAGACGCCGCTAAGAATCTGTTCATTTCTAAAAAAGCATCCCTTATCCTGCCATCGCACAGAATTCTGGACCGGGTTTCGGAGGAAGCTCTCGGGAACAGCAAGATTGGCTCCACCCTTAAAGGCATCGGGCCTACCTACCAGGACAAAAT
>Ga0210040_10007247_pt1 | contig 13536 bp, 7 predicted proteins | sample CryGeyCG12114_NA_FD_185462 | JGI IMG/M metagenome (GOLD analysis project Ga0210040, IMG submission 185462) | Groundwater microbial communities from aquifer - Crystal Geyser CG19_WC_8/21/14_NA (SPAdes) (version 2) | ecosystem: Environmental > Aquatic > Deep subsurface > Groundwater | place: USA... | reverse complement strand
AGTATTAGTTCTCTAATAGTCATTTAGTTAAACCTATTAATTTTTTTGCTTTAAGAATGTAATAAATATGACTCAGTTGACGTAGTTTTAATAAAACATTACTTTTTATGGTTTTCCGAAAATAATACGTTCCGATTATTAATCATTCCGATTATTAAGCATTCCGATTTTTATGGATTCCGGAATTTATGCGTTCCGAGTTTGAAATTCCGGAAATTATGTCTCCGGATTTAATGCGAATACCGGCTGAGAGGTTTACGCACGTAGAAAGGTACGACTTAACAAGGCATCGGGTGTACCCTTTCTGTGTCTACAAACTTACACTCTCACTTTTCAAAACCTAATAAGGGAAAAGGCTTTTATAAACTTTTGGCTACATCAACCAGAGAAAGTAATTGTGTGTGTATAAGCTTTAAAAGGAAACAGTGACGAATAAACTTTGTAGAATGTTGCGACTAGATACTCAAGAGTTGTTTGAACGTAGTAATCAAGCAAAAGGGATTTCTCATTTTCACCAGTTAGTTTATCGTCACTGCATATATATGTATATGTGTGTGTGTGAGGAACCTCTATACCCTTGGTGTAACAATCTCAAAAGACTTTGCAGTATTATAGGCTATCAATCTGTTCTATACCGACTTGAAATCTTGACAAACGTATACTATACTGACTATATGTAATGTAAGTCATTCAATAGGGAACTTTTTTAGATAAAGTTTTTAATTGATTAAAGCGTTTAAAAAGTGAATTCAATAGATCGAAATCATTGCTCAAATTTTACATCCGAGTAGCAATAATTACTTGTTTAGTAATATACTAAATAAAGGTGTTTTTTAGAGAAAAAAATTCTAGTAACATTTGATTTTTTAGGCATCCGAAATGTACGTATCGTTAACAAAACCACAAGACACAAATTAAGGATTTCAAAGTGATAATATTAGGTTTTATAACTTGTGCAGGCATTCATAAAACCCCTATCGCACCTTGATGCATTACAGACCCTATAAAGTTTTCTTCCTACAAAATTATGAGCTTGCCAACATTTAAATGGCTTTGTATCAGTGCACAATCTTGCTATCATGACATTCGCAGTCTTTTTCCTTGTCCATCTGCACTATACTAAAAGTTGGTAGTTAGTAGTTAGTTAGTACCAACTAGAGTGTAAGTTATAATGCAGCGTTTCTTTTGATGCATTTTTTATGCTTCTCATTATTGTGATGATTACCAAAAGTTTCTTAACTCAAAGCAAGAAACTCTATTCAAAGAAAAACTGAAATGTCTTCATTTGCATACTATTAATAATATTGTATTCCGTTTGTCAAAATCATAGCACTGCTTGTACTCACTCACTGACTAGGCGTTTTCTAACTAACGATCTCTAGAAACGAACTGTTGGTTTAGTTCAAGGCATAAAAATATCTTACAAGTTACTAGAACCAAAGGGCATACATTTATTTCCTCTAACCCATGAAACTCTTGAGCAGCTGGGAGCTTAGGCGAGACTGGTGACCAAAGCAATTTAGTTTGGGCGCTCACAGATCTAAAGTGATTCCCTTGAAACGCTTCATACTATAGTACAGTTACAGTATAGCAACCCACGTTAAACAGTTTTATAATCAAGTAGCGGTAGCACACTATTAAAAAAATGATAGTAAGTCACTTCTGCGTGTATGTAATGTAGCGGTAAACGGAATGAGTAAATTTTTCGTTTGTGAAATATTTAGTTGGATGGAAAAGTGTACGTTTAACGAATTCAATTCATTGAATCCAATGTTAAACAGCGTTCATTAAATAAATACTGACTGGGATGATCTGTGTACAGATACATCGGATTCGAAATTCCATCGTGATTTGTCTGCCCGTTATACTAAAAGCAGCCAAACAGACAGACGCGGGCGGACAGAGCTTTTTTTACAAAGTAGCTGCGCTTCTTAACATGACTTGGGATACCATCACTGCTCTCAAAATTCCATTTACCAAGGTTTAAATGCTGCCAAGTTTTAAATTAGTGTGCTCCAAAAATATGATATCCATTCATCTATAGTTTTAATGGAATTTATGTGCTTATTTAAAATACATCCCTGGCATTGGTTCGCACACCATTGGTTAGGAAATACATGCAAACCAGTGATTGTCAATAATAAAGTAGTACTTTTCATTGGATATATCATAAAATTGGTAACGATCCAATTCACCATAGGATAGTGAGTGCATACTATCTTTCAAAACAACAGCTTTAAACTACTAATACTATTTTATTGCTTATACTCCTACCACAACTCATTTTAGCCTCTTCAAGTAAATATCATATACGAAACGTGCAAAATGGAGTGGCCAATGTACAGTCTACATTTTTACTGCAACTGATCCTTTGGGCAAAGCTTTTAGGTATGTCCTTTAGATAAATCCGCGGTCATCACGACCACTTGTCCAATTTTTTCCCTACTCGTCTCTCTCATATCCAATCCACGTCTGCCTGCCTGCCTGCACTGTGTTCCAAACGCCATGAAAAAAAAGGAAAGCTAAAAGTGTGTACCAAGTTTACAATTGGGCACTGTCTTTCTCTTCCTATGAATAGGATTTCATTAGAGGCGGGAATGATGATGATGATCATCATCATCTTAGTTGTCGTCATGATGAGCGACTGAGAAGAGAAAATATGATGATGATGAGTGTAGTCATGTGAATGCAATGTGAAAGAAGAATTCCCAATGTGTGCTCTGCTTCCTTGTGTGTATGTATGGATGACTGCGGAGGGAACTAAACGGAAAGAATGACACAGAACTTTATCGCCCAAGTTTTTCATTGGGAAAACTAAACTGAATTTCTCCTATCATTAGAAGAATAGGAGTATAGGATGTAAGTTAGTGGGAATGGGCCATGTACTCTGTTTGTATACACTGACTGAGTGAGGTGGAAAAGAATATGCGGGAGCACACAATAGTTAGTTGGTTTTCCATGCATGATCAGTTTTAACTCATCAAAAAAGGTATTGTGATTGAAGGCATACAAATCTACCAGTTATGACTCATATGAGCATTGATTAAAAGTGCACACGCTTTCCCACAGTGCTATAGCCTTATAGGAAATGACTAGCTAACGATGATAACGAGTGAATGAAAACCTTTATTAGTTAGTTAGTTAGTTAGTTAGTTAGTGTGAATGAGCAACAGCAGGACATTTTTTTGTAAGATTGGGGAAAATGGGAAAGATGAAGTAACTTAATCGGGAGGATATATTTAGAAGACCGAAAGTGAAAATGAATTAAAAAATAAATCAATATGAATTAAAGGGACGGGTTATATAAAAGTGCTGAGACACCATGTGAGACGTGAGACCATAGAAACGTGCTTTTTTATTTTCTTGCTGACATAGTTGTTCCTTCACACGCATTTACTAGGACAAGGACTATATGGTCTTGGCATTTTCAGCTAGTACGTCAAATACACACAAATGCATATGACTCTCCCATGTTATCGCATGCTAGCTGAAAATGCCAAGACTATACATGTATTTTTTGAAGCGGAAATCTTAAAATAATTTGATTTAGATGAAAAGTGAGGAGAAACGGAAAATATAATATCACGTATGAATTAGTGACGAAGGAAGTTGTTCAAGCTCCGCACTGCTGGCTCCATGAAACTTGTCTCATTATCAGTGTACAAAAGGGAAGGGAGAGAGTGGAAAGTTCAACTTGCATGTGAATGATTATGAGGAAAGTCATGAAACATATTACAGCTGTGACTATAAGCACAATCAGCTCAGCATTATACACATGAGGATTTCGAAGAGACTTCTATTTCCCACAAATGGCTTATGTCATTTTCTCACTTTTGCAGAGCGTGCTGCTCGCTATGTATGAAATCCTTTTGGGGAGCAGACATGACTTATAAGGATATGGGAAGGCTGTGTGAAATTGCAAGTGCAAGCAGAATACGCGCTATTGATTCCAAGTAAAGTGAGTTACTATACACCTTACTGGTGTGCAGGGATTCTATTTTTTAATAATTCATTCACTCATAAAGCATCCATGTCACTCATCTTACTAATAAAACACGAAGGCAGAACTGTAATTCAATTTTTGGGAACAAAAACATTTTTGTATTCACCGAGTAGATACTACTACACACAGAAGCACAAGAATTTACATTACACAAGCACATGTTGCCTCTTAGACTTAATAATCCAACTAGCGCAAAAAAAGAATCAATAAAATTTAAATTCCGAATTAGTTTAACATAGAAGAAGTACTTATAGACAACGAACTAGGAACTAACAGTTGTTGTATACATCTTTTGGAACTCTTATATGTAAAAGAGATACCAAAGACAGGAAGACTATTCCAAAACAACGGGCTGGGACTGAAGGGGAGCTACACACCATTGTATGGAGTCCAATGTATTGAACTAGTCACGTAGAAGTTGTAAATATTCTTCGTTTTTCGTATCACAGTCTAATTGAAAGCAATTGCTCTTCATTTTAATTTTCAGGCGAGAAACATTCCTACAATAGGACATGCTAGAGCAGCCCCACCAAAGCTCCCAAAGAATGCATTCATTGTTAATGGCAAAAGAACTAATGAAAAAGTGGTGGCAAGCTTGGAACCTCTCTGTGCACTCGTTCCCATGTAAATCAATAAATCGACTTGAAATGAAAAGACATTTGGTTTTATGTCCTCATAAAATCTAATTAGATTTTATTAAGAGCATGGTGAGGAGTGTGAGCTGTGCACAACGATATATAATGTATTATGTGTCTGTACACACATATAGTGCATGAGTACATGCATTTGCCATGTAAAAGCAAAGTGCTCCATTGCAGCCGACATGATGGTGGGCGATCTGATGTGGCGGCTGTGGCGGCTGGAGGCGGCCATTTGCTACAGGCACAAAATGAGCCTCCAAGTTTCCGTCCAAGTTTTAACTATAAGTAAGATCCCATTGGGTGAAACCCAACTGAATACAGCTAAATTTAAATAGTAGATAACAAAGTTTGAAAGAGATTTTTCTCCAAACATTAGTTGAGTTAAACTATGAAGGTAAGCTGAATTTGTACCTCAAATAATACGCAAGTAAAAAGTTGGCTCTTTCTTGAAATTGTGTTCTGCGTGCAACTTGCACTGAAGCCATTAGCGATGAAAACTTATGTGTCTTTTATTTTCTCTCCCAACTTGTTCCATGTTGATCAGAGTTATGAAGCAAACAAAACATTTTCTATGCATAGGCTACAGGCCTATATACTAGTCTGCATGGAAAAGGGAGAAAAGTTTTGGAACCATTTCCAGCCCTTCAAACTTTACCATCCTGTTTGCAAATTAAAAACAATGAGGCAAAAATGTGAATACTGTATTTAGCTTAATACCTGAAAGCATTAGATATGGGAGCTTAGTTGCCACCCATCCCAAATGCTCAAATTAGTAGTTCCCATTCGAACGGAAATCTAAAAGAAAGCCTTGAAACTATTTATCTGCTTTGTGTGCCCTCCCATTTATTGTACTTAAGATTTATAGTTACGCTCTTTCAGCAGTCACTTGTAATGGTGTGTTGACTCTCATATATTATGAGCCAAGGAACACTTTGTAAGATTGTTCGCATTTCCAAAATATTTCAGGCTTAATACAATACTTAATCCTGCTCACGTACTCCAGAACGTGTGAGGTATAATTTTTAGCTGATTTCCTAAACTTTATCATCCTCTCGCCTCAGCATGACTATAGTTTCAATCTGCATACAATTTGTGCACCATAAAAATGGTAACATGCAATTATAGTAGCTGGCAAACGCGAATTGAGCAAAAAGTCTGCTCAACTTTATATCTCTCCCATATGTGTGGGAGTGTATTCAAACGTCAGAGCTCATTAGCAAGTTCAACCTGTGTGTAGTCAACATTGTGTAGTCATCCCCATAAAAGACACACTTGATCACAATCAAAACAACAATTGGCCCACTATGTATTAGTAGTATCCTGCCTAGGCCACTCACAAATTTATTGTGCCAGCATTCTAATTCTATATAGTGAAAGTCAGTTTGAAAACCTACTGGTGATTAAAAAACAAAGGGATCTTTTTTCATCCCAAGCAAAGTTTCAGTAAAGTTTGTGTAAATATACAAGTACTGTAGCCTACAATTTCCATTGCATTCACCATCTTGTTATAATAAATGTTCCCTCTACGCAGTGGCAGTACACAAGGTACGTAGTTGTATCTGGAACAAAAGAGTAGGAGTGAGAGCATATGGATATGCCTTTTGTATCTGCCCAACTATTCTCTTAAGCAAGTGTCAAAACATTTGTACGCCTCAGAGGCTAAACAAGAATCCTCTTCATGTCAATTGCACAACAAAAGCGTGCACCAGTAATATGTATAGATACTTGTACGTTGTACTTACGAATGCGTTCACTGGACAGAACAACAAATGCTTTAAAAAATAAGAGCTGCTAGTCCCGTCACATGCAAACCTATTATTCTGGGCTATGTGTGCACAATGGACTGTAAAAAAAGTCTTGCCAACGTCTAGTGTATACGGAACTTGCGGTGAATGCGAAAAGCTAAAACACATTATCATATCCTGTAGATGACTGATAAAAAAGGAGTTGGAAAGAAAAAGTGTGTTGCCTGCCAGTTGCCATCTCTTTCACAATTAGATATAGCAACATCTGCATTCAGAATAATCATAAGAATGATGGTATATGTATATAAACACCTCATTTGCAGTACATCATGCCATTGTCATTATAATATCGAAATAAGTGATATAAATGCTTGTAAAAGCTTTGAGGTTTAATATCGCGAGGGCAGATTATTATTTCCTACAAGACGCAACTTGAGAAGGAAACTTTTAGTAGATGAAAAGAATAGTTTTATCTTTTTGCCTACAGAATAGTTTGAAATAGCACAGAAAACATAAACAACCCAATAGGAGCAGAATAGGTTAATTGTCAATAAAGTTAAAGTTTCTAAAAAAAGAAGCAGTGAAACTCTTTTCTTTCAATCTAGTTCTGTATTAGTAGAACTATAAGCTTTATGGAACATAAAAGGGAAAGAGGTGAAAGCTGGACTGGGCTACTTACAGTATACGTCTATAATTTATATTCAATCTACATTCGTCTAATGACTTCAAATATAGGGCAGTTGTGTATTCCCTTTTTGAAATGAAGGATCATAAAAACAGCCTCTTTTAGTCTCAACTTCATGAGTTTTACATGACGTGGGAATTTTTTCTCCTGTGTATTATGAGCAGATGAAAACAGTTGTGGATAATCTGAGTCCATTTCCATTAGGGAAATGGAAAGCTTTCATCTATACAGGATTATGGGATTTCCAGATTGTGCACATTTACTGGTTAGTTTCCCTAAACTGTGCAGAGCAAACTTGAATTGTGGGAGTGACTTTGTTGGATATTTTACATCTCGAGCTAAAATCTTTAGAATCGCTCTGGAAAAATGGTATCATGAGGTTAGAGTGCACCCGGCTATACATGCGGAGTTTTATAGTATAATTATAATGCCCATTTGGTAATGTGGTACACATCCGATTTTTTGGACCTATAGAACGTCAATACAGGGCATGATTTTGATGCCGGTCACAAATTTATCAATACTGCAACGGAAAAGAATCAATACAAATTGAATGCGTGATTGCTACAACGAAGTAAGTTTGGCCTGTTACAATTTACAAATCTCTGCTGGGACAATTACACAGAGACGTAGCGGAAAAACTAGCAAAAATGAGATTATTATTATTGCATTTGGAATGTGACAACTGATACTATTCCATGCGCATACTTTTGTGTTTCATCATTTTTTGTGCATGCCCAGCAAAATGGTTTTGGTCATGGATCCCAAAAATCATATTCTAAATGGGATTGGAAAAAAGAGGAAAAACGAATACAAGGGCCCAAAGGGGAAAAAATCTTGCCTTCCGCTTGAATCGTTAGAGCTTATTGGTTCTGTTGATGATCTCCCTCATCATCACCGTGGCTTCACATTGGCTAAGTTTCAGTGTAAATGTGAACAGACATTGAAAGCAAATGAAAAGTTGCCTACACCTCTCTTTCTCTTCTTAATCGACATTGGAGAGAAAGAGTGACTTTCTCTCTCATCTCAACAATTGTTATTTTCCCTGACACTCTCAATAGACAAATCTCCTCTTTAACAATTTAAGACGAAGGAAAAAGTAAAGGCAATTTCCCAACAAAATAAACTTTTCCCTTTACAAGGTAATAATATTATGGAGAAGGACGATGGAAGGAGAGAAAAAAACCCTTTCTTCAAAACCCCGTCAGCGTCAGTGCCAATAATATTTAGTAGGATAACAAAGAGTAGCCAATGTGACCAAGTTTACTTGAGCATTAGTTTGAATTGAATTGAAACATCAAGTTGGATTAAAAGTAGTCCGAAAAATCAAAACATTTGTGTGGAACACAAGTTTAGGCACCCTACGAACATAACTTTGGGGATCTCCAGCCAAATGATCACTTCCCTTGATATGAGACTTAACATTGTGTTGCGCAATCACCGCATATATAGTAGTAGGGTGCAAAAAAAATCCTCAAGTAAGTACGCAAGTATAACAGTTAATTTGTCTGTGAACGGGATGAATATATTATTAAGTCACAACTATGCAAGTGCAGTCTGTAAAGAATGCTATATACTGACTGAGATTTGAAACGACTAGTGAAGACGTTTTGTTCGTTCATTTCCTCCTTTAATTTGAGCCTATTGAGATAAGCTCAGAAAAATGACCTCATCTTGCCACTACTATTTTTCATTGCATCAGCAAGCCCCATTATGACTGCCAGATGAAAAAAGGAGCAAAGAAAATTGAGTTAAGATCCCATGGGGTGAATTCTGATTTTCTAATGAAGGTTCAAAAGATAAATGGCTCAAATAAAACATGTATGAAGGAGACATGTTCCCCACATTAGAAACTCAAGTGGTCACGTGTGAACTAAACCATGTTCAGACTCTCACATTGCGTGTGCTCTGCCTGCTCCCAATTTCATTTTTCCAACCCGACTTAAAGCTCAAGCATTACGGCTAGTAAAACAATGAAAATGAATGAGCACATTAAAAGAAGAGGAGCGCGAGTACATGCTCACGCTTCAGAAAGAATCCCTCTTGTGGAGGTCCCATAATGACCTTAGCAGACAATGAGAGGATTCCTTAATCTAGAGAGCAATAATAAGAAAAACTAGTCTTGAAGCTGTGGTTACCACGGCTCATCTTAATCCTTTTTGTGTGATCATGCCATCTTCTCCATCCATGTTCTTCTGTATTGGGTGAGAGTCACTGCCGCATGCATTTACAACTGTCAACTGTGAATTATACTTACTTTTAACGTTAGTTAGTCCTACAGATATGTTAAACTCGCCCAAATCGCTATCATCATTTCAACTACACTGACCAGACCACCACTAATGTACCTAATACTGTCAGATATGTTAGTACACACTTTCCTTCCTTCCTTCCTTAGCACTCACTCCATCCATGTTAGAATACGAATGTAGTCGTATCCGCTTGCGAGCACGTCATCTGTAGTCCACACTTTCACGCTATAGTTATGTATCAGCGTATTGCATGACTTTCCCAATGTCGCTTATTGTGCTTAATCCATGCAATCATAGTGTCGGTAAGTTACAAATTCAAGGTTTGTCCATACTCTCAGTCAGTCGGTGCACACAGCAATAGCAATAAACTCATGCAAAACTCATGCAAGAATGGAGCATACAAATTGTTAGAGTTGCCAGACCAAGTATTTAGCTTTCTCTTTGAACCAACCCTCTATACCGATATTCTATTGAGCCCTCTTATACTTATACAATGTCGTGCATACAGTGTTAGACTCTCTAAGATTACAGCCACTAGTGGTGATATTTTGCCAGTTTTCACCTTAACAGGCTAACCATGCAGCTCATTTATAAACCACAATTAGTTTCTTGGAGCACAAAATGTGGTCAAAATCATTCAACCCTTTCAAGAGTAATAATAGTGACAGCCCCACAATCCATACACAAGGTCATTCTAATATAATGTTGCTTTTGTCGGTTATAAACTGTTTATGAGGTAAAAAAAAGTAGCCAACTATCTCCTTAGGGACCTTGCATGGTCTATAGTTTGTAAGAATAAAATTTCTCAGTTATGCCCAAAAGATTAGATGCAATTCGAGTTATGTCCATACTTAACCTTCATAGCTGACAATGAAAAGGACATGGCTGGATGAGGGATTATTAAGACGGAGCCATGTACCAGTCAGTCAGCAACTAACAAGCATGTACAAACTTGTACTATATAACTTTAATGGGAAGTGTATGTAGCTCTGGGACTGGACCATTGGAAGGAGAGGTGACGTGTGTGCATTTATGTTACGGAAGCTTAGCTACTAACTACAAAGACATCGAAAGTACGAACTGGAGAGAGAGAGAGAGAGATGAGAAAGCTAAGCAAATGGGAAACATCTACTGGTGTGTAATATCATGTGTGAAAGTGACTACCGCTGGTAGTCCGTGTAACTCATGTAGTACATGTAGATAGAGGGAGGGAGGTTGGCAAAAGTAGCATCACGATGCCATAAAGAGAGAGAGAGACAGATAGAGGAAGAGAGGAAATGAAAGATGAAAGTGATAAGAAATCTGGAACTCAGTTCTTCTTCAGCTTCCCATGCTGGAAAGTTGAGTAGTGTAGAAATAGGTTGCGTGGACTAGCTCTGGCTCTAATAATTCACCCAAATGCGCTCTATACACATATATACAGAGACAACTGACTTATAAATATAGTGCAAATAATAAGTAAGTACTGGAGTAATCCGCTTAGACACTCAGTGGAAATAATATTTCTTCTCATGCATCTCTGGCGCTCCAATGGATATGGGACCAAAGGGATGCAATGTGAGTATGAAAGAAATAGTCAAGGAATCTATATCGTTTTCTCAACAACATTCATATGGTGGAAAAGTGTATAAGATGTGGGTAGGATTATTTACTAGGGCAGTGAGTGAGACTTTCATAGTACCAGCACTGCTCTCGCTCACTAAGAGCATTGGTGATGATGATCAACTCAAAAAGTATTAAAAGCATATTGTATGTGCTTGAGTGGGCTGTAGTTTTTAATAATCTGGCGCTTGCAACCAAATTCACGGACTTGCAGCATTTCTTTCTATAGGTTAGATGCTCGGCATGAGTTTATCATTTCCCAGTTGTTTCACCTTTCACATAAAGAGATGAGAATGTTGCATTATTGGAAACAGACTGTCTCTTCAATGATGACATAGTGTGTGAGCCCTGCGCGACTTATATTGGCAGAAACTACAAGTTTTTTGATTCACTTGACGAAAAGAATTGGCTCATGGGAGACAGGTTTGAGGGAATGGAAACTTTGAGTGTGTTTATTTTTCGCAAACTGCGTGCATTTTGGGTCCGGATGGCAAGTGAATGTGAACAGTGGTAAATAGTTCGAGTTATTTAGATTTTTTTTATAGTATTGTTGATTTATTATGGTGGTAATCCAGAATATTGTAGGTTTTTAATGAAATAGAATCCTTTGCAACCCGAGATATAACTTACGAGTTAGCCTTTCCCGCATTCTTGTGCATTCGATCAATCGAATGCACAACGCTGAGGCTGAACGCTTCCGCGGATTATCTTGAAATTTTGCTCACGTGTCTCTTTTGCAAATCTCAAAAGAACTATGTTGGACTATAGCTATGTTGGACAATGGCTAAGGGGTAACTCGTGGTCATTGAAATTAAGATTTTTAGCAGGACCAATCGCTTTGAAATTTCTGATGCGTGTGTATTTTGTAAAGTTTGTAATCTCAAATGAAGATAAAACGCAAGCGACTAGCTACAGTGAATTAAAATATTAGAAAGATAAAAATATATTTGCTGGTTGCGTAATTTCATGAATTACTGGTTTAAATTAGAATAGAATATTTTCAGTAAAAAAATATTTGGTGTTGGTTTTTTTAAGTTTTCGTGTAAACAAACTTGAAGTAAAGAAAGTTTACATTTTTCCAGAAAATCGCATTAGAAATCACGCAATTAATTTTATTTTTGTAATTCATCAAGCCTTACTGCCTTCGCAATGATACCATTTTCTTACAATTTAATTAAAACAGCTAACCATTGAACCAACACAGCAAACTCACTATTGGGAAGGTCTCATTCAAAAGGAAACAGACAGTAACAATGTTTATACTTAACCTGTGTGTCGCTTACTGTCTGAAACTTTACAAAATAATTCTTGACTTCTTTGCTAGAACCAAAATTGTCAAGTTTATCCATCTACTAACTTTCACCCTTCATATTTTAACTCATAAATATAGGCAGGCAACATAGAAATATATAATACTCATACTGACATACTATGTATAATACAATGGCATGCAATTTAATTCAAATTCCCATCTTCATATAAAGTATTTGTGAGGGGTTTTAACCTTCGAAAATAAACTTACCAACTAAATCCATCTCAGCAACTTATTATAACTAGCTAAATTGGTTTAAAATTCAGAAAGAAAAGAAATTTGTCAAGTCCACACGCTACAAAACTATTCATACATACAGCATTTACACTTTCATTTAAAGCATACAAGTATGTTTTATATCCCATATTCCTCAACTTTAAAACCCTTCATAATAAACTTTTCATTTGAATCCACGTCAATAATTTTAAAATATTCTTCATAAATACACAAAACACCATAAACAAAATCAAATTTGGAGCTTATTATTAAAAGATTTAGGATTAGTTTTTTGCTTCCCTATTATATATAACTTTTTTTTGTTCACCTTATAGTATTTCAAAATTATTTTTTCGATTCAATATTTTCATGGGGTACGAATTTGATAAATACCCCATAGCAGCGTGTTTAAGTTATTAATTTTAAGGAAATAACTTCTTGTCTATCTCGGGTATTTGATTAATTTGGGCTTAAGAAAAATACTTAATAATTTTTTTTGCCCAAATTGATAACAAGTTAACTCAAATCCAGCTGAACTCGCCTTGAGAATCTAGCCTTAGGGCGGAAAATACGAACTACTAAAGTGAATTGTGCATGTCGTGCAAAAGTTCAGACGGTGGAAGATGGAGTTTATTATATTTAGTCTGAAAATTTTGCACTTTATGCTATATGTCTCGAGCTCAAAGTTTGCACGTTAAAGTTAAATTATTAGAATTTTGTCAATAAGCGATTGCAGTGCAAATATGTGGTGCTTCAAACTTTTGAATTTAATCAAATTCATTCAAGAAACGTAGCGCAATAGATTGCAGAAAAAACTTTACCGATAAAACATACTATGTGATGGAAATCAATGCAAAGCTTCAAAATAGAGGATACAAATTATGTTCGGTAATCACGAATTCGTCAGATGAGTCAACTGTCTCACAAAAAATTGCTTTACACAGTTCTAACTCACAATGTAAGTCCGAAATGTGTTCGCGAGCAATTTTCTTGAAAACAGACTTGAAGTCTTCCTTATACCTTCTAGTATATGCCTACAAAATATTGTAATCCGATGCGGTCGTTGAGCTTCACAATAAC
>Ga0210040_10007246_pt1 | contig 13540 bp, 14 predicted proteins | sample CryGeyCG12114_NA_FD_185462 | JGI IMG/M metagenome (GOLD analysis project Ga0210040, IMG submission 185462) | Groundwater microbial communities from aquifer - Crystal Geyser CG19_WC_8/21/14_NA (SPAdes) (version 2) | ecosystem: Environmental > Aquatic > Deep subsurface > Groundwater | place: USA... | reverse complement strand
CAGCCGCTGGGTTCGGTCATCGCTGAGCACCTCCTGGTCGCCGGAGCACCCACAGCGCGGAGGGCTCCGTCCTTGCCGGGCGGCAGGTGCCGTCCGGCCAGCTCTTCCCCTGGAGCACCTCAGACGGAGTTGAGGTTGCCGGGCAGCCAGCCAGGTGCTTGTCGCTGCCTCTCGTGAGCCAGGAACGATCTTAGGACGCCCCGACCGGCGGCGCACGCCTTGCGGACCGACCCCGGTCAGCCGATAACATCGCCGGGTGGCGATGGATCAGTTCGAGGTGACCGAGGACCCGGACGTCGAGGCCGCCGGCCTGGCCCCGGCCGCATCGCTGTTCCACAGCCTGTCCGACCCCACGCGGCTGACCATCCTGCGGCACCTGGCGCTGGGTGAGCACCGGGTGGTCGAGCTCACCGGCCACCTCGGGCTGGCCCAGTCGACGGTGTCCAAGCACCTCGCCTGCCTGCGCGACTGCGGCCTGGTCGACTCGCGCCCGGTGGGTCGGGCCTCGGTGTTCTCCCTGACGACGCGCGAGGAGCTGCTGGCGTTGCTGGCCGCCGCGGAACGGCTGCTGGTGCGCACCGGCGACGCGGTCGACCTCTGCGCCGTGCACGGCTCGGCCGCCCGCGGGGAGCCCGCGTGACCGGCGTCGTCGTCGAGCGTCGGGCGGTCCTGGCCCGCCGGGTCCGGCTGCTGGTCGCGGTCACGATCGGCTACAACGTGGCGGAGGCGGCCGTCGCGCTCACCGCCGGTGTCGCGGCGTCCTCGTCGGCGCTGGTCGGCTTCGGCCTGGACTCGGTGGTCGAGGTGTCGTCCGCGGCCGCCGTGGCGTGGCAGTTCGCCGGCCGCGACCCCCAGGCGCGGGAGCGGGTGGCGCTGAAGGTCATCGCGGTCTCCTTCTTCGCCCTCGCCGCCTTCGTCACGGTCGACGCGGTGCGCACCCTGCTGGGCGACGGCAGCGCGGAGCACTCGCCGGTCGGCCTGGGCCTCGCGGCGGTGAGCCTGGTGGTCATGCCGTTCCTGTCCAGCGCCCAGCGGCGGGCGGGGCGCGAGCTGGGGTCGGCCTCGGCGGTGGCCGACTCGCGGCAGACGCTGCTGTGCACCTACCTGTCCGGCGTGCTGCTGGTCGGTCTGCTGCTCAACAGCGCCTTCGGCTGGTCGTGGGCGGACCCGGTCGCGGCGCTGGTCATCGCCGCCGTGGCGGTGAAGGAGGGGCGCGAGGCCTGGGCCGGGGACGCGTGCTGCACCCCCGCGGTCGGAGCGGTCGCCGTCGACCGGTCGTGCGCCGACGGCTGCGACTGCTGCTGAGCCGGTCAGCTGCGCACGCTCCCGACCAGCCGGGCGATCCCGGGCGGAGCTCGGCGGGCCGGCCGGTCCGTTCGACCGCGGACCTGCTCGGCTGGCTCGCCGAGCTGCAGGAGGCCTGCGGCGTGCACCGCTGGCACGTCGTCGGGCATTCCGCGGGCGCCCACCTGGGGCTGAGCCGGGCCCTCTCCGCCCCGGCCCGCACGGCGACCCTGACGCTGCTCGACCCGACCGCCGTCGTCGCCGGGTTCAGCTCCCGCTACCTGGCGCACGCCCTGCCGATCCTCCTCCGGCCCACCGCTGAGCGGGCGCGTCGGTTCCTCGGCTGGGAGACCGGCGGCCGGGAGCTGCCCGCAGCGTGGGTGGACACGTACGTCGCCGGCGCGGTCCAGCCGACCCGGCTGGTGCGCACCCGCCGACCGGGTCGGGCGGAGCTGGCCCGGTTGTCCGTACCGACCCTCGTCGTCGTCGCCGACGCCGGCCGCGTGCACGACCCGGAGCGGGTGGCCCGCCGCGCGGCCGCGCTGCCCGGCACCACCGTCGTCCGGCTGGCCGGGGCGACCCACCACACCCTGCCGCTGCTGGACGCTCCTCCCGTCGCCGCGGCGGTGGCCGCCCACCTGTCGGCGCACTGACGCGGCCGGGGTGCGGCGGGCGGGAGTCGAGCGCCTCCGACACGGTCCGCAGAGCTCCTCGGGCGCCGACCGGGTGCTTCGATGTCCGGCATGGACGACACCTGGACGTTCGTGGGCGGCGTGCTGCTGGTCGGCTGGCTCCTCCTGGCCGGGCTCTCCGCCCGATCCGAGGCCCGCGCGGCACGGGCCCGGACGGCGGCCCAGCTGGCGTCCCTGGAGGCGAAGGTCGACGCGATCGCCGCCCAGCTGGGGGTCGTCTGGCCCGAGCCGCAGTACCCCGAGGTCGAGCGGCTGCTCGCGGCGGGCAAGGAGATCGCCGCGATCAAGGCCTACCGGGAGGCGACCGGCGCCGACCTGCTGACCGCCAAGATCGCCGTGGACGCCCTGGCCGGTCGCCGGTCCTGACCGGGGCCGGCGGGGTCCGGGAACCGGTCAGCCACGGGCGAGGGCTGCGATCGCCTCGCGGATCTCCGCCAGGGGGAGCGCCATGGTGGCGTCACCGACGGACAGCTCCACCCGCACCACCCCGGGATCGGTCGTCGGGATCGCCCGCTCCCACGTCCACAGCCCGTCCTCGGCCAGCCGGCGGGCGGCCGCGGCGAACGCGTCGCCGGGCGTGCGGAACAGCAGGTGCAGCATCGGCGTCTGCGGCGGGTCCGGGACGACGGTGACGCCGGGCAGGTCGCGCACCAGGTCGGCGATCTCCCGGGCGCGCGCCAGGTACCCGGGCATCAGCGGCAGCCGGCGGCGCAGGCAGCTCAGCGCCGACGCGGCACCGGGCCACATGCCGTAGAGGGTGCCGCCCATCCGGCGCCGCCACTCGCGGGCCTCGGCGACCACGTCGGCCGGGCCGGCCAGGGCGCAGCCGGCGAGCGCGCCGATGCCCTTGTAGAAGCTGACGTAGGTGGTGTCGAACAGCCCGGCGATCTCCGCCGGCGGCCGGCCGTACCCGGCGCTGGCCTCCCACAGTCGGGCGCCGTCCAGGTGAGCGGCGGCGCCCCGCCCGCGCGCCCAGGCCACCTGGGCGACCAGGTCGTCCCACGAGGGGAGCTGCCCGCCCAGGTCCCGCTGCGGGAGCTCGACGAGCAGCGCGGCGGGGAGCTCGGCGACCCGCTCCAGGTCGGCCAGCGTGAGCAGCGAGGACCGCGAGCCGACCGGCCGGCCGATCAGGCCGTGCAGCCGCTCCAGTGCCTCCTCCTCGTGCTGGCGCAGGTGGCTCTCCGGGTGGAAGAGCACGGTGCGCCGGGCCCGCCGGTCGGCGTGCACCCGCAGCGCGACCTGCTGGGTCATCGTCCCGCTGGGCAGGTACACCGCAACCGGCTGGCCGAGCAGCCCGGCGACCTCCGCCTCCAGCTCGGCGACCACTCCGCCGTCGCCGTACCGGTCGACCGCGGTGTCCGGCGGGATGGTCGCGAGCAGGTCAGCGGCCCGGACCGGTCCGTGCCCGCCCAGCGCGCGGTCACAGGCCAGCCGCAGGGCGTCCAGGTCGTCCACGCCGACCAGTCTGCCCCTGCCCACCGCGGCGGGGACCGCGAGCCGGCCCGAGCAGGCAGGCTGTCGGCGTGCGCGCGCTGGTGTTCGAGGAGTTCGGTGGTCCGCTGACGGTCCGTTCGGTGCCCGAGCCGGCACCCGCGCCGGACGGGGTGGTGGTCTCGGTGGGCGCGAGCGGGATCTGCCGCAGCGACTGGCACGGCTGGTCCGGCCACGACCCGGACGTCGTCCTGCCGCACGTCCCCGGCCACGAGCTGGCCGGCACGGTGGCCGCGGTGGGAAGGCGGGTGCGGAACTGGTCGGTGGGCGACCGGGTCACCGTGCCGTTCGTCTGCGCCTGCGGGCGGTGCGGTCCCTGCCGGGAAGGGAACGGGCAGGTCTGCCTGCAGCAGACCCAGCCCGGGTTCACCCACTGGGGCTCGCTGGCCGAGCTCGTCCCGCTGGACGCCGCGGACGTCAACCTGGTGGCGCTGCCCGAGGCCATGCCGTTCAGCACCGCCGCCAGCCTCGGCTGCCGGTTCGCCACCGCCTTCCGCGCGGTCACCGGCGTCGGGCAGGTACGGCCGGGGGAGTGGGTGGCGGTGCACGGCTGCGGCGGGGTCGGGCTGTCGGCCGTCCAGGTCGCCGTCGCCGCCGGGGCTCGGGTGGTCGCGGTCGACGTCACCCCGGGAGCGCTGGAGCTGGCCGCCGCGTGCGGCGCCGAGCACGTGGTGGACGGGTCCACGACCGACGTGCCGGTCGCTGTCGCCGAGCTGACCGGCGGGGGCGCCCACGTCTCGCTGGACGCGCTGGGTGCGGCGGGGACGTGCGTGGACTCGATCCGCAGCCTCCGCCGCCGCGGGCGACACGTGCAGGTCGGGCTGCTGCCGCCGGCGGTCGGTCGTCCGGAGGTGCCGATGGAGCTGGTCATCGCCGGGGAGCTCGCCGTGCTGGGGAGCCACGGCATGGCCGCCGCCGACTACCCGGCGATGCTCTCGCTGATCGCCGCCGGCCGGCTGCGCCCGGACCTGCTGGTCACCCGCGAGCTCGGGCTCGACGACGCCGGCGCCGCGCTGACCGCTGTCGGGCGGGAACCAGGGATCGCCGTCGTCACCTCGTTCTGACCGCGCGGGCTCAGCCGGTCGGGCTGCTCGTCCCCGTCTGGTCCTCGTCGTCGGTCGCGGTGGTCGACGGTGCCCGGGTCGTGGTCGCCCGCGACGTGGACGTCGGCGTCGGCGCCTCGTCGGTCTCCTCGTCCGAGGGGCTGCTGCTGGTCCGCGGGGTCGTCGTCGCCGTGTCCTCCTCGTCCGTGGTCGGCGTCGCGCGGCTGGTGGGGGCCGGGGTGGTGGTCGGCGGGGCGTCGTCCGTCGTCGCCGGCGCGCTGGTCTGCGCGGGGGTGGTGGTCGGCGTGGTGCTCAGCTGCGACTCCCGCACGGTCAGCTGGCCGTACTGGGTGTCCACGGTGACGTAGGGGTCCTCGGGCAGGACGATGTTCAGCCCACCCAGCAGCAGGAACAGGCCACCGATGACCACCGTGGAGGTCCGCGCCCGCCCGATCCGGGCGGGGAGGCGCCGCGGCCACACGCGGGAGCGCTCGGTGGCCGGTGCGGTGGCCATCGGGGGCTGCTCGGCCGTCTGCTGCGGGATCACCGTGGTCGGGACGTCGTCCGACGGCCTGCTCATGCCCGTCCTCCACTGCGTGCCCGGTCCTCGGCCAGCGCCTCGTCCTGCACGTCGTCGTCCTGGGCGGTCGAGACGCGCAGCGAGACGCCCTCCCTGGACAGCGCCAGCGCCACCCGGGCGCGCAGGTCGCGACCCACCTCGAACTGCTTGCCCGGCAGCGTCCGCGCCACCACCCGCAGGTTCACCTCGTCCAGCCCCAGGCTCTCCACGCCCATCACGCTCGGCTCGTCCAGCAGCAAGCGGTGCAGCCGCTCGTCGGCGAAGGCCCGCGCGCCCACCTCGCGCAGCACCTCCTGCACCCGGTTGACGTCGGTGCCCGCCGGCACCGGCACGTCGACCACGGCCCGCGCCCAGTCGCGCGAGAGGTTGGTGACCTTGACGATCTGCCCGTTCGGGACGATGACCACCTCGCCGTTCGGGGAGCGCACCCGGGTGATCCGCAGGGTGACGTCCTCGACCGTGCCCTCGGCCGGGTCGCCGCCGCCGACCACCTGGATGGAGACGACGTCGCCGAACCCGTACTGCCGCTCGGTGATCAGGAAGAAGCCGGCCAGCACGTCGCCGACGATCCGCTGGGCGCCGAAGCCCAGCCCGACGCCGAGCACCGTGGCCGGCGCGACCAGGCCGGTGATCGGGACGCCGAGGGTGTCCAGCACGTAGATGATCGCGACCGACCAGATCAGCACGATCATCGCCCAGGTCAGCACCTGGGTCAGGGAGTGCCGGTGCTTGGCCGCCTCGGACCGGACGAGGGCGTCGGACCCGGTGGCGGCGGCGTCGATCCGATCGGTGATCCGGCCACCGGCCCAGCTCACCAGCCGGGCGAGCAGCACAGCGCCCAGGACGATGAGCAGCGCGTTCAGCGCGGGGCCGCGGAGCCAGTAGAGCGCGTCGGTGAACTCACCTGCGGAGAGGACGTCCATCGCCCTCCAGTGTGGCCGACGGAGCTCGGCGAGGCCACGGCGGGTCACGACGGTCCAATCACCCACAGTGATGAGATCGCGATGATCACCAAGTTGACGGACACCTGGCCGGGGAGCACGGTGGAGGTCCGGGAGCGCCGCCGCAGGACGCGGGAACGGTGCCCGGGCACGTCACGCCTCATCGGAAGGGGGAGGCGCCCGTCTCCGGGTGCCGTACCGCTGTGAGCACACCTGCTGGACCACGACGTCGTGGTCGCCGCGACCAGATCACCGAGCGTCACCGATCGCCCTTCGGTGGGCATCCAGCGCTCGCTCAGCCGCCGGCCGGGGCAGCGGAGGGCTCCGGCCGGCTCGACACCGTCGTGTTCGGCGTCGCGGCCGTCGTGGCCCTCGCCTTCGTCGCCTGGGGCTTCCTCGCCCCCGGCAACCTGGGCAGTGCCAGCGGCAGCGCCCTCACCTGGATCGAGACCAACCTCGGCTGGCTGTTCGTCGTCCTCGCGTCGGCTTTCGTGGTCTACGTGCTCTGGCTGGCCGCCAGCCGCTACGGGCGGATCCCGCTGGGCCGGGACGGGGAGGCGCCGGAGTTCCGCACCGTCTCCTGGGTGGCGATGATGTTCAGCGCCGGGATGGGCATCGGGCTGATGTTCTACGGCGTCAGCGAGCCGCTGTCGCACTACGTCACCCCACCGCCGGGCACCGCCGAGGGCGAGTCGGCCGAGGCCGTGCGCACGGCGATGGCCACGACGCTGTTCCACTGGACGCTGCACCCGTGGGCCATCTACGCCGTCGTCGGCCTGGCGATCGCCTACGGCACGTTCCGGCGCGGCCGCCGCCAGCTGATCAGCGCCGCGTTCGCCCCGCTCATCGGCCGCCGCCGCGCCGAGGGGCCGGCCGGCAAGGTCATCGACGTGCTGGCCATCTTCGCCACGCTCTTCGGCTCCGCGGCCTCGCTCGGCCTCGGCGCGCTGCAGATCGGCAGCGGCGTGGAGATCCTCGGCTGGGCCGGCAGTGTCGGCAACGGCGTGCTCGTGGCGATCATCGCCGTGCTCACCGCGGCCTTCGTCGTGTCCGCGGTCTCCGGCGTCGCCCGGGGCATCCAGTGGCTGTCCAACACCAACATGGTGCTGGCGATCGTGCTCGCGCTGTTCGTCTTCGTCGCCGGGCCGACGGTCTTCATCCTCAACCTGGTGCCCGAGGCGATCGGCGCCTACCTCTCCCAGCTGGGCACCATGGTCGGCCGCACGGAGGCCTCCGGCGGCGACGCGATGGCCGCGTGGCTGCGCGGCTGGACGGTCTTCTACTGGGCCTGGTGGATCAGCTGGACGCCGTTCGTCGGGCTGTTCATCGCCCGGATCAGCCGTGGCCGCACCATCCGCCAGTTCGTCACCGGCGTGCTGCTGGTGCCCAGCGCGGTCAGCCTCGTCTGGTTCGCGGTCTTCGGCGGCGCCGGCATCGCCGCCCAGCAGGACGGCGCCGACGTGGCCGGCCAGTCGACGTCGGAGGGCCAGCTGTTCGGCGTCCTCGAGCAGTACCCGCTGGCCACCGTGATGACGGTGCTGGTCATGGTGCTGGTGGCGATCTTCTTCGTCTCCGGTGCCGACGCCGCCTCGATCGTCATGGGCTCGCTGTCCGAGCGGGGCACGCTGTCGCCCAGCCGGCGGATCGTCGTCTTCTGGGGCGTGGTGATGGGCGCGGTCGCGGCGATCATGCTGCTGGTCGGTGGGGACGACGCGTTGACCGGGCTGCAGAACCTGACGATCATCGCGGCGTTGCCCTTCGCGCTGGTGATGGTCGGACTGGCCGTCGCGCTGGCCAAGGACCTGCGCTCGGACCCGATGGTGCTGCGCCGGGCATACGCCACCGAGGCGGTGGAGCAGGCCGTCGTCGACGGGATCACCCGGCACGGCGAGGACTTCCACCTGGTGGTCGAGCCGACCGCCGCCGTCCGGCCGGAGCCCGACCCGTCGCCGGTCGAGCGGGAGGTCCCGGCCGGCCGGCCGCAGGACCCGCGGGACTGAGGAGGGACCCCGCTGCAGGGTCCCGCCACTCGCAGGCTCGCGGCGGGACCCTGCGGCGGGACCCTGCAGCGGGGCCGGCGGGGCGGGTGTGACGCCCGAGGCGTGGTGAGCGCCACTGCGGGGTCCAGCTCAAGGTCGGGCCGGTGCGGGTCGATGCAGGGAGTGCCACCTTGCTGCCCGCAAGGCTCTGAGTCGAGGAGCTCCCTGATGTCGTCCACCCTGCCGCCCGGCGCCGTCGCGGTGGCGCCCGCGCGCCGACGGGCCTGGTGGGGTGACCGGCCGGTGGCCGTCAAGGTGCTCACCGCGGTGGGCGCGGCGTCCGCCGTCGCCGCCGTCATCGGCGTCACCGGGCTGCAGGCCCTGGCCAGCGAGGCCGAGGCCAGCCAGCGGATGTACCAGGAGGACGTGCGGGGCATCGACGGCGTCGCCGCGCTGATCGCCGACGTGCAGGCGGTCGCGGTCGCCCAGCGCGACGCCGCGCTCGCCCGCACCCCGGAGGCCGCCGCCGCAGCCCTGCAGGAGGGAGTGGACGCCCGCACGGCCTTCGACGCCGACCTCGCCCACTACCTCACGCTGGTGCACCCGGCCCAGACCGAGGAGGTCCTCGGGGGGATCCAGGCCAGCTTCGAGCAGGCCCGCGTCCTGGAGGACGACATGCTCACCCCGCTGGTCCGCGCCGGGGACGGCGCCGGCTGGCTGGACGTGCACGGCAGGCAGGTGGCGCCGCTGTTCGAGACCGTGCTGCAGGGACTGTTCGAGCTGGAGGAGCTGGAGAGCGCCGACGCCGCCGCCAGTGCCCAGGAGGTCGCCGACGAGAGCGCCCGGCAGCGCACCTTCGCCATCGTCGTCCTGGTCGTCGGGGTGCTGCTGGCGCTGGGCATCGGCTTCGCCGTGGCGCGGAGCCTGGCCCGCAACGTCCGCACGGTGGAGGTCGTGGCCGAGGCGCTGGCCGCCGGGGACCTCACCCGCACCACCGGCCTGACCACCCGCGACGAGCTCGGCCGGATGGGGGCGGCCATCGACGACGCGATGGGCCGGCTGCGCGCGGTGATGAGCACCGTGGTCGCGTCCTCCTCCACCGTGGCGGCCTCCGCCGAGGAGCTGTCCGCGTCCGCCGCGCAGATCTCCGCCTCCGCCGAGGAGACCAGCGTGCAGATCAACGTCGTCTCCGGCGCGGCGGAGGAGGTCTCCCGCAGCGTGGCTACCGTCTCGGCGGGTGCCGAGGAGATGAACGTGGCGATCCTGGAGATCTCCCGCAGCGCCAACGAGGCCGCCCAGGTGGCCGCGACCGCGGTGAGCGAGGCGGCGGCCACCAATGCCGCGGTCGTCCAGCTCGGCGACTCCTCCCGCGAGATCGGCGAGGTCGTCAAGGTCATCACCTCGATCGCGGCGCAGACGAACCTGCTCGCCCTGAACGCCACCATCGAGGCCGCCCGCGCGGGCGAGGCCGGCAAGGGCTTCGCGGTCGTGGCCAACGAGGTGAAGGAGCTGTCCCAGGAGACCGCCAAGGCCACCGAGGACATCGCCCGGCGGGTCGAGGCGATCCAGGGCGACACCTCCGGTGCCGTGCAGGCGATCAGCCGGATCAGCGGGATCATCGGCTCGATCAACGACTACCAGCTGACCATCGCCTCGGCGGTGGAGGAGCAGACGGCGACCACCAACGAGATGTCCCGGTCGATCCAGGAGGGTGCGCACGGCACCACCGAGATCGCGGCCAACGTCATCGGCGTCTCGCAGGCGGCCGAGCAGACCAACCAGGCGCTCAGCCAGACCCGGATCGCGGTCGACGAGCTGTCGAAGCTGGCCGCCGACCTGCGCGTGGCCGTCTCGCACTTCACCTACTAGAGGGTCCCCCGCCACTCCCAGGTTCCCGGGGGGCCCTTCGAGCGGGACCGTTCCAGCCCGTCACGTCCGGCGCAGCCGGCGGACCGGGACCACCATCGGGGTGCCGGTCACCGGATCGGGCACGACCCGGGCCTCCAGCTCGAAGACGTCGGCCAGCAGCTGCTCGGTGAGCACCTCCGCCGGCGTGCCCGAGGCGACCAGGACGCCGTCCTTCATGGCGACCAGCCGCTCGGCGTACCGCGCGGCGAGGTTGAGGTCGTGCAGGACGACCACGACGGTCCGGCCGAGCTCGGCGTGCAGCCGGCCGACCAGCTCCAGCACGTCGACCTGGTGGGCGAGGTCGAGGTAGGTCGTCGGCTCGTCGAGCAGCAGCAGGTCGGTGCCCTGCGCGAGGGCCATGGAGATCCAGGCCCGCTGGCGCTGCCCGCCGGAGAGCGCGTCGACCGGTGCGTCCGCGAGGTCGGCCATGTCGGTCCAGGTCAGCGCCTCGGTGACCACGGCCTCGTCGTCTCCGGACCACTGCCGCAGCCAGCTCTGGTGCGGGTGCCGGCCGCGGGCGACCAGGTCGGCGACGGTGAGCCCTTCCGGCGCCAGGGGCGTCTGCGGCAGCAGACCGAGCACCTTGGCCACCTCGCGGGTCGGCGTGGAGGTGATCGCCCGGCCGTCGAGCAGCACGGTGCCGCCGGTGGGTCGCAGCAGCCGGCCCAGCGCGCGCAGCAGGGTCGACTTCCCGCAGCCGTTCGGGCCGACGATCGCGGTGAAGGACCCCTCGGTGAGCTGGAGGTCGAGGTCGTCGACGACCACCTTGTCGCCGTAGGCGAGCCGGACGCGCTCGGCGGCCAGCCGGACCCGCGGTGCCGGCTCGACTCCTGAGACGGCGGCGGCCCCGGTCGGGGTGGAGGTGGGTGCGGTCACAGGGTGGATCGCCGCCTTCCGCGGACCAGGAGCCAGAGCAGGTAGGGAGCGCCGACGATCGCGGTGACGACCCCGACGGGGAACGAGTCCGGCAGCACCGTGCGCGCCACCAGGTCGCTGGCGACCACCAACAGTGCGCCGAGCAGGGCGGAGGTGACCACCGGGGGGCGGGACCCACCGGCCAGCCGGACGGCGATCTGCGGGACGACGAGCGCGACGAACTGGATCGGCCCGGCGGCAGCGACCGCGAACGCGGCCAGCGCGACCGCCACCAGGACGACGACGCACTGGGCCAGCTGCACGCGCACCCCCAGCGCCCGGGCGGTCTCGTCGCCGAACTGCAGCACGCCGAGCACCCGGCTCATCGCCAGCGCGGCCGGCAGCAGCACCAGCAGCGCCAGGGCGAGCGGGAGCGCCTGGTCCCAGCCGCGGCCGTTGAGCGACCCGGTGATCCACACGTTGGCGGCGGCGGCGTCCCAGATGTCGCTGCTGGTCAGCAGGTACTGCACCACCGCCTGCGACATGGCCGACAGTGCGATGCCGACCAGCACCAGCCGGTAGCCGTCCACGCCCCGGTGCCAGGCCAGGCCGAAGATCAGGCCGGCCATGAGCAGGCCGCCCGCGAGCGCCGCGGCGGGCAGACCCAGCCCGCCGAGCAGCCCGCCGACGGTGGTGCTCCCGCCGAGCACGATCACCGCGACCGCTCCGATGGCCGCGCCGCCGGTGATGCCGAGGACGTCCGGGCTGGCCAGCGGGTTGCGGGCGAAGGTCTGGATGAGCGCTCCGCTGGCGCCCAGCGCCAGGCCGACCAGCACGGCGACGGCGATCCGGGGGGCGCGCAGCTCCAGCACGATGAACCGCTGGGTGTCGTCGCCTCCGCCGACCAGCGTGCCCAGCACGTCGAGGACGCCGATCGGGAAGTCGCCGCGGCCCAGGCTCACCGCCGCGGTCAGCAGCAGCACGAGCAGCACGACCAGCGGCACGGCCAGCTGGCGCAGCCGGTAGGCGCCGGAGACCGGCCCCAGCCGGAGCGGACGCCGCGGCCGGGGGCGGGACGCCGGTGTGCGGGTCGGCGCGGTCGCCGTCACAGCTGCACCAGCTTGCGCCGGCGGACCAGGGCGATGAAGAACGGTGCCCCGACGACGGCCAGCACGATCCCCACCTGCAGCTCACCGGGGCGGGCGACCACCCGGCCGAGCACGTCGGCGAGCAGCAGGAACACCACGCCCAGCAGCGCCGAGCAGGGGATGAGCCAGCGGTGGTCGGGGCCGGTGATCGCCCGGGCGACGTGTGGCACGACCAGCCCGACGAAGGCGATCGGGCCGCAGGCGGCGGTCGCGGCCCCGGTGAGCAGGGTGACCGCGCCGAGCCCGACCACCCGGGCCAGCCACACCCGCTGTCCCAGCCCGCGGGCGACGTCCTCGCCGAGGCCGAGCAGGTTGAGCGCCGGGGCGTTCACCACCGCCAGCACCAGTCCGGCGACGACGAAGGGGGCGACCTGGGTGACCACGCCGCTGTCCCGGCCGGCCAGCGCGCCGACGACCCAGAATCGGAACGCGTCCAGCGTCGCCGTCTCGCGGATGGTGATGGCCTGCACGAAGGCGTAGAGCAGGTAGGTCAGTGCCGAGCCGGCCAGCGCCAGGCTCACCGGGGTGGCGCCACCGCGCCCGGAGGAGCCGATGGCGAAGACGGCGACGCTGGCCAGCAACGCGCCGGCGAAGGCGAACCAGACGTAGCCGCCGGGCGTCCGGATCCCGAGCAGGGAGATGGAGAGCACCACGGCGAACGAGGCGCCGGCGGTGACGCCGAGCAGCCCCGGGTCGCCGAGCGGATTGCGGGTGTGCCCCTGCATGAGCGCGCCGGAGGCCCCCAGCGACAGCCCGGCCAGCACGCCCAGCAGGGTCCGCGGCACCCGGAGCTCGCGGATGATGACCGTCTCGTCGCCGGGCGTGCCGGGGTGCAGGAGCGCCTGCCAGACGGTGCCCAGCCCGATGGAGCGCGTCCCCACCGTGATGCTGAGGACGCAGACCGCGACGACCAGCAGGAGCAGCAGCCAGAGCCCGAGCGTCCGGGACCCGGCGCTGTGCAGCAGGCCGCGCCGGGGCACGGGGGTGTCCGCGGCCGGGTCGGTGGACACGGCGTCCGTGCGCTGTGCCACGTGCGGCTCCTGGGAACGGGTGCTGGTTAGGCTCACCTTACCCAGACCGGCCTAGCGAACAGGCGCGAGCGGTCAGCCACCCTGCCGGGTGGACGGGAACGGCCAGTCGCCGACGTGCTCGTAGGGCACGGCGACCACCTGGACGTCGTCGGAGTAGGTGATCCGGCCCGGGGACGTCGTGCGCAGCTCGACCCAGCGCACGCCGTACCGGTCCAGCAGCGCCAGGTACCCGGCGGTGACGGCGAGCAGCTCGGTGGCCGTGTCCCTGAACCAGGCCCGCGCACCCGGGTTCAGCGTGCGGTCGTAACAGGCGGCGTCGACCGTCGAGGGGTCCGGGTAGAGCCGCTCGCCGCGGTCGTTCTCCGCCGCCCACCAGGCGTGGTCGGCCGGGGTGAGCAGACCCTCGCCGGCGAGGCCGTTGGCCATGGCGAACACCCCGGGGAACCGCCCCCAGCGGTTGGGCACGGCGCTCTGGAACCGGCGGTACACGGCGGCGCTCAGTGCGGGGCGGTGCCGGCCACGACGAGGTCGGCGAGCTCGCGGTAGGCCGCGGCGGCGTCCAGGCCGGTGGCCGTGGTGATCTCGCCG
>Ga0210040_10007245_pt1 | contig 13541 bp, 14 predicted proteins | sample CryGeyCG12114_NA_FD_185462 | JGI IMG/M metagenome (GOLD analysis project Ga0210040, IMG submission 185462) | Groundwater microbial communities from aquifer - Crystal Geyser CG19_WC_8/21/14_NA (SPAdes) (version 2) | ecosystem: Environmental > Aquatic > Deep subsurface > Groundwater | place: USA... | reverse complement strand
TACGCTTGGACGACGTTCCATGGCTTCGGCATCACCAGATGCAAGGCGTGACGATCTTCCCGATCTCGGGATTTGCCGTCATGGCTATCGAGGCCATGGCTCAACACGCCCGAGCCAATGGTATACAGCATGATACATTGGAGGTCAAGGACCTGAATGTGTTGTCACCAGTCATGTTGACAGAAGAAGACCTGGAAATGACCACAACGCTGCGAAAACCTACAGGCCATCAACAACCCGAGTCAGCCTTTGTCTTCCACATCCGAACATGGTCAAAGACGAAAGGGTGGTCTGAAAACTGCACCGGCTACGTTTGCGCACGCCTGACTATTCGCAACGAGGTCGATGGCGAACGCGTACAAAGTTGGACGAGGCAGAAGCTCCACGCCCGCTCAATGAGTGCGAAACAGGCGGCTAACAACCACATTCTTCTCCCGGCGCTGTACAGCGGTCTCTCGGACATTGGTGTAGCATATGGAGCTACGCTTCAGGGTCTACATGAATGCCGAGCTTCGCCTAGCGCCTCTTGCGCTAAGATCGCAATAGGCGATACTGCATCAGAAATGCCCAACCATTACGAGACGGACTACATCTTGCATCCGACGATTCTGGAGCAACTGATCACGATGTATTGGCCTGTTCTCAAAGCCTCGGGTTCATTCAACACGGTACATCTTCCTTCGTCCATTGGCAAAGTTACCGTGTCGTTGAAGGGACGTGAACATCTTCAAGGTCCAGGAAGTACGCTGCCGGCGTTCTGCGAGGCTTCTGCTCCACTATCGGACTACAAGTCCAATACACTCAGCATGGTAGCGACCACAGATGCAGGCGAGCCTTTGGTCTCCATTGAAGATCTGTTGATCTCGCCGATCTTGGAGCAGGACATGAAAGCTGATGTGGAAGGCGCCCGCGAGCTTTGCTACAAGACCGATTGGGAGCCCGCTCCTTTGACCGTTCGGAATGAGGACGACGTTTCGAACAAGGACCGTTTCGATGCAAGCATAGTCATTATTCATGGGGATGCCGCATCACAACGAGATCTCGCTCGTACCCTCTCGGATCGCCTCGCTGCTTTGACGAGGAACGTGCCTGCGACAGGATCACTAACGTCTTTGGCCGATGTTTCGAACGACAAGCTATGCATCGTCATCACGGAACTCGAAACGCCTCTCCTGGCCGGCCTCAGTGCCCAGGAATTTGGAGCGCTGCAACGGCTTTTGACAAGTGTCAGAGGTGTGCTATGGGCGGTACGGGGCGCCTACACCGACTCTACGAATCCAGATGCGAACATGATCATGGGACTGAGCCGAACGCTACGCTCGGAAGGGACTCTGATGAAGTTCATCACCTTGGATCTTGATGCCGATGGGGATCTGAACCAGGCTGCACAGGCATCAACGATACTTGACGTATTTTCCGCGTCGCTCAGCGCGGACAGCAAATTGGAGGAGACCGAGTTCATGGAGCGTAGCGGCAAACTACTCACGCCTCGCATCGTCAACGATACCACCATGAATGAGTATGTCAATGAGCAGATTCACCCATCGCCGACAGAGCCCGCATGCTTCCTCGACACGGACAGACCTCTTCGCGGGACGCTTCAAACGCCGGGTGTCCTCGACAGTCTTGCCTTCGAAGACTGTGATCTGCCATCGCTACTTGACGATGAGGTCGAAATACAAGTAAAGGCCATCAGCCTCAATCATGCGGACACCGACGCAGACTCAGCCATTGGTCTTGAATGTAGCGGTATTGTCACGGCTGCCGGCTCCAGCGTCCCGAACTTCCGCGCTGGCGACCGCGTTGCGGGCTTCACACCCAAAGGCTCCCTATCAACTGTGACTCGCGCACATCATCCCTTTCTGTTCAAACTTCCAGATCATATCGCAACCGAGTCCGCGGCGACGATCCCACTGGCATACTGCACGGCGTCCTATGCATTGATTGACCAAGCCAGGTTGTGCGAGAACGAGAGTCTTCTAGTACACGATGCTGCCAGCGCGGTCGGGCAGGCTGCTCTCGCAATCGCACAAACTATTGGTGCAGAGATCTGGACGACCGTCAACAATACTGACGAGAAGGCATTACTGATGCAAGAGTTTGCGGTGCCTGAGGACAGAATCCTCTACGGTGGTGACGAGAATTTTGTCGCGAGCATCAAAGATGCAACAAGCGGGCGCGGCGTGGATGTTGTGATTGACAGCCTCACCAACGCCCACTTGCATCGCGCGACATGCGACACACTGGCCAGCTTTGGCCGTCTCATCCGCGTTGGTGCAGGCACCCAAGCTCCAGTAACGGCTTCACTCGATCAGAACGTCACCACATACTCCATCGACATTGTCCCTTTGGCCGCCGCACGTCCGAAGGTGTTCCAACGCATTCTTGCCAATGTCGCTTGCATGCTGAAGTACGGCAAGATACATCCAATCCATGGCATCAAAACATACGGCATCCTGGATGTGGTCGCAGCATTACAGGACGTCCAAGCCAAAGGTCCTCAAGGCAAGGTGTTGATGGTTCCAAAGGATGAGGAGCTTGTTATGGTGAGTTGCTATCTTCACTGTGCCTGTATAGCGCTAACACATCAAGGCCCCGCGACTGAAGAAGCGAGTCACGCTGCTTCAGGAGCATGCGACATACGTCCTTATAGGTGGCACGGGCGGCCTTGGTCGTAGTATGGCCAAGTGGATGGTCTCAAAGGGTGCGAAGAATATCGTTCTGCTTTCCCGTAGCGGCGAGGTACGAGGAAAGGCGAAGGAACAGATCGATGGCTTGAATGCTGCTGGCGCCAACGTTGTAGTCCGAAGCTGCGACGTCACGGACAGAGCCGCTGTCGATCGATTGGTCGTAGATGATCTTGTCGATCTGCCTCCAGTGCGAGGTATCATTCATGGCGCTATGGTGCTTCATGTAAGTACTCGACACAGCTAAAGCTGACTCGAAGTCATACTAACGCATACATAGGACGTCTTGTTCGAGAAGATGACTTACGATCAATACACATCCGTGATTGCGTCAAAAGTCCAGGGTGCATGGAACTTCCATAATGCGCTATCGGCAGCCAACGCACCTCTCGACTTCTTCGTAGTCATCTCATCTGCCGCTGGTGCCGTTGGCAACCGTGGTCAAGCCGCCTACGCCGCAGCCAACACCTTCCTCAATGGCTTCGCGCAGCATCTGCTCAAACAAGGTATCTCAGCTGCCTCCATCGACTTGACCGCCGTCTCGGATGCCGGCTACTTGGCAGAAGATGCAGAGAAAGCGGCAGAGGTAGCGAGGAATCTCGGTAGCGATACGATATGCGAAGCGGAGGTGCTGGCCTTGATCCACGCAGCCATTGAGGGCAAGCTTTCGAGCTGCAATGGCCATCCCATCACCGGTATGCGCATCACGCCTACTATGCGGCCATTCTGGTCCACGGACGCGAAGTTCGTGCACCTTCTACGCGCCGCGGAAGCTGCATCGGACACATCGGCGACGACTACGAAGGTATCCTGGAGCGTGGCTTTCAAGGCTGCGCCATCCCGCGCGGAGGCTGAACAGGTCGTGTGCGAGGCGCTGGTCGAGAAGATTGCAGAGATCATCTCCATGGAGCCGGAAGAGCTCGACACCAGCAGGGCGCTGAGCCATTACCCGCTCGACTCGCTGACGGCTATCGATTTGCGCAATTTCATCACGAGGATGTTCGAGGCAAGCCTACAAGTCTTGGAGTTGCTCGCTAGCGGAAGTATCGAGAGCCTGGCGAAAGTGGTATGTACGAAGACGAAGGTGGCGTTGCCCGAAGTTTGACATGACGGTCAAATGGTTGTGGCGTGGTTATAGTAGTCTTTTATCTTTTTGTTCGTTTTTTGTAATGGCACATAGACCTCTTTCTGTGAATATACAATCTGGCTCTTGAGCTCGAAGTCCGTAGCGTCATCGTAGAGCTGATCACGACGCGTCAATACGAACGCGAATGTTGATTGTTGCACATGTGTTTTGGAACATAAACGATACGCTAGCCTTTCTAGTATTAGCTTGAGCACGTCCGGGTCTCTTACGTCGCCAGCATAGAGCCATGCGCTGCCGCAGACATACTTCACCTCGTTCTTCATATCCTGAGCGCCGACTCGTCCTCGTGCCCCTTTTTGTTTATATTAATCATCATCCTCGCGCTCTGTGAGCTCGAGAGGACGAGATGCCGATGACGTCGGCGTTTCGTAACACCGACATCCGTCACGCTTGTGTTTCCGGACGAAATATTTCTGCAATCGGCCCTAGAACACCACAGGTACGGTGTACAACACGATGTACAGCACCTCGAACATCCGTCGTACAGCTCAGGCAGACCTCCACGAAGCGGGTCAGGGTCCGCCATTATCAAGTCTTATATCCTCGCACTGGGAATCGATGTGAACGAAGATGCTTGTAAGATACGACTGTTCGTGCAATCATGAGCGAACCTCGTCGAGTAATTCAACAAAGCTTTTGCTTTCGAATACCCACGAGAGTCTTGGATGACACTATCACAGTCGCAGATTTGATGCTTCACATCTCTCGGCCGAAGCTCATTTTACGGCCAAGCTAGGCGGACCGTAATCAGGCCCAGCCAGATCTGGCCCACTCTTGGCCTGTGAAAAGCCGGGAAACCTCCTTTCGTACGCTACCGGATCGGGAGGACTCAGAGTCCGACATTGCCTATCTAGGCGGAAAGTCGTTGCAGCGGTCCGTTCGACCAATCATCATTGGTGACTACGGCTCTCAGTTCACCAACGTGCGCCAACTCCCGGTGCCCGCGGTTTCCATGTCGCTATTATTGTCCAATGTTGTCAAATTTGCTCGGACCAAATCTCTGAGTCGAGTTTCGTTGGTTTAGTCTGCTGCGCGTTCTCTCGGAAGTACTAGGATTGCGCAACGATCTAGGCTTCCTCCGCCGATTCGGGGCTCTGCATTCTCCAATATTATCGGCACTTGCCAGCGTAATCAAGTTGCCCTAAGTACAAAGATGGTGGTTGCATCTCCACCTCACTTGCCCTAAGTACATAGATGGTAGTTGCATCCCCACCTCACTTGCCCTTCATCTCGTCTGGGTTTTCTTTCCTTTGATGATACGTTTCTTCCGACTTCCGAGTCTTTACATATTTCATTATGGAGGGCCGCCGCAGGAGAAGCAGTGTATCTGTGATGGGCTCTAACATACCCGCGGGTGCCGGCGAATCGATATTTCGAACTCTTTCACGCACATTCTCCGGCAAATCTCATCAAGAAGACGACATACATCGCTACGACGAAGACGACATCGGTGACACTGATTCAGCCAAGACAAAGGTGGAGGAATGGAGGCTTGCGACGCAATTCAAGGAGATGCAGCTGAGCGACCAGGCTGAGGGTCGCAAGCTCGGTGTTACATGGAAAGACCTTTCTGTGAAGGTTATGCCTTCTGATGCTAGGCTACAGGAGAATGTTCTGAGTCAGTTCAACATACCCCAGCAGATCAAGGAGTCACGACAGAAGCCACAGTTGAAGACGATTCTAGACTCGAGTTTCGGATGTGTACGACCAGGGGAGATGCTACTTGTTCTCGGCAAACCTGGATCGGGATGTACTACGCTGTTGAAAATGCTGGCAAATCAGAGAAGGGGGTATACGGAGGTCGACGGAAATGTCCATTACGGCTCACTTGACGCAAAGCAAGCAAAGCAGTATCGCGGCTCAATCGTGATCAACAACGAGGAAGAGATCCATTATCCTACCCTGACTGTAGGACGGACCATGGACTTCGCGACGCGTCTCAACATTCCGCACACTCTCCCGAAAGACGCCAGCAGTCCCGAAGAGTATCGACAGAAGTTCAAAGCCTTCCTCATGGACTCCATGGGCATATCCCACACCGAAGATACGAAAGTCGGCGATGCCTTTGTTCGCGGCGTCTCCGGTGGTGAGCGGAAGCGCGTTTCCATCATCGAGGCCCTTGCCACAAGAGCGAGCGTCATGTGCTGGGATAACTCCACTCGTGGCCTCGACGCCAGCACGGCCCTTGAGTACACACGGGCGCTTCGGAGTATGACGGACACGATGGGCATGGCCACCATTGTTACTTTATACCAAGCTGGTAAGAAACTCAATACACGCACTGATGGTAAGATAAATATTGACTTCGTACCTTAGGAAACGGCATCTATGATCTGTTCGACAAAGTCCTGGTGCTCGATGAAGGCAAACAGGTGTTCTATGGCTCCCGCGAACAAGCACGCCCATTCATGGAGACCCTGGGGTTTGTGTGCGGCGACGGTGCTAATGTAGCTGATTTTCTCACGGGTGTTACAGTGCCCAGCGAGCGAAAGATCAAGCCTGACTTCGAATCGCGCTTTCCTCGCAACAACATCGAGCTTCAACAAGCCTACCAAAGGTCAGACATCAAGCCTGCCATGGATCGCGAACTTGAGTATCCTACGACGGAAGAGGCCGAGATGAACACTCGCATGTTCTGCGACGCTGTCACTCTGGACAAATCGCCGCATCTCCACAAGTCCTCGCCCATGACCCTATCGTTCCCGCAACAAGTCAAGGCTTGCGTCATCCGACAGTACCAGATCATTTGGGGAGACAAGCCCACGTTCATCATCAAACAGGGCTCGACTTTCGTACAAGCCCTTATCGCCGGTTCCCTATTCTACAATGCGCCTGATAATACCGCCGGTCTGTTCGTCAAGGGCGGTGCGCTGTTTCTTGCACTTCTATACAACGCCCTTTTGGCTATGTCTGAAGTAACTGACTCTTACGCCGGTCGTCCAATTCTTGCGAAGCAGAAGAACTTTGCGTTCTTCAACCCAGCCGCCTTTTGTATTGCGCAGGTTGCGGCGGACATTCCTATACTATTCTTCCAGGTCACCTCCTTCATCATCGTCCTGTATTGGATGACCGCTCTCAAAGCCACGGCGGCAGCATTCTTCACCAGCTGGTTTGTAGTGTACCTCACCACGTTTGTTATGACGGCCTTCTTCAGGATGGTAGGAGGCGGGTTCCCCAACTTTGATGCTGCATCTAAAGTTTCCGGTTTCTCGATCACGGCTTTGATCCTGTACATTGGTTATCAGGTAGGTGCAATATCTTGATCTCCGGTCAACGTTTGGCTGACTGTACGTTGCTAGATACCCAAACCTGCGATGCATCCTTGGTTCGTGTGGATCTACTGGATCAATCCCCTCGCCTATGGATTCGAGAGTCTCATGGCCAATGAGTTCAAAGATACGGTCATCCCATGTGCTTTCAACAATCTGGTACCGAATTATCTCCCCCAATATCAGGACCCGGCGCATCAATCGTGCGCAGGTATCGCCGGTGCTCCGTCAGGGGCCCTTTCTGTCACTGGCGAGCAATACCTTGCTAGTCTGTCGTATTCTCCTTCAAACATCTGGCGTAACGTTGGCATCTTGTTCGCTTGGTGGGTGTTCTTCATCGCCATGACCATCTTCTTCACGTTGCGCTGGAATGATGCTGCCGGCTCTGGTGGAGCCCTCCTCATCCCGCGCGAGAATCAGAAGAAGGTCACACAGCTGATCGTACCTGCGGACGAGGAGGCCCAAGCGAGTGAGAAGCAGCCACCGATAGTCGACGGAAGTGGAGATGCCGATGCTGCTCAAGGCGAGGGCGAGAAGGCTTTGGTGCGGAACACGAGCATCTTCACCTGGAGAAACCTCTCCTATGTTGTCAAGACTCCTTCTGGTGATCGTACACTCCTCGACAACATTAGCGGCTTTGTGAAGCCAGGTATGCTGGGTAAGTGATGCGCGTCCGAATGCGAGACAAGCACTGACATGCTGCAGGTGCTCTTATGGGCTCATCCGGCGCCGGAAAGACGACGCTTCTTGATGTGCTTGCTCAACGCGTAAGTGACGTATCTGTTCGTTCGTCATCCGGGCTAACCTCAGCACAGAAAACCGACGGCACCATTCGCGGAGAGATCCTCGTCGATGGCCGACCACTTCCTGTATCCTTTCAGCGGTCCGCCGGTTACTGCGAGCAGCTCGATGTCCACGAACCCTTCTCGACCGTTCGCGAAGCACTCGAATTCTCGGCTTTACTTCGCCAGAGCCGCGACACACCTCGCGAGGAAAAGCTCAAATACGTTGACACAATTGTTGACCTTCTCGAACTGCACGACCTGGAACACACTTTGATTGGTAGGGTGGGAGCTGGTTTGTCGGTTGAGCAGCGTAAGCGTGTCACCATTGGCGTCGAGCTTGTCTCCAAGCCTTCAATCTTAATCTTCCTCGACGAGCCTACTTCTGGACTGGACGGACAGGCAGCCTTCAACACGGTCCGCTTCCTTAGGAAGCTTGCCGATGTAGGCCAAGCTGTTCTTGTTACCATCCATCAGTAAGTCCGCAGCCGATGAAACATGCTAGTGTAACGCTAACATTTGTCACTTCTTAGGCCTAGTGCTCAGCTGTTCAGTCAATTCGATACGCTACTTCTCCTCGCCAAAGGTGGCAAGACCGTCTACTTCGGTGACATCGGCGACAACGCGGATACCATCAGGCATTACTTTGGCCGTTATGAAGCACCATGTCCGCCAGGCGTGAACCCTGCCGAGCACATGATTGATGTCGTTACTGGTACACACTCAAGCGGAAAAGACTGGCACCAGGTCTGGCTAGAGTCACCGGAAGCAGCGCGCATACAACAAGACCTGGACAACATGATTACCGATGCTGCAAACAAGGCACCAGGCACCACCGACGATGGTCACGAGTTCGCGACCAGTCTTTGGACGCAGACAAAGATTGTGACGAACCGGATGAACGTCAGTCTCTACAGAAACGTGGATTACGTAAATAGTGAGTTGCCTTATATACTGCTGCCTATGAGAGATACACTAACATCGTGACCAGACAAATTCGCTCTCCACATTGGCGTCGCGCTCTTCGTCGGCTTCTCTTTTTGGCAGATTGGCAACTCGGTCGCTGACCAGCAGCTCGTGCTATTCTCGCTCTTCAACTACATATTCGTGGCTCCTGGTGTTATTGCTCAGCTTCAACCTCTCTTCATCGAACGCCGCGACATCTACGAGACGCGCGAGAAAAAATCGAAGATGTACTCCTGGATCGCTTTCGTTACTGGTCTTGTGGTTGCTGAGATCCCATACTTGATCCTCTGCGCCATCCTATACTTCTTTTGCTTCTACTACACAGCTGGACTACCTACCGATACCGACAAGGCAGGCGCTACATTCTTCGTCATGCTCGTTTATCAACTCATCTACACTGGTATCGGCCAGTTCGTCGCTGCGTATGCTCCAAACGCTGTTTTCGCCTCTCTCGTAAACCCTCTCCTCATCGGCACTCTCGTCTCCTTCTGTGGTGTTCTGGTGCCATACTCTCAAATTCAACCCTTCTGGCGCTACTGGATGTACTACCTCAATCCCTTCAACTACCTCATGGGCGCCCTGCTGGTATTCTCCGATTGGGACTGGGACGTGCAGTGCACGGAAGCCGAGTTCGCAATCTTTGATCCTCCGTCCGGGCAGACATGTGCGCAGTACCTGGAAGCCTGGATGAATGGACCAGGAAGCCGGAACAACCTCGTCAATCCTCGAGCAACAGCCGACTGCAGGGTCTGCCAATACAACATGGGTCGCGATTATCTGTACACCGTCAACCTGACCGACAAGTCAGACGGATGGAGAGATGCAGGTATCTGCGCCCTTTTCGCGCTCTCGAGTTACGCTTTGGTGTACGTGTTGATGAAGTTGAGGACTAAGCAGTCTAAGAAGGCGGAGTAAGTGGTGCTCATGTTATGCGATGCTATGCGCAGTGCTTTGTCGTATTCATCACCATAGATTTCTTTTGTTGGCATAGCATGCGTCATGTACCATAATAGACGATCGTTATCCTTATATAGAGTTGTGGATCGGGATTAGAAATTGTATACTAGTTTGGAGGCTATACAGGCTCACTTGAACAGTGCTGCGGAACTCAGAGTACAATAAGCTACAGTAAGCCCGCGATGAGTGCATACACCAACTGCGCCATCTCATCTGGATCCCTCGGTACCTTGCCTCTCTTTGTAGCAAAACCTCCGCGCTTCTTCCTCTTTGGCTCCCTTATAATATTGAAGTGCCAATTTGCGATAACTTTAAACACCCTCTTCTCGATATCTTCAACACTTGCCATGCAATCGTAATCTCCCACTTCGAAACCCAACTGCTTTGCGTACTGCAAGAACTCGAGCGCTTTCCACGTCTCCACCGGCCTCCTTCTAAACGCCGGCGCTGGCACCGCTGGCTGGCGCGACCGCCGCACAGCTTCAACCAAACTAACCGACCCAGACAAGAGGAACGGCGCATCAAAACCGCTAATCTGCAGCGTCTGCGACGCGCTTTGTTCGAACACCGGCGCTTTTTCCGGATCAGCCATGTGCTTCGTCACCCACTTCATCAGCCTCCCAAAGTCCATCTCCCCAACAAAGGTAACTCTGGTCCGCTTGGCTAGCTCTTCCATCGGTACCCGAAATTTCCGGCTCAGCTTACGCAAGCGACGATGCAGTGCGCGAGGACGGAAGTCGCGGACTTGCGCATCGATAAGGACGCTGGGGTCGCGAATCGCTGTCTTATACCAGGTCACGTAGTAGCGCCGTGTTTCTTCCTGCACTTGCTTATCTGTGTTGATGAGGCTTGGGACGACGATTTTGCCGTGAGAGTTGATGAGGATGGAGGTGAGGGCGGATGAGAAGTAGAATTCGTAGGTCATGTTGCGGAGCTCTGGTGGGAGGGAGGTGAAGTCGTGGAATGTGGTGAGTGGATATGGGAAGGTTGGTGATGTGTATTCTCCTGGGTCTTGGAAGAGGGAGTTGAGCTCTGCTTCGGTGTACGAAGACATCTTGGATGGTTTCGTGGAGATGACTGCGCGAGCGGCGGATTTAACCAGTGTATTTTGAGCGTGTGTGTGGGAGAGAAAGAGATGAAGATTTGAGGATTGAGAAAGAACAGACTGGTATTTAAAGAGCTCGAATAAACTGCTAGAACGGACGTGCTTGGTAACCAATCAAGGACACAGCGTGAACCGTGGGTCAGTGAACCCTGGCCCTAGGTTAGTCCAACAACCCATCGTGAACCACGATCCGCTAAGACCCTCTAACTCATCTAAAACTAGTGCTTTTACCCATACGTCCGCGACCAATTATCTTATGAAGTCATACTCAATCTGATCATTAGCGTCCTCCGCATCCTTCCTCCCCACCTGTCTCGCCACCGCTAGTCCCGCCTCGGTCATGCACAAAGCGCTAGGTGTCTTATTCTTAGCCTTCCCCTCTTCTTCCCTTTCCTCTATTTGTTCACCACCCGAACACCCATCCTTCTCAATGAGTTCCCAGTCTCCTGTGGATCCTGACACTGTGCCAACATCTCCGTTCTTTTTCCGCCTCTCGAGTTCCTTGCGAATCTCTGCCGCAGTTTTTTTTCCGCGCCTCCTTGAACTCGTTCACTTGCCTTGCATTGCTTGTGAAAAACTCGTTGGGGCATTCAATCTCAAACCACTCCTGCAAATCATGCAGCACCTCGTTATTGAAGTCGCGCACTTGCCAGTACGGGACAGGATGCACGACATACCAATGCCCAGCCGCAAACTCGCTCTTCACCCCAACTAAAGCCGCCTGGATGGAGTCGATCTCTTCATAATACGCTTCGCTCTGGGCCAGGGCGATATATGAAAAGGGGTTGGCAACGATCCACGTGCGTAGCGGTAGAGTGTCGATTTTCTGTGAAGGTGGCTTGGGGCCGTCTTCGCCAGTTCGATGGTGTCGAGCGAGTTGTGGGTCTGCGTCGACGCGGTTGCGTGTTGTTGGTGTCGCTTTGGGTGCTCGGCCACGTGCGTCGGACATGTAGTCTATGGCGCGGTTGATGAAATTCATGATTGAGCTAAGCAGACAGATATAGAAAGTAAGGGTTTGCGTTCGGTGAGAGCAAGCAGGTTGTACGATCATGCGAGGACGTAAATGCTCGTGAATTATGTCTTGAAGTGGTAGTGAATGACATTGTTACCGCTACGAAGTATGTAACGATATCAATAAAACTACAGTAGACATAGAGAAATTGAGATTCTACATTGTAGGCAAGTCATTTGATCTGAAATTCCAACGTCATGCTTTACCTGGCTCTCGACTCTAATATAACATGGCCGTAGTCCTATTCTTACGACATGCACTGATTCGATGCGCTGTAGCAGTATGTAATGTGCGATACGGGAAAAGCACGATGGAAGACATGGTCAAGTGAAGATATGTAAGAATTGTGGTGAGTTGGGGGTGGGGTGAGTGGGGAGTACGGGCTATTTAGATCGACAGCCGGAGATACCGTGAGGATGGGCTTAGGTAGGGATGGGGATGTAGGGAATGGGCTGTGGGTCGGGAGTCTGTAAGGAGAGGAACAAAAAGGGTGGAGGACGCGGGAGGTGGACTTGGAAATGGGAAGTTGATATTCTCCAAGATAGTCGACTCACCCCAGCTAAACCCAAAAGGAAGTACCAGCATAAAGAAATGAAGCCATTCTTCCAACGCACCTACACCTTACCACCCAGCCTCTACCTCGTCTCCTCCTCTTTACCCTTCCAGAACTCAACGCCAGGCCACACACCCGGCTCTCCCAACTCAATTGCCCTTCGCACCGTCGATATCGCCATCCTCTCATCCTGCATGCGCGCCAAAATATCGAGATACAACGCCTCGGCATCCAGCTCCACACACTCATGTTGCGGGAAAATGGAAGTGCACGAGAAGTTCTTGCAAGTATCCCAGTATTTCTGGCGCGCCTCGACGCTATCCTCGTACCAGGACCTCTTCGGCTTCTCAGGCGGATTGGCAACGTACGCGAGGACCTGGTGGTACATTGCGTCCTCTTGTACGTTGTCGAGGGACGAGTACTTGTCGCGGATGCCGATGGGTACGTGGTCGCGGCTCATGATGCCAGCTGCTCTTTCGGCTTTGTTGAAGCGGGCGCCAGCTCGAGGGCGGCGGGCGTGGTGATATCTTCGCCGTTGACGAGTTCGAAGCCGAAGGCAAGGCGGCAGAGGAAGTCGCGCTTGTCCTCATCCCAAGCTTTGGTGGTCTGCTTGTACTGGTCGGCGTTTTGGATGGTGGTGCCGAAGATGGTGATGGACTGGGGAGTAGCTTCGGGGCTTCCAATTTCAGTGGATTGTGAGGATGGTACCGTGGTTGCTCCAGAGCTGGAAGTGGAACATGACGCTTTGCCCTCGTTCTTGCGAGCTTCCTGTATGGTGCGTGGGAGGGTGGATGATTCGTTGTTGGTGGGCTTGTTGCTGGCAATCGTGTAGCAAGTAATGATTAGGTTGTCGTGATATGAGTGTATGAATTCCGATGGTAAGCAATAACTGGTATCTGAGGATGATAGTGTATGGTTTCTGAAGCTGCCAATGACGCCGAAGTCAGCTGCCTTATATATGCTTCGAGAAGCAGTCACCCCCGTTTACATATGTGACATAGATTATAAAGCGTAACAGGTGAACATCAAAACACGCATCGGTCAACAAAAACGTGATTCGGCA
>Ga0210040_10007244_pt1 | contig 13541 bp, 5 predicted proteins | sample CryGeyCG12114_NA_FD_185462 | JGI IMG/M metagenome (GOLD analysis project Ga0210040, IMG submission 185462) | Groundwater microbial communities from aquifer - Crystal Geyser CG19_WC_8/21/14_NA (SPAdes) (version 2) | ecosystem: Environmental > Aquatic > Deep subsurface > Groundwater | place: USA... | reverse complement strand
TATTTAGTTCCTTATACAGAAAGTCATAGGGTAAAAACAGAAAGTCCGATCTTTCAAGACATCCTAACTCATCTATAGTCAACAAGTAAGATTTTTCGCCCCAAATTTATTCCGTCAACTTTTTAAAACTATTTATTCACTAACTTAACAACAAAAAATCTACAAATAATGTCCATTCAGCTTGAATGATAGCCGTAACTAACTAACTAACCAATGCACCTTTCGGGTCAACACTAAAAAGTATATCCTAACACTAACTAACCAAGAAAAAATTCATGAACTCATTCAGTGTACAAAAAAATTAAACTATCCCTATATTGAGTCAAAATGGTGATTTCAATCATGACACGGTGCATTTACTTAATCATATTTAACCTGAATGGAGCTCACTAACTAACTAACTAACGAACAAATAAAAAGCGGATGATAAATCTCGGTGAACTATATTTTCCATTCCTGGGAGCATAAAAAGGAATACTTAATAATTTTTTCACCAAATAATAATCCTATTAAGCTATACACAAACTAAACTCAACAAACTAACTACACTCTTTTTGATACACACATCATTTGGCCGTCAAGACAAGAATTTCCTATTGTGCATACTCTGTTGTGCATCAAATCTAATCACATATGAGAATGAGGGAAGCCCCAATTCTTTTGGTGCTTTAACTTACTCAGAATTAAATTAATTGTGCTCTGTGAGCTGCCTTCCTATGCACAAGCCAGGCAGCACTTTTTTCCTAGCTAACTATAACTAGCTAACTTCATAATCATGTTTGCACACTAACGAATGACTGTGATAATTTTTGTCGTCTCTTTTTACCTACCGTGTTCCACTTGTCCTTTGTCTGCTTCTGTATAGTAAGTAAGTACAACTAACCATGCCATGCATTTCCCTCGCTATTCGCATCAAAGTGATTGCCCAGGCCCTAATAAAAAAGGGGAATAAAAGTTGAAAAGTAAAAATTTCTAGGACGGAACAACAAGAGTGTACAATAACTCTTTTCTTTGATCAAGGTAAGTTTGTGTGATTATTGACACAAGGGGAACCCATATGATGATTACTAGGTGTTTATATTATATGCATGGAAATGGAAATGATAATGATTAAGTCAATATTTGTGTGTCCATTACTTTGAATATGTTGGGAAATCGAGGCTGGCTCACTACATAAACAAAAAATAATCTAATGTCTTTAGGATAAGAGCACCAGGTGGACTTCCTCAGTTAACTTGTGTGGGGACAAATGAAATGATGCGGTACTGACTAACTAACTAACTAACTAGTGTAATCTTTTCGTGTCACTGGTAAGTAACTCTAATCTAGCAAGCAAACAACTTTTTTTGCAGAAAAAAAGCGACAAAATTCCATCATTTCTATTACTTCATCACATGCTGACTAGATGATAGGAGCAATCGTAAGGAAATCCTTTTTTCGGTAACCAACCAACGGTAAAGTTAAATAAAAACGCCCTGTATGGGAAATTGCATGTAGAACTATAACTAACTAACTTGAACCACTCCATATTTGATAAGATTAATTGGCCACCTCAGCTAATCATCTTACTCGTGGTAATGAAAAGCTACATGATCCATGCACCATAGTTTCCCAGCAGGGAGCTATGATTTATATCACGGGAAATGTTCCATCCCATCCACATATGCATAATATAGAGTAAATACCACAATTAGAACTAATCTTCATTATTATTATTTTAGCTAACCTTAACCTAGCCAACTAACTAATCAAACTAATTTTACAGAATGACTGCATGGATTGAATGAATACATACAACAACTTGGATGATACAATTATCAGTTCGTATATCATTTCACCGGTATCAACCCTATGTTATTTATGTTTGCTGTATGATCCCGGGCTTTCCGGCTGTAACTAAAATGGATTTATTTTTCCTATTCCACATTACATACAATACACACATTAGACGTTTCTTTACATTTTTTTATTCAATCTTCCGGCTGGCTGAATCCCATCTACAGAACCCGTATAAGGTGCAAATTCTTGAGCCCATATGAAATCAAGCCGTGTACATTCCCAAGTTCATCATCATAATAATTCATATTTACTCAGGTACAGTAGTTAGTTAGTTACCCATTTACTAACTTACTTATTTACTATATAGGATGGATACACGAAAAATTTAATGTTTTTGTCGCCCGCTCCTTCCTACTTTAGTATGCGTACATTTTGCACTCTGTTTTCTTATGCTACTGAGTATTACTTACTACTCACTCACTTCCCTTTACATTACCACCTGTAGAAAAAAGTGTACCTGTGCGAGCTGCAAAAATTGTACGGTACTCTCGTTTCGCATGTGCGCTTTCCCCCCAACCAACTGATGATGTACCTGCATTTCATGCAGAGCAGACTATAGCGCTCATCTTGAGCTTCCCAGTCCATATGATATAATCCTTGGCCGAGAACTTGAGAATCGTCAGTCTCTTTTGGGATCCTCATCCTCCTAGGAAGATCGTCTCTCGTCCTCACAATCAGTCGTCTGTCCAACTCACTTTGAAAACGTCCTCTGCTCTGTGTGTTCAACTTATAGCAGTGTGTGATTCGTCGAATTATTAAGAGTGAGTAGCAAACATTTGAAAAACAAACTTTTGGTGAAAATACTCCATTTCTGGGATTTCCACCTTTGAGGAATCAACTGACCTCTTCTTATTACCATTTGTTCACTTGTTCGAGAAAAGGTAAGAATATTTTTTTTTGGATTTTTTTTTGTCTGCATGGTTCAACATGGCAATACACGATTTAGTCACTCCAGACATGCAAAGTGCTTTTTTATCTCGTCATTTGTGAAACCACTTTGTTTGTCATGTTAAAAAATTGGCTGCAATCATCATGATCGTAGTTAGTTAGTGAGTCCGAGTGAAGAGGCATCTGTAATCCAGATTTCATCTTGGTTAGTTAGTTACTTACTTATAGTTAGTGAACTAAGTGAACACAAGAACAGTTGTTTGTGGAAAGCATAATTTTCATTTATCAGAGCACATAGGCACGCAGGAAACTAACTAACTAACTGCGTAGGATTCATTCACAGGGAAAAAAAGTAATTAAAAATGACACAACAAGAATAAGCAGAGACACACATTACAAATTAGGGAGATCCCAGCTTTTGTCTTGCCACCATGTACAGTTAATTAATTAATGGGAAGCCACAAGAGACCGTATGTATGGACAGTTCCAAATATGGCGTGTGCAACCTAAAATCTAATCAACATTTATTATAGCACGCACAATTTTTTCAGAATCAAAAGAGCATTCAACTTATACAGACTATCTTACCTACCAACCAAGGATTGTCATTGTAGCTAACTAAAACAAAGTGCGTGCTTTAGTTAGTGCGTATACTGCATTCAGCTGAGAAAAAAACTGAATCTCCTTGTTGCGCAAAAAAACATTGAGTTATAGTTGAAGACAGGAAGCATCATCATTTTTTGTCTTCCAATGACTGTTCCTTCTTGCTAGGAGGTCTTTTACTCCTCTCTCCATTTAGACTCACTCGGAGGAATGAAATTGGACACGTCTGTATTGCAGTTCTAGACTCTTGTTTTGTGTGTGGCACAATTGGACTCCCTATGAGAGTCACTCATGATAGTGACAGTTGTAGTCCTCATCATTTCCCCTTGTTAGCGAATTACTATTGCACCTAACCAACTATATTTGAAAGTGAAGGAGATACAATATCACTTATCTACGTAGGTGTGAAGTAAGTAGCAATACAATTATTGCATTTGTCGTGGTATCCTGGTTGCCAGAATTATTATTACCTAGTTAGTAAGCTATAGCAATGGAAAGGAGTTTTGACAGAAATTCCCTGCGTTCCATCCTTTTCAGCACCCCGAGCGTGAAATAAGACGCGCACAGTTTTTTTCTAGTTATAGGCAGTTAGTTAAAGAAACGAAACCAAACCACACGACGAATTCATGATAGTAATAATCATTTGGGCTCATCTTCTTCCTGTTTTCTTTCGGGACCGCCGACAAAAGGGTCATTTCCATATATGAGGTGCATAGCAATTAGGGAAATGAGGAACACACTTGAACAATTGGATAAACATCAACACTCGTAAAAGACGTTTGAATGTAGCATCCTATAGCCTTTGGGCTCATACCGTGCAAATAACTATGAGCTAATGTTCCCCTCATATCTATGAAATTAGGAGAAATATGGCAAAAATTGTTGCACTCCGTGGGCTCATCATGCAGTGCACCTGACCGTACGTTTTATTCCTTTTCCGTGATCATCATTAGCATAATGTCAGAAGATACAGATACTCACTCACTCTTATGGCATGCACTTGCTTACACTACGTGTGAAAGCCGTTTTCAAATGCATTCTCTAGAATGTCTCTGTGTACATCCTGCTTATTCCGAGGAACTAACTCTTTCCAGGGCATGCACCATGCAATGATGATGGATAATAATGCTCATAACTAGCTAACTCACTGCATTATTTTACCCATTCGTCATCATCACAACGATTATTAAGCCATCATTATTACCACCACATGAGCAAACCAACTAACTAGTGGTGTTGTTGCCTACCTATAACTAACTACAATTATTGTTGGATTTGTACAATGGACACTATTGTTAAATCACTGCCTGATTTCTTGTCCGGACGATGCAGAATTGCCTTACATGTGGATACTATACAGCTATAGCTGCACTCCCTTTCAGCTAGTTAGTTGACTAATGGATTTTCGGTCAACTCTCTCAGTTTGACAGACCCATGTAATGGATATGTATGTATGTACGCTATCTCCATTAGCTTTTAGTCATAGTTAGGTCGGTTGTTCACCTTTAACTAACTGAGATATTCATTCACTCATTTTGATCCTTTTGTAGCTTGCATAGTTGAGTTTCATCGCAACTTCCTCTTTCATTAAGAATGGGACAAACTTGATCTTTGCACACAATCCATGTTTTCAATGTAACTGACTAACTAGGCACATCTTCATCAATGAATGTTGTCGTACTCATCATAAAGTGAAAAGGTGTTTGCAAACACTAGTGAGGTGATAGGAGCATTCAGTCCACACTCCTTAAATGGGAGATATGAATACGATTTTAACGAAGGGAAATTATCATCGGGTTTTCCTCCCTGGGGAATAACTGCTGCACTTTTAGTTTGGTGAAATCATGTGGAATTTTACGACTGGGATGGTCCTTTGTAAAAGCAAAATGCTCAGAGTTTGAAATTGAGTTGTATTATTGGGGTTTACACCCTTGGTGGTAGGTTTGCATCAACGATAGTTAGTGAGTTACCGCCCTATGGTAATCCTTTTTTAAATGAAAATGTCATAAAGTGAGCAACTACACTATAAGATTAGCTAGTGGTATGCGGCATGATTATTATTGTCAAATTAATGTTTCGGTGACATTGTTGCTGCATACCTTTCGCTCCACTCGATTTATGACTGCATGTACATGTGTATGAACGATTTGAATGGCACTCACAGATAAGTCATAAAATGTGCACACGCAGAAAAAATGTGTAACTAACTAACTAACAAACTAACTACGAATGGGTGCAACCAAGAACCCGGTAGTTTTATGGTTGGTACAGGAGTTCGACAACCTCTGCTAAAAAATTCCAGAGCAGATAGATAATTGCAAATTGGGAATGTTTTAATTAGCTACTCCCTTAATAAAAGTTGACATCCAATTTCATTCCTACTATGAAATAGGAGGGAGTAAAAGATGATGAGACATAATATTTAATATTAATTATCCATATTTAATTGCTCTTTTACAAGTCTAGACGTGTTGTAGTGTGTGATGATGGTAAATCCGCATCCCTTTTTGGGAGTCAATAGTGAGTGAAGGATCAATAAGTGGATTCAATTTGGCAAACACTATCAAGACAGGTGAATGATGGGTCTGTTTAGAAAAGAATTGAAGGATGTCTTGAACAGTTTGCAAGATGGAGCAATGCTAGAATTCATTAGGAAGAGCAAATGTATCTAATTTTTTTCCCAAACGGACATTCTTGCATGTTGTGATGGTGCAAATATGTTCAGTTAGTTAGACGAGGAATGTAATATGGTGTTAGTTTGTTGCAAAAAAAAACTTATAAGAGCTTAGGTTTTTCGTGCCGGGTCAAATAATTCAACTACCCAAAAACGCATTCGCACATGGTACATGTGTAATTGCAATCTGTTGTTGAGTATTATTCTTGTCGTTTTTTTCTACTTCCTCTTTAATTTTCTTGTCAGCCGAGGTAAGCGTATTAGCCAGTAACTAATAGAAAAATTCTCAGTTTCCGGAAATCTTTCATTCCATGCATAAAAAAATTATTGTGTGGAGGAATTCTACGAAATGAACAATATTTAACCATATTAGACTGCTTACTAACATTTAGATGCGTGCTTATTGGCAATTGTTCAGTTGGGTTGAGAAATAATCAGGCTGGGAGTATTAAGTCATTAAGTTATTTTCATTGAAACCACTTGTATTTTTTGCCAGTACAAAGAATTGTTCGTGAAAACAAATCATACTCATACGGTTATTGTTGCATGAGTTTTCAATGATGAATATGATAAGTAATTTTTACCGTCAATTTACCATAAGCATACGATTCCCAGACCACAAACCTTTAGAAGCAATCAGATTGCTATCATGTATCACTATTATTATGTTTTTTAAGATTACACGGGATCGTAATTTAATTCATTTTGCTGTCTCATCATTCCCATCATGGTCTCAGCTCCTGTATTTTGTTTATTTGCTGTGTTGTGTTGTATGTGCAGTGCAAAGGGATTCATTGCACAGTTTTCTGTGAGCGTCAGGAAATGCACAAGTCTAACAAACTAACTTTCAAGACAGGGAACCAAAGCCATGTGGACGCAAAAAACGTCACGGTATAGATCGTTCCCCTAAAATTCTGCAACCATCGTTCTTGACAGCTGTGGAGTAAAAATATTTTTCCTAACCTAAGAGTACGCGAAAAAAGTAGACGCAAAGGGATAAAGCTCATATAGTTATAGTTAGTGAGAGAGCTCATCTCGTCTCGCTCTTTGAGTTATTTGTTTTGCCGATGAATTGAACGTTTTTTAAACCAGAATTCTTCAACACGTAGTATCATTCCGACTGCATCAACAATGCAATGATTGAGCTAAAATCTCATCATCCCTCCCTAGGGTCAACAATCTTGCGCACATTTTAAATGCAGTTCTCACATTGCTTCCATGTGTAATAAAAAGTGCATCAGTGAGGATAGTAATTAGTTGAAAAGATATGAATTTCCATCCTCTTGTGGGCTGAAATAAGTAACTATGTTCCCAACTATCAAGTTACATCCGTCATCAAAAAAGTTCATGGTTTCTCCATAAGGGAAATGACAAAGATTTTGGCAATCACAACACTTGATGGGGGTATTCAGACCGTAATTGTGGAAGAATTGTAGCTAACGAAGGATAAAAGGGAAATGTTTTTTATCCACTGGGTATATTATAATATAATTATCATCAAATTCCATTTACGGCGGTAGGGATTCTAAATTTTTTCCCCTCAGAGGTAATTAAAGGACATTATTTTATTAGTGTATCGTGGTCTAAATAATGCCGTGTAATGCACACGACCGGGTGCACAATGCAGGTAGCTCTCCTCCACAAACTTGTTCACATGCACATTAAACTCACAGAAAGTCATTTTTCCCCTATCCTCTCGTGTCCATCTCATCAAAGTGTTATTATTATGTGAACAGCTTCAGGACATTTCTAATCTCGTATGTATATGATTAGCCTCGGGAGAGTGGAATAGCACTCAAGATTCACTTTTCATCTCATTACACACACATACTGGACTTGAGCATATTATTCTCCACTATGTTTTGTAGTTGGTTGGTTAGTTAGTTAGCAGTTGATGCGATGCGATTTTGCTCTCTAGGCAAGGAAACAGATCATATCATTGTTTTTGATGAGATCCAGAAAAAAATTTCTACCCTGTGGGACAAATGAACGGTTGCATCTCAGATTTGTAAAAGTGAATGACACTGACTGACACTTTCATATGATGGTCAGTTATGTATGGCAATGGCAAGTAAGCATGTGAGTGAGGGTGAAAAAAATTTGCAACAATATTTTTTTTTTGGCTCACCATGTCTTATTATCATTGGACGAATCAAATTAGCCTTTGGTAACGTGAAATGGAATGCAAAATGACCCTAGAGAGGAAAAAACGGTGAGTGGACTTGTTAACAAAATTAGATGATGGTGGTGGTTTAACCTAAGGAAGGAACGATATGAGTAAAAAAAAACTGCAGTTTCCATTTATCATTATTATTATGCGCCGATGAGTACTGGTGTAATCGAATCTCACGAAAAGTAGGGATTTTGATAAATCCTGAAATTGAACTCATTATTTTCCCAGTTTCCGGAATCCTTTGACAGCAAGTTTCAGTAAGTTGGATAGTTAGTTAGTTAGTTGAAACGAAGAGCATGTGAATTTTTTGACCGCTGTTACCAACCTAAGTATGCAGGAAATTGATTGCTACGTGAGCTGGGTGCATTCTCCAAGAGGCGAATGAAAAAATGAGATGATAATTTAACAGGAAAGATGAATGCACTCTCTGGTCAGGATTTTAAAGTTGTTGTGGTTTTATCCTATCGTGTAGTGTTGTTTAAAGTGGTTAATTTTTATGATGACATGATGAGCCAAGTATTCATTTAAAGCTTTAAAACATTTAAATTTTACTACGGCAATCAATAATAGAGGCAATACGGATGGATCAGCAATTTGAATTTGGCTGTATTAGTGCCAAAATACTAATTATTCTGCACTAAAAGCTGAGCACATTGCGTAACAACTGTTATGCGACGAAAAGAGTGAATTATAAACCAGAAAAGCAGAGCAAAGTTCATAAAAAATTAAAACTCATGTTTCGCTTGAAGATACCAACTCATCATTGTAGTGTTAACCGTATTTGATATGAAGTTTTGCTCAGCCTTCCTTATCTAAAGTTAAATTGATGCATTAACTGAATAAAAAAGTCGTCACTCTTCTAAAACTCATGATGAAAGGAGTTCAAACTCTAACAAATGATGTGAACTCAAATATGTTCATCAGGTAGGACTACCAGTTAACAATAATGAAATCAGATTCTAATGACTGAACAACGCATTTAGGTTGATAGCTTATTTCGTCATGAACTGGAAACAATTGAGACTTATCAATTCCTGGGGATCAAATTAACATCATAATATTATGGATCCTTTGATTTTGTATTGTTTTCGTGACCAGCCTTCAAATGTGTAACACAATAGACTAGATTAAAATACGATCCTTGGATGTTTGGTGGTGCAACGCTAATAACTTTGAAATACCGGTAGTTTCCGATTCCTTTGCAAAATGCTAGTTATTTGAATTTTTAACTAACCTAGTTATCAAACAATCTACAAAACACGCGTATATTATTGCGTATTTTGCAAACACACCATCTTTTTTACACTAAACAATACTAAAACTGCAATTGCAGTATTCAAGAATCGGCCACTTTCTGCTGTACTGCATTTTTGAACTACTCGTAAAAACTGCAAGCAATCCATTTTGATGAGAATTAGTTTTGGTACATTTCAAATTTCAACGCTTCTCACTATAATTTCTATCACTGTGAATAAATTCAAGAACATTATTAGGTAAACAACAATGGGCAGAATGTGTAAGTTTTGTACCGTTACACTGATAGAGTATAAAACGATCTTTTAAAGCCAATTATGGCAATATTAATACATTTCCCCTAAAACAATGCAATTAAAACATTAAATTCTCAAAATGTAAACCAATGAACGCACAGCTTGCAGTCTCATGTGACGCACTCTGGAGTGCGCAACCGTCAACCGTCACTATAATTTTATTTTCAGTTAGCTCAGCTGCAAAATTCCTTGTGCTGTGCACGGAAACTAAAAACTTTGATAAGTTTGCAAAAAAATAGCTGGCAATTTGTCAGTTTGTTCTCCAATTATATAAAAATACAACACCCACACCAATAAAAAATGTGTGAGTCTGTGTGTATTACAGCAGAAAGGTCGTTGAAACGAGAGCATGGTAAGTTTTTGCATTGTGTATTTGAGTCAAGACATGAATTGTTGTTGGTTGCAAACTTTTTGTGAACTCTGGTCGTAGTCTGTATCTATTTCAAGCATATAGGCAAAGGAGGAAGAGTAGTGGAAACAATGAGTTGTAGTGTACATAAAAAGAAGAGAAGAGCAAGCTGATTTTTATTGTTTTCCGAATCTTACATGGTTGAAAAAGGTGGATTCTTGTGATGTTGAATTGGAATGAACCGTAAATTTCATTATTGTTGTCCCACAGCCATAGTACACAAAGTAGAGGGCGACAAAAAATTTCTCAAGAAGTCTGTTGTTTTTTTTTCTCTCTTATGTTTTTCACCTGTAGTTATTTGCCAATTCATTCTGATGGAATCTAACTGTGTCTTGTTTGCCAGCGGTGCATGAAGAAGGCAAATGGTGCATCTGACTTGACGTTGTCTATTCAGATTCATCTCCAGAGGGATCCGAAAAAGTTGCGTATGTATAGGAATAGTCCACCAAGTTAGTTAGTTAGCCCTTCTAGTAAATAGATAAGACATCCATTGTTTTCTGTTTCCTATAAACAGAAGCGTCTGTCTCTGTAAAAGACAGTGGTAGTTAGTGAACGAGACAAGTTAGAAATTAAGAGACTCTGCATCCACAACAACAGCAATGGTCGCATAATACGAATTTTATAGAATCCTATGTTGTACATGTGTGCAGCTGGGAGCAATAGAAATAATGTCACGGTTACTTTGCCAACCGCAGAAATCATGATGCATCTCAGAGTGTGAAAAAGAGGAATAATGAGAGATAAAGAAGGATTTTTTTATTCTCCAAATCCTGTCTGGATCGTTACACAGAGTGAACTACTGTGTACAAACGTACGTGAAGCATAGTTAAATCGGCTACGTGTGTTAGTTAGTTAGGTCTAGATTCTTTATTGGATCGATGATCTCTTCATTGCTACCAAAACAAGATGGTGTAATAAGTGGATGAGGTAGTGTGAACAAAAAGAGAAAAAATGTTTCCTATATACCTGCAGGTTTTTGTTATTCTTGGAACTTTTACGGACGGGGTTTAAAAAAAACTTTAATTGCTCTCGTCAGTTCCCTAAGTCGTAAAATATTTGCAATCTCAATCGTAAAGATATTTTATATGAATAAGGGTAACAGACCGAGAGACTGACTCAAGTTAAAAAATCCTCACTTTTGTTCAATTCACTATTGGAATGCTTAGTTAGTTAGTTGGTTAGAATACGGAGATACAATTGGGATGATATGATGGGAGTGATTATTTTTTAAACGAGTAAAAAATCAACATCGCTCTCACATAAGATTTCAATATACCTGTCATGATGTCATGCACCCTTTTTTATTACCTAATATATTAAACAACGGCGTTTTTTGCACACAATATTTGCACAAGTCATTCTTCTGATGATAAAACCAATCGATTAAGAAAACAACGCATGTCAAATATGTTGATGCCGGTTGTAAAATCTTTGTTCACATTTCTTTTCTATCCCCACTTATTCAGATTGAGTGAGTTAGTTAGTTGACAGGGCGCAATAAAAATGAAATTGAATGATTTCCTCATTCTTTCCCCTCAACGCGCGTACATACATATTATTACATTTCTCACATAGATGGTTCAGTCACTAGAATTTCATTCCTTTTCATGTTCTCTGTTTGCGGTGCACTTCGCCTGTGAGCCAGCTTTAAGTTAATAATCGGTACATAAAACTGTCTTGTCACAAACAAACCGGCACATATGATTTCCATGCTCAATCCATTATATTTATTATGCTTATGTGTGTGTGCACATAACCACGCAAGAGAAAAAAGAGTGAGTAGCTGTCGGAAACAGTTTTTTCTTCGACTCACTCGGCGACTGTCACATTGACCATTGGAAATCCCTGTTCAGTCACAATGACATATAGGAAATCTTCCCACTAGGTCCATATACGGTCTCCGTCACTCTTTTTCGCGTGTCCTTCCTCCAACTAACTAAATGTTTCATGATGAAGTGTATTGTCCACAGTTTTATTATCCCCTATTGAGAAAGGAGGAAATAATGAGTTATTATATAAGTACGTGATGGGAGTCTCTTAGGCGTGAGCGAGTAAAAGCATAAAGTCGTAAATCCTAGTCATTAATTTCAAAAAGTGCTCACTCAAACAAACCAGCATTTATAGATCCCTACTACTAATTAGTCAGTAGATAAAGATATTATCCTTTCGCAAACAAAAAAAATGGCATCATGCAAACTGGACAGGCAGGGTAAATAAACTTTTTACATGGTATTTCTATCATCTCACGTATATGCATCAATGGAGACCATAATATTGTTAGCATTGCAAATACAAGTGGCAATAAATGCTATCCGTGTTTTTATCACTACATGAAAAAATTACATTTCCGTTATTACTTACTGAAACCCATTGCAATCTATGGAATTAAGTGCAGTGCAATGATGATGATATTTGTGTCTATGTCTTGCAAACTAATTTTCGGCGTCACAATTTTCTTCACCCATATGGCTTCTCTCATGCAGTGAAGTATGAGTGAAACATTTGGGTCCACTCCTTTTGTACCGTCACTTATATACAGTATGTGAATTCATACATGTGACTTTATAATGGAAGCTTATTTGGATGGATGAGTGAGCCACTGAGGGGGAAATAATAATCAGGGGCCTTGATTTCGGTATTGATAAAATTGTTGGCTCTCCACTAACTACTTATTTATCCACAACAGATAAGCATATGGATGAATAGATGATGATTATAGTAAGCTCTAGCCATTATTCGGGCATCTGCTTTGATTGCCGGGTCTCAAGTCTTGTTATAGTATCTTTGTGAATAGGCGCCTTCTTTCATGCAATATGCAGCTCATTTGAGAGAATGAGATTTGAGCTGTACCTTAACTAACTAGCTAGCAGATGGACTACAAATGAGATGGCCAGGAATGGGGTTTGAGTCCACATTTGACAAGACTAACCCAGTTTAGGATTTTTCTAAAGAAACAGTTGTGACTTACTGGTCAATCCTTTGTACTCGATAGAGATTTGTGATTGAAGTTTTAAGAGGATTCTAGGATTCAGGACTAATCAATTTTTCACCTTCAGTTTTACTGTGAGATTTACTTTATGTACATAATGGTCATTTTGAACCCTTCACGGCATAATTACCATATAGAATGACAAAAGAATCGATCCTATTAGAATGATGATGGAGCCCAGAGTGTTACAAATTAAATTTTGTACCAAAAATTGTTGGAATGAGACCACCGTCCAATCTTTTCATAATATTCTTTCATGCTACGCACGCACTTTATGTAGGACATTGGCATTGGGAAGAAATGAGCAAGTTCACACACAGAATGTTGTGAATCTTTCCCTTTTATTGACAGCGTGATGTGAAGTGAGTATATTCATGCTACTTTGTAATATATCTCACCAAATTTAGTGAGTTGCT
>Ga0210040_10007243_pt1 | contig 13542 bp, 13 predicted proteins | sample CryGeyCG12114_NA_FD_185462 | JGI IMG/M metagenome (GOLD analysis project Ga0210040, IMG submission 185462) | Groundwater microbial communities from aquifer - Crystal Geyser CG19_WC_8/21/14_NA (SPAdes) (version 2) | ecosystem: Environmental > Aquatic > Deep subsurface > Groundwater | place: USA... | reverse complement strand
GGCGGAGGGGTCAACCTGAGTCCACAGTGAGATTCTGGATGGAAACAGCCATTAGAGTATAGAGCCTTACCCCTAGAATATCGTAGAATTTGTTATCCTTGACCATGGTGAACGATCGGTGCGGCGGGAACGCTTGGTTAAGGTGGGTCTAATCGAAACACGGCACAGCAGTGTATGAGATGAGGAAGAGACGACAGTTGCTTGTCGCAAGGATGGCTGCGCGTCAGTGTGGTAGACTATATTGTGTCTTTGGAGAGTAATGGTCGAGGGTGCAACAAGAGCGAGGCTTTCTGTAGGTTGCGTGTAGAAGACGCAGGCAGGCCAGATGGGTACTTATGAAATCTTCTTGTTGGTCAGCGATCCCAAGGCTGCGCAAGTGGGCGATGAGACGCTAATTCCCGATTAGGCTTTAGTCAAACAGGTTAAGAAGGTGATGGAATCTTGTCGAGCATGGAGACTTCAGCCTTGCATAGGTATGTATTCTACAGTTTCAGTCCTGACCGCTGGCGAGCACATTGCACGGAGTACCAAAACTCCTTTTGAGTACATCTGATAAATAATCATGCATCAGAATAACTTGTCTGCACACATCGCCAACTGTACTAAGGATGACACACTTAGCCTTGTCTAGACCGTCGGCCAAAGCCCGCACGAGGCTTATCGATAAGTTGGGCTTCTCCGTGGTGGTGAACGATCTTGGATCCTATGATATCAGTTGTGCTTGAGATAAAACCTTCTACCTTGTTGATGCTGAAGTGTGAAGAGCATCTCGTTTACTTTCGCTAGTTTCATATACCATGTCAGAAAACGACTCCGGCTTCAAGGCTGCACTCGAGGAGGCCAAGAAAGGTTTTTCTGAAGGTGGTGTTCCAATCGGGGCATGTCTCGTTTCGAAAGATGGAGAGATTATTGGCCAGGGTCACAATCTAAGAGTGCAGAAGGGAAGTGCTACTCTACATGTCCGTCAACAAACTGCTACCCTCCTTGCAATATTCTCTGACACGTTCAGGCTGAGATCTCGGCCCTAGAGAGCTCCGGCAGGCTTCCGGCGTCAGCTTATGCGGGAGCGACGATGTACACGACATTGTCCCCATGTGACATGTGCACAGGAGCGTGTGTGCTGTATAAGGTCAAACGGGTCGTTATTGGGGAAAACAAGACATTTGTCGGTGGGGAGACATATCTCAAGCAGAGAGGAATTGAAGTGGTGGTGTTTGACAACGAGGAATGCAAGGACTTGATGAAAAAGTTCATTGAAGCTAAACCTGATGTGTGGTACGTTGAGGCATGTCGCTCACAGGACCGCATACTGACTATCCCTTAGGAACGAGGATATTGGCGAGCAATGATGGTGATGGAACGTTATGACAAGCCTCTGGAGGACCGGGACTTGTCCTCTTCTTAGACCCTTAAGAATTTTTCTATGCTGTACATCGATGTACTTCCTCAAAGAAGAATTTCAAGTCGTCCGGGTTGACGCCGGGTGTAATCCCGTGACCCAGATTGACTACCCATCTCTGTTTCCCTCCCCCAAAGCCTTTGACCATATTCTCCACGACGGACGTGATAGCTGCATGGTCACCGTAAAGCACGCCAGGGTCTGCGTTGCCTTGCAGCGTGACCCTACCTCGTGCTATTCGCACCGCTTCTGCTGGGTCTTGAAGCCAGTCCAGGCCAACAACATCGTACCCAGAGTCGCAAAGCTGATCCAGAGCATACCATGCGCCTTTGGCGAAGACCGTCATTGGCACCACGTCTTCCCCCATCTCACGCAGACGCTTTGGGAGGTGTTCTGAGATGTAACGTAAGGACGGTAGCGCAAACTCCGTGAACGTAGCAGGTGATAGTTCTCCAGCCCATGAATCGAAGACTTGGATCATCTGCGCACCAGCAGCGACCTGTAGCGCAAGATATTCCACGCAGATCTCCGACATTTTCTGCATTAGTAGTATGCTCTCTTTTCCGTATTTGTAAACCCATGTTTTTGCGTGTCTGAACAGCTTCGTTCCACCGCCTTCCACCATGTAGCATAGGAGCGTCCAGGGTGCGCCACAAAAGCCGAACAACGGCACACGGCCATTCAACTTCTTCCTAGTCAACGTAATAGCCTTGTAAACATAGTCTAGCTCTTTCTTCACGTCCACTTCTCGGCCGAGGACCTCCTTGAATTGAGCGTCGTCAGGTGAGCGTAAGGGGTTTGGGAATTGTGGGCCAATTCCATCGACCATTTTTACTTCCATACCCATCGCCTGTGGAATGACCAATATATCCGAGAATATAATCGAGGCATCGATGAGTCCTTCATATCGATCAATCGGCTGTAGGGTCAATGTCGAAGCAATTTCTGGAGAGCGACAACATTCGAAAAAATCGTGTTTTCCTTTGGCCTCATGGTATTCGGGCAGGTATCGACCAGCTGTTCAGACGGTCAGTTGGCGTCCAGCGAATGATACAGTTAGGCACTGACCGCCGCATACCTTGTCGCATTATCCATATTGGTGGTCGGTCAACTTTCTCGCCTAGAAGCTTGTCAGCACAAGTTGTGCGCATAGCAAGAACCATTCCGTTACGGACCTCGCGCAGCACGCAGGTATCGGTCATTCTTCAAGGGCGGAAATCTTTCAGCCATGTTTTCTCTCAGGTGGGCATGAGATATACTTATAGATTCGACTGCCCATGTCTCGTGTTCCTGACTACAATAAAAGCCAATGGTGATGGCATGCGATGCGGGGAAAGTGCATCCGGTTAAAGCTTCCCTGCACGTGGTTTACAGACCGTACTGACTAGGTAGGTAGGCAGATACCTAGGCATGATGAAAGGGGCACTTTCTGGATTACGCATGTACAATAACGTCTTGTTCGAAAGCAACAGACTGTTGCACAGTATTCATCCAGCAATGTTTGGCCGTTCTGATAACTTGCATGCTCATTCTCAATTGAGATCAAGGTTCCATGGTGCCTGTCTCATTTTCTTCAACATCGTCGTCCCCATCTCCATTTGTCTTCACACCTTTCCTCTTCCTTAGATGTTCGAGACCGCCTAGAAATTCGCCCAATTGATCGTACAAATTGTGCTCGTCATCGCCCCCTCTCTTGTTTACAGTCTCGTGCGTCTCCGCAAGCTTCAGGGCATCCATATCGCCGAGTAGTTTTATATCCAATTCAGGGGCTTCCTGCCATGGGCGCCACTGAAAACGTTCCAGGTACACACCTTCGCTCTCCTGCTCGTGCTCGACGTCCATGCCAGAGAAAAGAAATGCTTCAAATGGATACTGTATGTCCGATGGATCTGGTCTTTGGGTTTTCATCGAGCCATCAATGTGGACCATATCGATGGAGACGATAATGCTGTTTGAAGTCTGCAACACGGCGACGTCAAGCACGTTGCCCCTCAGACGCAGTATCTGGAAATACGCCGATATCTTACCTGTCCCCCCAACAATCAGACTGAGGAGAATTGGCAGTCTAACACAATGTTAGCATTCAGTACCACAGTTCGTACAATGTACTCGCCCTTCAAGTGCAACAAGCACTATGTATGGCGACCCAATGATGAAAGTATCTGTATCGACGTCTGGAAACGATACGGGCCATATGTTCGAGATTGCCAGCTTATCCAGTGTACGGTTGTCAGGGTTGTGCTCATTGAGGTGGTTTTGGATTTCCTCTTTGAGTTCGTTGCTGAAATCGTTCTCGACCAACATCTCACCCGTCCGCCATTTGTATGACTTCAGGCACAAGTCGCCTCCTCCAGTAATCATGATATTCCTTTCCCAAGGAAGAATACGCAGATTATTGACGAAATTCAAGTGTCCCAAGCAGTAGGCTTCGATAATATGAGGCTGTGACAACCCTCTAGACACACGAATATGTTCGTCCCTGTCAGACGTCAAGATGTACTGCCTAGTGCGGCCGTTCACATCTGCTTCAGCAACCAAAACATCAGTGAGCATGGATACATGGCCGAGAAGAAGCTTGTGCTCGAAGTTCGGACTTTCCTTCTTCGGTTGAACATTCTTCTGTGCCCGTTGTTGCTTCAGTGCATCAAGATTGCCCTTAGTGTGGACAGTCAGCTCCGATGCAGAAGGCTTAAACTCTTCAGGAGCCACCTGAGTCTCCCGGCGAGGAGGGACGTAATCTTGAGAAGGATGCAAAGGCAAAGCATAAACATCACCAAATTTGTCACCAGCAACAATAGTTTTTCCATCCGGTGTCAAAGTCAAAGCACAAAGCTTTTTTGGCATGCACCTAACAGAGCATTAGTCGTTCCGAAAACTCGTCAAGCTGACCGTAGGCGTACCTAATGCTTCTCTGCTTCAGCATTCCGTTCTCTACCACCTCGAGCACTCTGATAGCCTTATCCTCGGCGGTTGCCACAACCAAATACTGACCATCAGAAGTGCCTGTAACAATGGAGACTTTCGGCGCCTTGTCGTCCACAATTTTACTTTTCCTTCGCTGACCCTTCTGGCGTTCTGCGACTATCTCCACAGACTCTTCGGACTCTTGCCGAGGTGGCTTGCTCGCTCCGTTGGAGTCGATTTTTCTTCGCTTTATGGCTCGCTTACCGTTCTGTTCAAGCTCGCTTCCTGACTGTCGACCATCACCTTCCAGCTCTTCTGACTCTCCAAGCGGCCAGCGACTGAGTAGTTTTCCATCTTCAGCATCAAAGGAGATTATACTCGAGCCAGCAGCAGCGAGTAATATGGTTTTGCCATGCTGCTCCTGTTTGAGAAGATATAACCGCTGAAAAGGATGAATATGATGCATGTCAACGGTCACCACTACTTACTATGTATTCACAGGATGGAGGATGTTCTGAGGTTCTTGCACTCGTAGAGAAGAGGTCTAGAATATATATCCTACATCGTTACACTTGCTACCGGATATAGTCTCCGGCGATGCCAAGCTATGGCCAAGATATATGAAATCACGTGATCCACCTGCGTAGCGAGGAGTTGCGTTAATTTCACTGAAACTTCTCTACCGCGGTATTTCAGTCTATCACCATCGAACAACATATCTCGCCCTTAAACATCCTAGCTTCATCCTCAAGAAGATATGGGGGGCAAAACCGGAACAAAGGCCGTCTACTTCGACAAGCTGAAGGGCTTGCTCGACGAGTACAAGTCCATCTTCATCGTCACAGTCGACAATGTCTCGTCGCAACAGATGCACGAGATCCGAGCCGCGCTCCGTGGTGACGCCGTTGTCCTGATGGGCAAGAACACCATGGTTCGTCGCGCTATCAAGGGCTTCATCGCCGATTCTCCTGAGTACGAAAGACTCCTGCCACACGTCAAGGGTGAGACTGCATAATATTGGATATGGAGAAAAAGATGCTAATGGTGGGCGCAGGCAACGTGGGCTTCATCTTCACCAATGGCGATCTCAAGACCGTCCGTGACCAGATCCTTGCCAACAAGGTCGCTGCCCCAGCTCGTGCTGGCGCCGTCGCTCCTCTCGATGTCTACATTCCCGCTGGTAATACTGGTATGGAACCTGGCAAGACCTCTTTCTTCCAGGCCCTCGGTGTCCCAACCAAGATTGCCCGTGGCACCATCGAAATTACATCGGACCTCAAGCTTGTCGAGGCGGGTGCTAAGGTCGGTGCCTCCGAGGCTACCTTGCTCAACATGTTGAACATCTCTCCTTTCACATACGGCATGAAGGTCGCACAGGTGTTCGAGGATGGCAATGCTTTCAGCCCAGATGTCTTGGATATTGAGGAGAGCCAGTTACTCAAGGCTTTGTCGTCTGCCATCGCTACCATTACCACAATCTCCCTTGCAGCCAACTACCCCACTCTGCCATCCATCATCCACAGCCTCATCAACGGCTACAAGAACCTCATCTCTGTGGCCATTGAGACCGACTACAGCTGGGAGGCTATCGACGAGCTCAAGGACCGCATTGCCAACCCTGACAAGTACGCTTCTGCTGCTCCAGCTGCGGCCTCCTCCGACGACGCTGCCCCAGCTGCTGCCGCGGCTGCCGAGCCAGAGAAGGAAGAGGAGAAGGAGGAGTCTGAGGACGAAGGTATGTTCCCATTGCAAATCTTGAAGGAGGTGTCATTGCTAACTCTCGGCAGGCTTCGGTGGTCTATTCGACTAAATGTCGCGAATATGTACATGATCAATTCGCTGCTAGTGCTCGGATGTTATGTAGCTTAACCAGCATCATGATCAGAATGACGACAATAAGATAAAGTTGCAATACAGCTCTTGCAGTGCCCGTGATGATTTCTATGTTCGAACACGAATTTGGTCCTCTTGTAACAGGTAAGCACCAACATTTCTTGCAGCACACATACCCTTGTTTTTGGCAATGATGAACCATTTTTAACCCCGAGAACAACGTTCTTTGAAGATCAAAACTACGCAACAACACTCTAATTTTTTACTGAAGCCAATCCTGTTCTTGTTAGCATCTTGCACACTCGAGATTCTGCTTTGAATACGTAAAAGCTAACATCTATTCCAGCAGAGTGCCATACTATTTCTTCGCCTACAATCAAGCGTCAACCTTTTCCGCTACTCAACGCAATTTTTGGCCACCTCGGTATTCCGATGACAGTGCTGGCTGACTTCTTGGGGTCCAGGTTCTTGCTGTATGCCGTGTCAATGCACAGCATGTGCCTGTACAGCTGTTCTGCTTCATGGCCACCCGACTTTATATTGCTTTGTTGCTCTCGTCGAACGCTAAGAGGTGCCACGGCTGCTGATATTCGATCCAACTAGTTTCGTCTCGTAATTCAAGCCTGCACTTTCGTGACAGTCCCAACAGTATAGTGAGAACAGCCTTGTGCAGCAAATTCGACAATCACTTGATAAAGTCTTGCACTGCTCTTCCACTGCATGCTCCCATGTTGTTAACTACACTTTTACTCAAGCACCAAAATTCTGCCCTTGAACAAGAACGCCTTCGCTATGCAACATTGAAGATCTTATCTGGAGACCGTGTTACAAAATCCTTTGCGCGAGTTTTTGAAACATGCACTATCCTTCTTGCGCCTCTCCCCTCCTTCCCTGAAATTTTGGAAATGCCTCCATAAGCTGATCCCCTTCATCTGGAGTGACACTCTCCTCGAGCATATCCCGAGCCATGCTCACCGTCTCATCCGTGATTAATCTATCCAGCACAAAACCTTCGCTGAACGCCAGCCTCGTCAGTGCCACCTTGTGCTTGTGAACTGCACCGTTGACAGCCCTCAATTTCTGCTGCATGTCGATGTTCTCACCATGAAGTTGAAGGATGTGGTAAAGAAGTCGCACGCCTTTATTGACGATGTCGGCATGAAGGGAGTGTGACGGCGACATGGCGTACATGGCATCGAGCTCGTCGTAGATGCTGCGAACGATACGGGCGATGGCTGTTCTGTGCTGAGCCAGGATCAGGCTTCCATGATGCGTAGGGTCGGTGTGTGGGTGAGCGGAGGACGTTATTCCGAGCTGGGTCAATAAGCCCAGCACTTCGAGTCGAAAAGTGCAAACAGTTGACCGAGTATAAGAGGCTACACCTTGGTCGACTTGTGGTATCTCCCACAAGAGACAGCAAACCCGATCAAGCGTCCATGTCTCCATTTTCACCTGTCCCGCGGGTGAATTTTGGACGTTGCCAAAAGTCGTGGGTAGGATGCTGGTGGATAGCAACTGAAGCATAAGAGTCATGTCGCGTATTGGTTGCGAAGAATTTAGCATCATCAGAATGAAATTCGTTTCTATAACGCCCCAAAAAACTGTTATGAGGTCTTGTTCATCGCTTACAATGCAAGCTATGGTGTAGAGTGTCTCAAGGCATGCGGTACCGTTCAAGTCGTGGTTGAGCTCTGATTGAGGCGTCTGACGCAGTTGGCCCAATGTAGTGTGGGATACTGGAGAATTCTTGAAGCGTTTGGCTGCGTTTACCTCCGCTGTTCTTTGCAAGATAGGAAGAAGACTCTTAATCGTACCAGTGTCCACGACTGACATATCGAGAACGATAACATAATCGATGACCTGGTTCAACAATGACACGCACTCGTAATATCTTTCATCCAGGGATTTGCTCCACAGCCTTGTGAAGATGTCGAGAAGCTCTGCAGGCAAACGTTTTCCACTAAGCTTCGCTGTTTCTTCCAGTACAATGGAGCTAAAAGTTCTAGAAGTGTCACTGCGAAATGCATAGTCCATTAGAATCTCGACAAGCCGTCTATGCTTATCCCTCGGGCAAAAGTCGAGGATCTTCTGCACGAACCCTAGGTTTCGTTCTGCAACGCGATCCCTTCGAACAATGGGTGCAACACGTTCAGGCTTGACTTCGGCTTGCGGCTCCTGTGATGCATTATCGATAGCAGCTTGACTAGAAGGTCTAAGGACCAATGGTGCTATTGGGGTCGTGCCACCACCATTCCGCTTTCTTTTCGCTCGTGTAGGAGTCCCAGGCTTCGACCGTCTCCCGGACTTCATGGGAGAGACAGCCATGATTTCGGCGTCATCGAATCCGTCTCTCAGGGAGTTCTCAAGGCGCTTTCTAGGTGTCGTGATCTCGTCGTCGAACCTTTCTACCCTAGGGAGGTCTTTCAACTGCCTTTGAAGAGTTCTTGTCTTCTCACCCTCTCTATCCAACTCTTGTTTGAGGAATCTGTATTCGTCAAACAGTGTGTTCCTCTCCACTTTCTCGTTCTGCAGGATTGTCTGCAATCTGGCGGACTCGTCCTGCATGGCTTTCCTGAGCTGAGCTTGCTGGCGTTCTGATACCTTCAACGCCGTAGCATTGTTCTCACGGATCACGGAGATCTCGCCTTTCTGTCTTGATATCTCATCGCTAGCTGTCTTGAGTTTCTCTGCAAGGTCCTCACGTTCTGACAGCAATTGTTGGAGCTGAGCTTGAAGGGCATCGGACTCGCCAGGTCTAGCTTGATCAGGTCGGTTGAGTCCGTCCTGCAGTTGCATTGCGTCAGGGACATAGGTTCGGCCATTTGGTTTGTTGACCCCGTTATTGCCATTGACATGGCGAGAGTTGTGCTGACCCTGCTGGTTCTGGGCATCGTCCGTACCGCGTAAAGCTTGTCCGAATCGGTGTGCCCGAGATTGTTCACGCTGATTCGCTTCATTCAGATCTCGCCGTCGTGCAGAAAGTGTCGGCCTGTCGTGCCTGGGTGTCGTAACGCCGTCATCCTCGCCAGGCAAGGTGCCATCAAAACTATCGTAGTTTTCTAGGAGCTCAGGCGGACGAGAGAATTGTATGACACCCTGAGCAGGGAGTTGTTGCAGCTCGAGTGGCACTTGATAGACATTGGGCCTAAGAACAGGTGATTTTGCAGCGGGCCCTGAGGTATGATGTGCTTGAGGCTGCTGGGTGGAAAGGATGGCATGGCTTTCGAGGTGGTCCAGTTCATCCGCTGCCAGCGTATCAAATTCGGCATCCGAGAAGTCGAAATCGCCTTCGTTGTCGGCCATGCCACTCATGCTTGACCTCCATGGAGCCCACCAAGAATGGCGCTTACAGGACCGTCACGATGGATGCTGCTGGCTGGAACGATTGTCTGCGGTCGCGGATAAAGCAAAGAAACGCGACCTGATCACCGGCGGGCCCTCTGTCCTTGACACGTGCTGGACTTTCTGCGCGCACTGCAGTCCAGGGCTGGCAGCCAAACTCCGAGTGCGGGTGTTAATCGTTCCGGACGTGCGGCGTCCGCCCCATGACGTACCGGCTGACTTGGTTTCCATGCAGTGCAGGTGTGTTTTGCGACGTCCTAGCCTGCTTCAAGTTTCGTGGTTTTTGGTCTCACTCTAGACACAGTCTACATACCGGCTCAACCAAACGACGAACAAGCAGCCATCTTCGGACTGGGTAGTCGCACTCTACGCAACTTGTTCACATCATTGCCAATAGAAGACAACTGTTCCTTTACAAGCCTACCGAACCTCCGGAATTGCATGTGCAAGACTACAATCTTACAAATCCACGTTCAGCACAGCCGTCGGCCAGCGCACGTACGCCAAATCCGCAACTATGGCGAAACCTCGCGGCGTGAAATTTCAGCACCGTGCCAATGGTCATGAAAACCGACGACCAAGCATTCCCACCATCTCGAGCGAAAGTGCAACAGAGTCGGAGCGAGAAGATAACCCCATAAAGAACTCTGATATCAAGGAGAACGCGCTGCCACCAGGAGAAAAGCAGCAGAACGAGCTCTCAGAGTACGAGAAGAAAAAGGCTACTTTCATAACGCGAGCAATATGGAGTCTGGCTATGATAGCAGTTTTTTTCGGTTCTATGTTCGCAGGACACATCTACGTCTTGATGATTATTACCGCCATCCAGATCATCTGCTTCAAAGAAGTCATCAACATTGCACAGGTGCCGACGAAGCAAAAAAACCTGCCATTGACCAAGTCTCTAAATTGGTATTTTCTTGCCATAACCATGTACTTTCTGTATGGTGAGAGTGTCATTTACTACTTCAAGCATATCCTTCTAGTCGACAAGGTCTTGTTGCCGTTCGCAACGCACCACCGGTTTATCAGCTTTATGATGTACATTCTCGGTAAGGCAATTCCCGCTTCGGTTGTGCTAGTGCTGACCCCTTGGTCCAGGGTTCGTTTTCTTTGTAGGATCACTCCAGAAAGGCCATTATCGTTTCCAATTTACGCAGTTTGCGTGGACACATATGGCGCTTTACCTGATCGTCGTGCAGGCACACTTCATGATGAACAACGTTTTTGAAGGCATGATTTGGTTCTTCCTACCAGTCGCTCTCGTCATCACGAACGATATCTGGGCTTATATCTGCGGTATCACATTTGGCAAAACGCAACTTATCAAAATCTCGCCCAAAAAGACTGTCGAGGGTTTTGTCGGCGCCTGGGTTTTCACGATCATCTTCGCATTCATTCTTACCAATATTCTGATGCGCTACAAGTATTTCATCTGCCCGGTAAACGATCTAGGTGCAAACATCTGGACAGGCCTACAATGCACTCCTAATCGTGTATTCACTCCCAGGCCGTACGTTCTTCCAGCTTGGACTCACTTTACTCGCACGTTGTGGATAGCGCCGATACAGTTTCACATAATGGTCTTCGCGACTTTTGCATCCCTTATCGCACCATTCGGTGGGTTCTTCGCTTCAGGCCTGAAGAGAACATTCAAGATCAAAGATTTTGGCGATAGCATTCCAGGTCACGGTGGTATGACTGACCGTATGGATTGCCAATTCACCATGGGCCTTTTCTCGTACATGTACTACCAGAGCTTCATCGCCGTGTACAAGACGAGTGTCGGCAACGTCATTGAATTGGCTATCATAGGTCTGACCCCTGAGGAGCAAATCGAGGTTGTCAAGGGCCTTGGGAAGTATCTATACAACCAAGGGCACGTGTCTGACAAGGTATGACGAACGATCCTTATGCATGAACAGCCGCTAAACTCGAACAGATCCTGCAATGTCTCAATAGCCAGTTGTCGAAACGTTAGGAAGCATGGAGATCCTGTGAAGAGAGGCCCGTAGTGCGTAAAACATTGATACCGGGATTTTACCTGGACCTATATGGATCCGGATTGCGAGTTGCATAGCGCTGGCGTTGAGGAGGAAAACCTGGACGCGTCCTGTCCATAATTGTGTGGTCACATCCTTCGCTCCGAAAGGCGGGGACAATCTTGCCATATGCTTGTAATATCCGAGCAGCCACTCCAGAAAGCCAGTATCTTATCATACATGCTTTCTCTGCGTCTTACTTGGATATGCTGCCAGGGTTCTCGTCGTAGAATGACAACATTTTTGTCAGTCAGGCCGTTTCCACGTAGTCGACACTTCGGGCAATGCAGTTTCGCCGACACCATATCGGCAAAGTCGATGTTTCATCATTTCATCCTTGACCTTGACCTTGACCTCTCCCACCTCTACCACGTCCGCGCCCTCCCCGACCCTGTCCACGTCCTCTATCACCACGGCCCCCACCGTCACCTCGATGGCCCCCTCGACCTCTGCCGCCACCCGTTTGGTTCTGTTGCTGGTCTCGCACGTTCTCGATGATTTCCTCTGGCACACGAAGATATTTGATCTGCGCGAAATCCGGTGAGCGGATTCATGCCTCGGGATAGAAGTACCTACGTTGTTTCCTCTGACATATACCTCGGCCAACCTGAAGAACCTGTCGCCTTCGGGACTTGTCTGGACGACTTCTTTGAGAGTCAAGTTCATCCATGTATCACAATTGACCAAGTGGCCGTTGAGGGTTTCGCCATTCTTGAGCTCGACCAGCATGGGATGGCCTTGAGCCGCCGTCAACAAGCCTAGGGGTAACTGCGCACGTCAGCTAAGCGCATGAGAAGTCCGCCAGGTTCACGTACCATGATGGACCTCTTGCTGTGTCGGAAAGTCGGTGCCCTGGTTGTTGATACAGAATCGAATGAACTGGAATTTGTTGTTCTGCCAAGACAGCCAGTAATAACAGCTAGGATGACCGTGCTCGGTACCTAGGTAGTGAACAGTTGGATACTCGGAATCTCTGTCGAGGCGATCTAATTCATGCACCGATTAGTGTTCCTGTTGCGTATGTGATTGACTTGTGGGTAAGAGGTATGTTGCCGCATACCACCCGTGCCACCATCATCTTTTGGCAGAGATTCGTAGGTAGGCGGCAGGTGCACACGTGACTTGGTTGTTCCCGCAGCTCAAAAGCTTAGCTGGTGTGGTCGGCGCAGTCAGTGCCTGGCACTCCTGGGTGCCCACCTGGGCACCGGCACCTGTAGGCTGTAAGTTAGGTGATGTGTTCACATAGAGTTCAGACTCGGAGCCGGGTGAGCAGGTTCGCGGATCGGCTTTGACTGGCACAGCCCCCGTTGACTCAAGTTCCCCATTGCTGGCCGTTTATGAAGACCGGGGCTGACCGTGAGGGTGAGGGTGACACGGCAGAGACAGGCGAGGCACTTCAGCTGCCACCTGATTGGCATTTGACTGCCACCGTTAACGTCCGCCACTACTTGGCGAGGTGCACAACATGTGGAGGCAAATTAGGTGGTACCACCACCTAAATTGTCTCCTTCAATTATGGCCGCAGACAGCATATTCAGAAGGCGTATAATAGATCATTTTGAAGCGTTGATATAGGGCTATACCTATACATAATGAAGGCGTGATCTATTCGGTTGTTACGCAATCAATAACTACCTAACCTCGCCGTAGACCCCCCTAGCGGCCACTACGTCCTTTAGCGTTGTCAATATACTTACGTCCTTCTTCTTCAATCTCTTACGTAACTTAAGTTCTTTATCACCGTGGGCACGCTTACGTTTACCCCCTTTATTTATTTACAGTGTAAGACGGGCCGTGTTAGTATAATAAAATATATATTTTAATTAAGTTATAATCCGTTAGTTCTTTAGAGTTAAACGTAGCCGTATTTCTTTAACTAATATATTAAAAGCTCTTCTAGTAGTTGGCGTAGACTATTCTAATAAAGGCGTAGGTATAATATTAGGCGTTATTTATCTATATCTCGTAAACGTATTATACTAAAGTACTCTCTCCTTATTCGCTAGCTATAGGCCCGTACGG
>Ga0210040_10007242_pt1 | contig 13542 bp, 14 predicted proteins | sample CryGeyCG12114_NA_FD_185462 | JGI IMG/M metagenome (GOLD analysis project Ga0210040, IMG submission 185462) | Groundwater microbial communities from aquifer - Crystal Geyser CG19_WC_8/21/14_NA (SPAdes) (version 2) | ecosystem: Environmental > Aquatic > Deep subsurface > Groundwater | place: USA... | reverse complement strand
CGTGTTGGCCACGGGGTCTGCGTTCGGGTTCTCGCGCGCGCTCTTGATTGCCGCTTCCAGGTCCGCTTTGACTACGCTGCCGTTCTTGCCGCTGCCCTTGGTAGGCATGGTGACGCCTTCGGTCGTCATGATCTTTTCCAACTCGGCTTGGGACTTGCCCGCCAGGTCGTCGGTTTCCTTGGGTTCCGGGGCGTCGCCGGCTGTCATCTCGAAGGCGGCGGTGCGCTCCATGCTGGCGTATTCGGTTTCGAACATACGCACGCCGCTGGCCGACTGGCCGGGCTCAAGTTCCGCGTAGCCGGTTTCCGCGTCATAGAAGCCGCGAACGCCGGGGGAGGTATTGCGAACGGTGAAAGTGCCGTTCTTAAGCTTACGGTCGGCCATGGTACTTTCCTTTTCGTGTGGCGTTCGGAAACGGGGCGACCCGAAAGCCGCCCCGCCCCGTTGTTAGATACCGTCGCGGTACGCCGCGCCCTTCGGCCGGCGCCATTCGACGCCACCGATGTTCATGATACCGGGCACCTGCCAAAGCATCGCATGTGCGCGCCAGGCTTCTAGGAACTCATGCGGTCCGGGCAGGTGGAACTGCACCACGCTACGATCCGCCGCGAACGCCATCATGCGCGCCGTACCGCCAACGCCCGCCGTTTCCAGTTCACGCGAACCGCGAATGTCAAGCGGCTGGCCGGTTTCGAGCGTGTATGAGTTATTCTCGCGAATGAACTTGAGCACGGTGTCGGAACCGTCCGAACCGATACGAGTGGTGGAGAGGTACTGCAGGCGGGTGGTCGGCAGCATGAGCCGGTTCGCGCGCTTGGTCTCGCGCGTCGAATTGTACGGCGCATTCAGCAGGGCGTTAATGTCCCGGCTAATTTGGTCGGGGTTCTTCGACGCGAAGGTGGTAAGCCCCCCGGTGCCATCCGCAGCCACGTTTGCGGTGGGAACGATCGGCGAGTTAACCAGGCCGGTCATGCCCTTTTCAGCGTGACCACGCATGGCAATACCGTAGATGAAGCTTTCCGCCACGCTGCGCGCCGCATCGGCCTTTTCGGTCGTGAGGTTACGCCCCAACTCGGCCGCCCGCTCCAACTCGCCACGGTTGTATTCGTAACCGATGCCGGCGAAGTGGTTGGACTGCATATGCTGCGACGTTGCAATGTCGGCCAACGGCATATCGAAGCCCTTGTGGGCCAGGAATTCCGCCGAACCGGCAATATCGCCCGAGTAGAACACGCTGCCGTAGGACCACATGCCGCCATCGGTGTTGACCGGCAGGAGCGACGCGTAGTTGAACTCGGGATACTCCATCATTTCAATGGTGGTATTGATGCGCAGCAATTGCGGGGCAAGGAAGCCCATTGCCTGCTGCGCGTCGTTGAAGTTGGTACGGACCATGGCGCTATGCCCCTTTATTAGCGACGCGCCAGGCGGCAAATGCCACCCGCGGCCACGGTTTCGTCAAAGATCCATCCCGGCGCGGCAACGTGCGTTGCATCGGCGGGGGCGGCGCTGATCCCGTGAGCCGCATTGGCTCCGGTGCCGATCGTCACGGCTTGGCGCTTGGTGACGGCCTGCCCAACCCGAACATAAATGGTCGTGCGGGACATGAGGGCCGCGCTTTCATACCGGGGGATAGTGTCAGCCGTACCGCCCGGCATGAGCGGCTGCCCGTGATCAGCGATCACGAAGCCCAGGAAGTTGTCAGCCGTGCCGGGAACCCCGGTGCAGCCCCGATCGCCGCTACCCTGCCAGGCCGGGGCGCCGAAAGCGAGGCCGGCCACATCTTCCACGGTTCGCGAAATGCGGTTGCCGGGTTCCATGTTAGAAACCATGCCCGGAAAGCCCTTGGTAGGCGTGTCGTTATACTGGTCCTGAATAACAGCCATGATGCGGGTTCCTTAGTTGGCCGACGCGACGGTGCCGCGGTGCGCGTTTTCGATCTTGGCGAGGCGCGCGGCGCGGGCGTCGGCCAGTTCCTTGCGGGCATCCGTGACGTTTGCCGAGTGGGCGCCGTCATGAATAGCGAGGCGCAGCGGGTCGCCTGCGTCAGCAATGGTCGCCGAAGTAACCGGAACCGTCGAAGTCAGCGCTTCGAAACTGGCAGCGAACTGCTCGGGCGTGTAGCTGGCCGCCTTGTCTCCGAGACGAGCCACCACAACCGTGCGGTGCATCGTAGCCGTATCCATCTGGTCGGTGACGGTCACGCCAAGCGCCTCGGCTCCACGAACGGCCCGGGCATAGTCGGCAGCAGCGTCCCGAAGCTGTGCCGGGGTGAGGGGCTTCACCTGATCGCGCAGCTTCACGATTTCCGCATCACGCTCGGCAAGGGTCGCGGTCGACGCGTCAAGGGCTGCGCTGGCCGTGTCGCGCGCAGTGATGAGGTTGCGCACGATGGTTTCGGCAGTCTCGGGGTTCGACACGTCCACGGGGGCGCTATCGACCATAACAATCTTGGGCATTGCGGTTTCTCCAATAGCCGCGGGGCGTTCATCGGTAATGCGCAATTCGGGACCGCCCCGCGCGGTCCGACAAGCGGCTAGGTGGTTATATCGAATGTTTGTCAGCGACGCGTCGTACGCTTGGCCCTGGTACTCCCCGTCACCCAGGATGACTTCGGCCGAATAGCCCAGGGAGAATTCCGGCCGGTCGTGCTGGACGCTATCGACCGCCTGCGCGTCGGTAACGCGGATGGGAACACGCAGAAACTCGCCGTCGCGGATGATTTCCTCACCCGTCTCACCCTTGGCATATTCGCGCCAGTTGCGTGCGTCGACCATGGCGGCCGGCGGGTGGTCCAGCGTGATAGGCAGGCGTGACGCACTGCGCAGGCTGTCAACCGCAAATACTTCCCGCTCGGGCCGGAACACGCGCACCACGTCGTTCGGGTCGCGATCCGTCAAGCCCAATTCGTGCGCGCGATAGTCCTGAATGTTGTTCGCGCGGGCGACCAGGGCTTCGGCCACAAAATAGCCTTCGGGCGTGATTTTGCCCGCCTGGTTGCGAAGTGCCGCACGATCATAAAAAACCGTCATGCGCGCAATTAACGCTAAATCGCTATTTCCGGCAAGAAAAATAAATTGACAAGGGCGTCAACTTGTGCCGCGCCTATAATTCGAGCACAGCGCGCGCGCGGCAGCCGCACCGAATGGCCCGGCCCGGGGGGTCATTTTTGGCAACCGGGCCTGACCAGGAGTACACCTTGCCATCGCGCGCTTTGTGTTCTTCACGAAAGTTGACCTTACCGGAATGCGCCCATTCGAACTTCGATAGCCCGACCTGCTTTTGGCGCTGCTGGTCCAGTTCGCCCGTTAGCTTTTGCAACTGGTCGGACGCGATAAGTTCCGCACGACGTTGGCTTACGCCCGCAATCTTGCGGATCTCTCGCGCCACGTCCCGCGCGGGCGTGCGTGCCTGCAGGCCCCGAAATACCGCCCCTGAAATGCCGTTGCGCATTTGGTCGTCAATCGAACGAATAAGCGCCACATTCTCGGCAATAGCGGAACGCAAAGTCACGGCCACGTCGCCCCGGTCCAGCAGCGTGTCGATATGGACGCCCGCGGGGGTAAAGGTGGTCGCGAACCGTTTGCGGTGCCAGCGTTCGGTAACGGCCACCCACTCGCTTACGGATAGTCCCGCCGCCGTGGCGAGCATGGCGATTTGACTTTCCGCCAGCCCTATCTCGAACTGCAGCGCGTCGGCATCGTCGGTAATGAGGGCCGAAAGCGACCGGCTATATACGGGCAAGATGCGATCGCGCGCGCGCTCCTGCCAGCCTCGCACCAGGCGCATATAGATGCGCAACAATTCGATGCGCTGCGCTTCGGTAGGCTTGATCGGGAGCGCCACGAATTGTTTACGCCTATAGCCCGTGCGGCGCACCAGGTCGACTAGATCAATTTTCATCGCACGTGCTGGTAGAACATTTGTACATAGCGTCGCCCATCCTCAAGAACGGCGCGGCACTCAAAGCTGGCGTATTCGCCCGCTTTACCCCCCGCTAGGAATACGACCTGTTCCGTGCCTTGAAAGTTGGTCGGGTAGGGATCATTGACGGTCACGGTGCCGGAAAGCACGGCCACTTCAACGGCCACCAACGGCGTTTCGCCAATAAGCGGCGCCCAATCGACCAGGACCGGGAAGCGCTCATACACAAGCTTGTAGGGCCAGGGCAGAAGAACGTTAACAGGGACCATCTAGGGGGCCTTTTGAACCGTGCGCGCAAAGCTTACGGGCACCTTGATAGGAACCGCAAACTGCCGCGGCGCGACAAATACCTTAAACGCGTGCTCGGGCCAAGCAAAAGCGCCGCCTTTCCCATCGCTCCGCAGCGGATCGAACACGCCGCCCCCACCCCCGACGTTGGGGATAAGCACGGCGGTTTGCGACCGCAGCCGACCGAACGCAGCAACCGAATAGCCCAGCACGCGCGCGGCGCCGACACTGGCGGTATCGAGCGGAGCAAACGCACCCGTGAAGCCCGCCGCTACACGCACGGTTGAAAACCCCGCGCCAGCGATCGGGCGGAAAGCGCCCACGCCCAGGGCTATTGTGCCCCCGGTGCCGGCAGAGCCATATGCCCCGAGCGGGCGGAAGCGGCCAGTTGCCGAAACGATTACCAAACCCCCGGCACCGCCTACCACGTCCATGGGGGCAAAAGCCGCAACCGCCGAACCTCGGACGCGTGGTATGCCCGCAGCAGCGGATAGAAGGCGTCGGAACGCGCCGGCTCCTGCGGCGCGCACCCGTGTGCTTGCTCCCGAGAAGGTAGCGAGGCGAGCGAATGAAGCCGCCGCAAGCCCGACGATGGACGACACAGCACCACCAGTTCCGAACGCAGCTAGGCGTCGGAATGCGCCCCCGCCCGCACCTCGCACCCGCACTGCCCCGGCGCTGGCCGATCGCAGGGCGACAAAGGCCCGGCTAGCAGTAGCCCGCACCAAGGCGGTGCCCGCACTCGTTGACCGCAACGCCTGGAAAGCCCGGGCGGCCGTGCCGCGCACGAATACTTGGGCCGATGATCCGCTAAGGGGCGCGCGGAAAGAGCCCGCCGCGCCGGCCGTCACCACTACTTTGCCGAAAGGCTCGCCGGCCCCCTGCGTGGTCGCCTCGTACGGGTTGCCGAAAGCATCGTATGTGGGGGGCGGCACAGTTGGGGGGCCGAATACCTCGCCGCCCCGGATGGTAGGGTGCCTTGGCGGGGAACCGTACTGCCGGCCCAACGAAATCGCGTCGTAAAAGCCATAAGTGGGCACGGCAGCCGGAAGCGCCCAATCCCCGCTATCCGCCGTGGCCTCTTGAGCCGTCCGCCAGGAAGCAAGCGACGCAATCGCAGTCGTGCCTCGCTGCCAAAGCAAACTGCCCGCGTAGTAATTTCCGCTAAACGAAAACCCGACCGTGCTGTCCAGGGCAACCAGTTTCCGCCCAGCCCCGGACACGACCGCATTGTTGGCGATTTTAAAGCCGGTAATGACCGCCCCGTTAAGAGCACGGGTTTTAATCGCGGCAGCGGTCGTGTTGGCCGAAGACGACCGAATAACTAGGTTGTTGTAGACGTAACCATCCGTAATGGGGGTTTCGACGCCGACAATATCCATATCACCTTGGCTTAGGTCGCTGTTCGTGCAGTTATGCACGGCAAGGCAATTCCGAATAAAGCTTTCAGAGATGGCGCCCCCACCGCTGTACGAACAGAACAGGAAGCCCGGGCCCTCGTTCTCGTGAGAAAAACAATACTCAATGCCCGACTGGTAGCAGCCGCCGTCCAGGTCGAAGCCGAAGCCGTCGCGGGTTGCCGAAGTCTTGTTTTCGTACGCCTCGCTAAACCGGATAAACGAGCGGGAGCAATCGTACAGCCAAATGCCGCCCTGCGCGTCATAGTTGGCCGCATTGTTATGCGCGACGCACCAACGGACTTCGGAATTATCGGCGGCCCCCAAAATTATGCCGCTTGAGCCGTTCGAATGGGCCTCCACCAGTTCAACGACCATATTGTGAACTTGACGGCTTTCCCGGGTCGAAAAGTCTTGGCCCGAGCCGTAAGTTGAAATGCCGTCTTGCGCGTTGCCAGAGGTAGTGCCCCCTGAAATGAGAATGTCGGACACTCGGCCGGCCGGATCGCCCGCGCCCAAAAGAAACCCATGCTGCGCGCCATTGACGTAGTCGCAGTTGATGAAGTCGAACCCGCGCAGATCCCCGGCGCCCGTGCCCACAAACACGGATTGCGTGCTCAAGCCGTTACCATCAAATACCAGGTCGCGGGCACACCAATGGTTCGGGCCGTATAGTAGGAAGCACTGCCCGGTACCGGCCGTATTGCGGAGGGTGGCCCGGCCGGTACCGTACGCGCCCAAGGTAATGGGCGCATCGGGAGTGCCGCTTACGGTCGGGTAAAGAGTAAGGTTCGCCAGGTCGAACGTGTCGCCGCCGCGAAAAAGTATCGCGTCGCCCGGCTGCAGAGTGTCGATTGCCTCCTGCGCGCGACTGGCCGTGGCCCACGGTTGCGCTTCGGTTCCGGGCCCTAGGTCATCGCCCCCGACCGCCACATAATACCGCGTGCCGGTTATTGCCGGACCGGCCGCGATCGAAGGCCGCATGAAAGCCCAAGGTAGCGCCCCGATCGCGCGAGCCCCGGAACTCAAGAACCGAAACGCGCCGCCGCCATCCCCCGTGACCGGCTCCACAGCCCCGCCGGGCGGTTCCGACAAAGTGAACGTGTCCGACGTGCTGAAAACATGCACCGACATATCGCCCACGGTGGTAGACGCGCCCCCCGTGCCTACAGCCGACCCGGTACGAAACGCCGCGATAATGACGCCATCGCCGCCCTTGCCCGCGATAGTGCCGGACCCGAACGCGCCGCCGCCACCGCTGCCCGTGCCGTCAACGCCCGGCTCCCCGAACGTGCCGGAAACGCCACCTTTACCGCCGCCGCCTAGGCCCCCAAGGGCCGCCGGGGCGCTACTGCGCGCTCCGCCACCGCCGCCGCCGGCGTAATACGTGGCAACTCCGGTAATATCGCTTTGGAGCCCGTCACCGCCCGCGCCGCCGCCAGTGCCGCCGCCGCTGGGGTTGGCTGGGCCGCCCACCATCGCCGCGCCACCGCCGCCACCACCCGAACGATGAGACACGGATGAACCGCCACTACCGGCCCCGCCATCATTACCTTGCCCGAAAACGCCCGTACCGCCCGCTGGCCCCGTGCCCGAGTTGACGCCCGAGCCGCCGCCCCCGCTACCCCCGCTGCGCCCGGGGGCGTTTGCGGCACCGCCGCCCCCGCCACCAGTAGCCATAAGACCGAATGCCGACGAAGCTTGCCCGTTACGCCCGTTCGTGTCCGTACCGGCCGGTAAACCGCCGGCACCTACGGAAATGGGGTATTCCCCAAAGTCCAGGGACGTTTCGCCCTGCAGCACACCGCCCGCGCCGCCACCGCCGCCACAACGGTACTGATCGCTAGCGCCGGAACCGCCGCCGGCAATTATCAGGTAGCGGACGGCGACCATGGGTTAGCCGTCGGGCTGCGTAAGCGTGAAGGTGGACACGGTGAATTCCTGCCCGCTCGCCAGGTTCGTATTCGACACTTCCATATCGCCGCCGCCGCCAGTGGCCGTAATGGTACCCTGCAAATGGCAAATAGTCCCGCCCGACGAATAGATGCGGTAATGCCCGGCCGTGCCCGCCGCGTCGGCAGACAGATCCTGCCAGGTGCCCGACTTCGCCTTGGAGGCGTTGGCTGCCGCTCCTAACCAATCGGCCGGCAAGGCAATCTCGGCAAGAGTCGTACCGGCATCGCCTGCGGTCACGTCAGCCGGAGGGGCGCCACTGCGAATGCGCATGACGGGGCTGGCGCCAATGGACGTTTCCACCGCGTCAAGCATGGCGTTGCGAACCGCAATTGAGGACTTAAGGGCCATTTCATTTTCTCCAATTATCGTTGACTTCCTGGAAAATCTCCGGACCGAACTCTAACGCTCCCTGATAAGGTTCGACTGTTCGCAAGTCCAGCCCCTCGGGCCGATCGTAGGAAACGGTCACGTGGGGGTGGTACTCGGGGAACCCGTGCGCGGCGCCCGTCTCACGCTTTATGTTTTCATGCCGGTAAATTAGGTCGGTGGAATAGAACAGGAGCACCACGGCGCCTGCGTCAAATTGCTCGACCATGCGAATGCCCCCCGGCTTGACCGTCAGGCGCCCGTCGTCCCGGGTGGCCCAATCCTCGCCGGCTTTCATCCAGTCGACCGCATGGCGGCTGTAAACTATTGTCACATGCAGGTCATCCGCTGCCAAGGTGGTTTCGAAGCCCTGCGACTTGGCCCATGCCAAAAATTCCGCCCCGTTCAGGAGCTTGCGGGACACGTACAGCGAGCGCGGAGACGCATCGGTCAAAAGGGTAAGTGCCTGGTCCCGCGTGATCGTACCGCGGCGCTGCGCCTCGCGCACATCGTTTTCGTTGGCCGGGACGGGCAAGCCGGGAACCCCTTCCGGTTCTTCCGGCTCTTTCAGGGCTTCCGCTTCCAGCTTAGCCGTTGCCAGCGCCTTGTCGAGCCCCGGCCAGCGACCGCTTTCCATCATGCGCGTTTGCACAACTTCGCCGAGCGCATCGTTGGGGATCAAGCCGCTATTAACGTAGACCTGGACCGTTTCGGCTTCGCGCTTTTCGATTTCACTCGCTTCGGTAGGGGCCATGTCGTCAAGAGGCGCAAACCGATAGGAGACCTCAAGCGGACGGCTGCCCAACGCGTCCCGCATGAGCACTTCATCCAGGCGTAGCAAACCGGGCGTAATCTCCACGTCTTGTTGCGCCGCTACCATCCGGTTAAAGTCTTTTTGCTCCCCCTTGCCGGTGGACTGCATGCCCCCCGGGCTTTCGGCCATAAAGCGCGTCACGGGCACGTCGATCGCCGCGGCCACAAAGGCGATGAACTGCCGCATAAGTTCCGGATGCTGCGCGAAGGAAAGCTGCCGCGTCTCCCACGTCTCACCGCCCTTGCCCTCTTTATTGCCGCCGTCCAGCAGAAGGGTATTAAACATGGACTTGAAGGTTTGCGCCGCCTGCAGCCGCGCCGCCAGGTGATCCTCGGCCCCCTGCGTCGCGATTTTTTCCGTGAGCCCCGGAATGCTGATTACGTCCTGCTTCATTTCGTGCAGAAGCGTGGCCACGGCGGCTTGCGCAGTCTCGCCGTTATCAATCGACGTTTTCAGCGACATTAAGAGCGGGTCGCCCCAAAAGCGGTCTATTTCAGATAAGCCAATCGCGCCTTGCGGCAGCGGCAACCCGTGAAAGGGGATGACCCGCGATGGATGGAGGCGGACGGCGTTGCCCTTGGGTGCGCGGATTTCCCACATGAGCGGTTGCCCGTAAAAGTCGCTTTCCGGATCGCGGTCCATTCCCATGGGGGTTGAAAGCTGGTGACGGGAAAACACAACAGCATAGCGCAGACAATTGCGGCCCAACGAAGCGACCCGCAGGGGCTGTTCCGGCAATCCCTGCCGTACGCCAAGCACGATCGCTGCGCCGCCGTGCAGCCGCGCCACTGTCAGCGCCTCACGGATCTTGAGCCAAAGCGCGTGACGCTGTTCGATAGTTTCGAGCGCCTGAATTTGGGGCTTTTCGGCAACCCATAAGCGGCCCGCCCGGGTCATCTCGAACGGCACCAGGTCGTGAACCTTACGGGTCAACCAGGACGACCGGTACGCCGCCTCAATCTGCTCCTGACCTAGCAGGGGCGCATAGTATCGAGACTGCGTTGCCCGGTCGGACGGCGTGCCCAGCCGCGACATGAGATTGGCCAGGCCGTCAACGAAGCGCGCAGGAAAAGCCGTCATGCGGCGGGGCGTAACACGCCTGCGCTATTTCAAGCAACCGTTTCTAGGTCGACCACGCGCTCAAGTCGTACGTGCCCTGCGGGTCGCGCGGTGCAAATCGGATCATGACGCTGTCGCCATAGTTGGGCGAGCGGGAGCCATCGGGCGTCTTGTCGATTATCATTTTGCCGGCGGTCGATAGCTTGTAGGTGGGCTGCGACAGTTCTTGCGTAAGCTGCGAAAGCCCCGGCATTTTCGACCGCAACGAAATAAGGTCGTCCGGGTGGAACGCCTCGCGCCAATCCTCCCCTGCAGCGTGCATTTGCACGGCACGATAGGTGCGCTGGAAGCGGTACCGAAGCGAAAACCACCCTTGCGCCTTGGCATTGTGGTAATAGTCGCCGTTAAGGCGCTCCACGTCGTCCGGGTCGGGCTCCACGTTGCGCGGCGCTGCGCTTTCGATCGGCTCCAACGGCTCTACAACCTTGCCCGAGCCACGCCAGGCGTTCACCCGCAGTTTGACATTACGTTGCTCATTAAGCACACGGGCATCGCCACGCAGGCCGGCGCCCAGGCCGTCCGCGTCGTAATCCAACTCGTCGACCCCGAGCACGTCGCAAAAGCCAAACGCCTTGGCTGCGGTCGCAAACGTGTCGCTGCCCTTGCCCGACCAAACCGTGACGTTTTCCACCACAATGCCCTTGGCGATGCAAAGCGCGTTCAAGTCGGGCCCTTCGTCGGCCACGTCCAAGGCGGCGCGGCGCTTCCCGGTGGGTTCGAAGCCCAACAGCTTGTCGGCGTCAATTGCGGACTGCACCCATAGTTGCGGGATGACGACGCCCACGACCGATGCCGAATAGTTGCGGTCGACTTCCTGCGCCAAGGTCACGTCGTCCAGCAAGTCTTGCTGCCGGGCGTACCAAGCGGGCCCCTTGCGCGGATCTTCCCGCCAATCGAAAATGAAAATGCGCTTGGACGGCCAGGACCAGCGTTTTTGCGCGAACGGGTTGGCCATGCCGTGCGGGGTGGACACGTCAATACGGCAGTCGGTCGTCTGCGAAAGCGAGGCTTCGATAAGCTGCGGGCGCTCAATGAAAGCGCTTTCGTCCACGAAATACAGGCTGGACCGATCGCCGCGCCCGATATTGTCGCCCGCCTCGCCGGTCATGACAGATGACGTGCCCGGAAACGAAATGCGCAGGTGCGGGGCGTCCGCTTGCGCCCAGCCAAACAGGAATTCGCCGGGGATCAGCTTAAGGAACTCGCGCCCCTTCCAGAACAGCGACTTGGGGCTGCCCAGCTTGTCGACGTATTCCTCTTTACGGCTGCCGAAGCCCACGGCTAGGCCCTCATGGAACAGGCACAGCGAGCACGACAGCGCCACGGCCAGCCAAGACACGCCCATGTCGCGGCTCTTTTCCGTGAGCCCCGGTTCGCCAGCCTGCCATTGCTCATAGACCCATTGGCACCACTCGCGCTGGCGGTCGAACAGCTTAAACGGGACCACGGACGGCAGCCCCTTGGCAAGCAAGCGCGGGTCGTACGTACATCCCCAATCGTCAATGAAGTCCCACGGGTTCGCCCGGTAGTGAACGACGTGCGCGGCATGCAAATCCGGGTCCGAGCGGATCGCGTCCAGGCGCTCCATCCGGTCGGCAAAAACCGCTGAATAATCCGGCTTAAGCCAATCGAATGTCACTTGCCGTCAAGCTTTTTGGTAAGAGCCTCAAGGTCGGAGTTGGGCGCAGCGGGGGTTCCGTCAAGCCCACTTTGCGCAGCCTGCGGAACGGCTGGAGAATTGCCGATAAACCGCCGCTCAAACCATACCATGGCATCCGGACCCTTGCCGGCGATAATCATGGCCACGCCGATCGCGTACAGCGGGGGAACGCCCGTTCCGTGAACGACAATGGCGGCCATAACCAGGTTGGCTAGGCCGATAAGGCACGACACGGCAAGGTCGTTACGAATACCCTCCCATGCGTGGCCCCGCTTGCGCGCGTCTCCTGCGCGCCAAAGCACACCCGCCAGCAAACCGACGACCAGCGCTAAAAGCATTACCGGGTCAAAAAGAGCCCATAGTCGTTCGGGAAATGTCAGCGCCACAGCGGGGGGCGCGATCTTAGCCACGGTTGCCCCGGCATCGGCGCTTAAGGTCACTGGTCGGGCCTTCCTCCAAGTAGCAGCACGACAAACCCGCCAACGACTATCAGGGCGGCCGAAACCCAAATAAGCCGCGGTTCTTCGGCCCGCGCTACCGATCGCATTACCAAGGCCCCGCCAAGCAAGCCCCACGTGGCAGCTAGGGTAACATTCGGCCAGAACCCATGCTGCGGATTAATGAGGTACCTATCAAATGTTGCGTAGGAAAACCAAGCAATAATGCAGCCCGCGCCAGCCGCCGCCCACGCCAGGGAATTTAAGTGGCGATTGTACGGGGGGAATTCGACCGGGTGCCGCGTATGCGTGAGCCAGTCAAAAACGACGAAAGCCCCGGCACATGCAGCCAGGGCTCGAAACGCCCAAACGAGCGTGATGGCCAGCGTCACGGCCAGGGGGTCGGTATTTGGCATTCAACGCCCTTTCATGGGTTTGCCTACCCTGTACCGCACCCGCCGGTTTAATTCAATGGCGGTTTAACCACCAGCCGCGGGGGCGGGTCCATCGGTCGGCGATGCTTGCAGCCCAAGTCCCCGCGGGCGCCGCACCGGGGGCAAGCATCACGATTGACCGGCTGGGCCAGCGGTTTTTGCATCGGGCCCGGCCCGTCATCGTCCGGCCAGATCTTGGGCGGGCGGCCCCGGCGGCGGGTCATTGGTCGAGCCCCTTACGGAACCGCGCCATATCGCGTTCGTGCTGCTCGGCGATCATAACCTTAACTTCCCCCAACGATAGCCGCTGCATCTTGCGCAACCATTTGGCCGTTTCGATCAGTTCCGGGGGGCACCAGGAGGCATAACCATACCGTTCCGACCAGGTTTTCCCGTGGCGTTTGTTTATTTCGGGAGTACGGGCCGCGTTCCCAAGTTCCCACAGGCGGCGGCGTTTACAGCTTTCCGCCATCGCCGCTTTCACCTCGGGGAGTTTGACGCGCTTAAGCTGCCGTTCGCGCGCTTTAACCCGTAGCTGCGGGTCGCACATGTGGGCCCGTTTAAGCGCGGCCGACAATTTCGCCCGCTTTTCCGGGCTGCCGTTAATGTGCTTAAGGCAGTAATCCCCTTTGGTCGTGGCCGCTAAAGGCTTGTCACAGGTTTTGCATTCCTTAACCACGGATAAGGTCCGCCATGCCGGCTGTCGCTAAACTGGAAAGCCACTCAAGCACCCTCTCGGGCCCGGGAGCAAAAGACGGTGCCGCCTCGCTGATCCAATCGGCTATTTCAATCGCCTTGGCTTCCATGGACGGAAAGGCCGTCATGTCCCCGCCCGCCATTTCCCGCATAAGATGCTCTCGATTCATGGCTTCGGCAATACGCAAGGCCCCGTGTTCCGCACCCGGCCCGCACGCTACGGCCGCGACTTGATAGCTTGAGCCGGGCGTCTCATAGAACAGCACGCGTGGGCCGCTCGCTTTGAACCGCCCCTTCATGACAGCAGCACCCGCAGCAGGTCGGGCAGTTCGGTTTGATCGTCGCTTACGTCCAGTACGCCTTTTTCCGCCAGGGCAAGACGAACGGCGCGCATCTTACGGCGCGCTTCGTCCCGCTCTCTCGTGAGCGTTTCGATTGCCGCAACCGGGTC
>Ga0210040_10007241_pt1 | contig 13544 bp, 20 predicted proteins | sample CryGeyCG12114_NA_FD_185462 | JGI IMG/M metagenome (GOLD analysis project Ga0210040, IMG submission 185462) | Groundwater microbial communities from aquifer - Crystal Geyser CG19_WC_8/21/14_NA (SPAdes) (version 2) | ecosystem: Environmental > Aquatic > Deep subsurface > Groundwater | place: USA... | reverse complement strand
TAGTTTCGTGAACTATGGCTACCCGCCGTATGAAAATCAAGGCTGTTGCAAACGTTGGACTCAGAGGTCGTCAAAGAGGATGCGAAGTTACTGCCCCTCCAGTTGAACCTGTGTTATCTCCATCCCCGGCTCCTTTATCTCCTAGAAAAAGAAGTGTCTCACCATTTCTGACACAGGCTGAGTCGCCTCAATCGCCGGGAAAAGGAAGAAGACAATATATTCAGCTTGATGACAATGAATCAGGTGCACCTAAGTCCCCAGTGAGACGGCCTTCGCCCTCCAAATCTCCACGACCCCCTCCCCCAAGATCACCAGGGATTGTTCATCGACCCCCACCAAGCAAATCACCAAAAACTTTTAATCCTAAATCACCTATGTCTCCACGATCGACAGCTGATTATTATCCAAGATCATGTACGCCCCCGAAATCCCCGAAGCGTCCCTCAAGACCCTCATCGGGCTCTAGTTTTTCGCATTTTAATCGTTCAACTTCTCCAGCTCCAAGATTAGTTTCTGTAGACTCTTTAAACAACGCATCAAATTATTTCTTTGATCCCAGATCTCCTCCATCTCCACATAATGTTAGCTCGTTTGTCACTGTTTCGCAAGACTTGCCACATCATCCAAATAATGGCCACCAATACCTTCCACATGGGCCGATTGGAGGAAACGATATATCCCAAAGTACATCTAGAGACAATAGTAATTGCGATATTTTAAGGCAACGATTACAAAAACCCCCAAGTGCATTCACAACATCTAAATATCAAACTGCACGAAAAGAGTTCTTCAATAAATACCCTCATCCAAATATTGTGCCAGATCCAAATGAGCTTACCATTTTGCAGTATGCGTTTTGGAATCCGCCGTAAGTTTTTCTGGGATCATTTTAGTCAATTTTATATTATTGAAATATTTTTAACAATCTACAGTGTATCTTCATTGGCTACGTGCTTATTTTACTTCAGAAAAACGAAAAAAGAAAGATCAAGAGCTCCTTCAGTTGAAGCTGTAACATGCAAGAAGGAGCCAGAATCCATTGCATTGAAAAAAGAAGGGACTGGGATGCCTAACAGAAGAGCTACAATCAGTTATCCACCTTCTTTTGATGATCGCAGCAATGTAGAAAACACTATTACAGAACTGATAGATAAGCCCCAGAAAGAAGTCTTTAAAAAGCCCGAGAGTGAAATTGAAGATCATTTGGGACCTCGAGTGAAAGTCGGTCCAGATGGGTCGCTAATAATAGACGAAGAGAGTCTGGTATGTTAATAAAGACGTTTTTTATTTGATTAGTAGATGTCTTGATTTAATCAAACTAATACTATTCTATTCACTCGTGGCCTAGAAAAGATTTCCTTTTTTAATCTCAATAATTTTCTAAATCTCTTCACCATTCTCTGTAATTTCCTTATCCGTAATAATTTCGATGCCGTACTTAGGTTACCGAGACGAGTGTGTAAATTCTCCCAAACAACACCGTACCGTACCCTGTTTTATGTGTTTTTTTTTAAGGTTGACACAAAATGAAAGAATCCAAACTGTTCTAAGAAAATTTCCTAACAGTTCTTTGATTTGTGCCTGTTTTTAAGCCCTTGTGCAGTTGTTTTCATTTCTAACTGTTATTGGTCGGTTGAGCTTTTTTGTGAACCAAACTTGTTGCACACCCTTTACTTGGCAAATAAAATACTATCTGTAGAAAAAAAAGAAAAAAATCAAACGAATTGGGTTTAATGCATTCCAACTATCACTATGTATTTATAATTTAGATGGTAGAAACAAGTGAATCAAAACGTGCAAAAAAACAACTGGCAGAAATGGAAACAGTTTCGTCAGGTCTAGGAAGCACTGGATTATATCGTTTCAAAAAGCAAGCTAAACGTGGGGGAGATTGGAGTATAAAAGGTATACAAAAACGGATTCACAGTGTATGCTATGCAGAAGGCAGAAGACGATACTTAATTAAACAGTTTAATTTTCTTGCGTAATGTCCTTATTTATAATATATTTATGCATGTTCCTCTTCCAGAAACGGTTCGATTTTATCGTGCTCTGAGTTTATGTGGAACAGATTTTTCCATGATGAGCTCATTATTCCCACATCGTACAAGAGTAGAGCTTAAAGCAAAGTTTAAGCGAGAAGATCGTCGAAATCCATCTCAAATTAGTTCTGCTTTGTCTTGTCAAGTATTTAATCCTGACGAAGGATTTTCTTCAGATGATGAGGAAAAAAATAAAGAAGACGAGATTCTAAAAAATGCTGATAAAACTGTTATCATAGCAGGCGAGGATATAAAAAAAGAGGGCCGTGGTAAAAAGCGAAAAAAGGAGCCGACCATAAAAGACGAACCGCATGAAAAGCTCAAACGTGGTCGTCCAACTAAACTTTGGGATAATACTCCCCGAATAAAAGGAAAAACCAAACGTCAAAGTGAAGCCATCACGAGAAAACTTTTGAAATCAGGTCTGAGATTTGATGAATCTGATCCGTTAGGATTTAAAGTCTTGCCAGCTGGACAAATTGTTCATCGGGGAGTTTCATCTGTAGATAGCGGTGTTTGTGTTGACACTGACGCTAACAAAAAAACATCTCAAGATTCCTCTGTAGTAGTAAGTACCAGGAATGTTGTGAATAAAGCTACACCTCAAGAAAATACAATCCAGATGTCTGATACCACCCTAACCGCAAAAACACCCATTACTGGTATCAAGCCATTACCATATAGGGTTCCCGGCCCTGGCGGTAAGTTAAATATAAGATTTGAAAATCATGAAAAACATTAAATCCGCAATCCTGTGATATTCGTAATAATGTAAATTAATTTTTTTTTTGGAATTCAGGCAACCATAAAAAAGGAAACCAAGCAATGTCGCCCCCAGTAGAAGAGTTGGAGATTGAAATTTCATGCCAGTGAATCCTTCATTTATAGCATTAAGGAAACATGACTCATTTACGTATACTACTTAAAAGCATTTTTTGATAATTTTTAACCTGACAACTTATGAGTACAATTTACCGCCACGTCACGTCGTCGAACATACTGCACTAGTTCATAGACTCATACAGCATTTTATGTTAGTTCGTAGTTTTAGATTAAAGAATTAAGCTTATTTTAGAAAGCAATAGATTGCAAACGTAGTTTTTATACTTTCGGCAGTTTCTTCATTTTTAACGCTGTTGTAGTGTGGCTACACAAAATGTTGAAGCAGAACAGAAAGTGAACAAATAAAATTCAATGTGTTACATTCTAACCGTCTCGATCCATTCATTGAAGAAATTAGGCATATTTCACATAGTGAAAGCAAGAAGTACGAATACTATTCTATATGTACTGAATTCCATGCATTTCTGTTCATGTTACCATCCATGTTGAGTCCTGTGTTTCGTAGCAACCCCGGTGCAAAACATACTGCTTGCATTGACATGGCTCTTTCTTTTTGACAGTTCAACTATCAGAAGTTTGGTTGTATTTTCCATTGTAAACCACGATATTGATGACTGTAAAAAATCTGAATAAATTATACCGATTTTTATTTACTTTTCTTATCATTTTGGTTCACTAACTTATAGAAGTGAAAAATTGATAAGTTGATTCAAAGCCTGAAAACGCGAACAACTTTGTAATTTGAAATAATAATTATGGGGGATTTGAACGATGGAAATCAAGGGGATGTATTACGTCTGAATGATGAACAGGCAAGTCTTACATATATTTTCATCAAATAAATACGTCCATGATTTTCGTAAATACATTTTCCCCATATGCTAATACACTTGAACATAATTTCTCCCTCATCAATGTGGAATGTGGAATTTTAAAACAGGATGCACAAGATCGCACAGTAGGGGAAAAATTGAAGAAAAAACTTGGCGTCGACTATAATGCATTTAGGGTAAAAATTGTCACAAAACAAAACTAATCATTTAACACAGTACATGTAGTAAGGAAGCACGTTGATGTTATTACAGCTTCTAAATGAGTTTCAACGCTACCAAGGTCTCTTAGAACGCCCCAAAGTCTTAGCAGCTGTCAGACCAAATCGGGAACAATTGGTAGCAAAACTTATACGAGCCATGGAAGATTTTAACGCTCAATTAGACAGCAAAGTGTATCCAGTGCATCTGAACGATATGTCTGAGACGATAAATCAAATCTATCATCTTCGACAGATGAAATATAAGGTTATACACTTTTTAATTAGAAATGAGAATCTGAAAAATCTACTAAGATTCCTACATTACCGTAGCTAACATCTGTTCTAGGTAAAAGAGGTTGGAAAAATGGGAGAAAAAGTATTGACGGATTTGCCTAGTTATTCATCCCTTCAAGAAATCTTGGCAGAAGTTTCCCATTCCATAAACACGGAAGAGAAGCGATGTATTAAAACATGGACTGATGAAACTTTAGATGGGATACGAAAAAAGGAACTAACGTAAAAGCATTGAAGCATAAGCATAGCCATAATATCATCACAAAAATGAAAATTGTGGCGAAAGTAAAAAATGCGCAGCTTACACCAGAAATCTTCATTTGTTTGTAAACTATCAATAGGTTGAGGCAAGACGATCAAGTGATCGAATTCACGGACGGCAAACAAATGGAAGTGACATACAATCCGAAGTTAGCAATCATAATAGAAGAAGCACAACAATTACTGATTTTGGGTTATCAAGTGCCACGTGAAGTAAGGGAATTGGTTGCAGAGGCGAAAAAGTTTCTCCGACATGCCAAAGAATTGGATCAAATCGCATCATTTCATAACACCATTGGCGACCGTATGATTCTCTCCCAGCGACCGATGATGCTGGACACGGCTGTCACGTTGAGCAAAATGGTTCAGGAGCAAGATGGCGTAAAATGGTGCAATACTGCCGAGGTGCAAGCTTATATTGATAAATTGACAAATGTTGTGAATAATTTGGCCAGACAGAATAATTATTTGTCTCATCATCATCTCCAATTGAAATCTAAGGTATGAGAAGTCGTAATAATTTCAAAAATTCTTTATGACATGCATATGCAAGGAAAAATTTGAAATGAAGTATTTATGTTTGCAAAGGTGCTCACTCTGTTCGAAACCAATTTGTTGAAACAACCTCATAAATGGAAGACAATTTTAAAGGATATTCGCAATATTTTCAAAGATGTGGAGAATCAAGTGAATTAAAAACTGAAGTCTAAATTGGCTCAGTTTATGTTTTGATATGGAATGAGATATTTTATATTTACAGGGCTTCAAGAACATGAAGAGTTGGCAAAACCATTGGGATCGTCAGTTGTACAAAGCATTAGAAGTTCAGTATTTGCAAGGACTTTCCTCCATTCATGAAAATTTACCAGAGATCCAAGCAGAATTGATATACAGGCAGCAAAAACTCCAGTTCAAGCCTCCATTAGAAGAGCTGCGGACCAAATACTATGGAAATATTAGAAAGTTTTTGAGCATCCCTTTAAACTTCAAGGGCGTCATCGAAGACAGTACTGATGAATTAATTTTTCCCATCATAGTAAAAAGGTATATCACAAGTTTTTATTCCAAAATCAAATGGAACTACAAAATAAAGCATAATGGCGATAAAAAAAGCCGATGTATAATTCCATTTCTAGGCACTGTCACCAATTCGAAAAAATTTACAAAGTTGGCGAAGAATATTTTGACAAAATAGAGAATCTTAAAGAGCGATTCTCCGAATGGACTGCCATGGGGTCTGTAGATGTAGAAGATTTGAGTAAGAATGTTTTGAAAACTGCTGATGATTGGGATCGCTATTTTCGCAATGCAAAAACTAAGGCACAAGAAATTATTAAACTTAACTGGTATATAAAATATAATAAATATTGTTTCCATCATTCATTCATGAAATCAAACAGTCGTATGCTACCACAGTGAATTCACTAATTTCAATAAATATTTTGTGTATAATATAGTTCCGACGAAAAAATATGCTGCTTTGTGATTAGTTTCAAGCTACTTCGATTGGATATAGAACTGCTGAATCGAAAATACTGGGAGATACTCGTCATGCTGCTCAACAACTCCATCATTGAAGAAATGGCTACAGCTGAAATGTTTTTGACGGATGGAACTGAGAAGTTGAAGGAAGATCCCCAGTCTGTTGAAGAAATTACACGAGCTAATACTATTAAGGAACAGCTCTCTGCAGAAGTAGGCAATGTAAGTTTCAAATAGAAGATGCAACAAGATATTCTTACATGAAATGGTTATTAAAACATTATTTTTCATGAATGATGAATATTCTCTGTAGATCCGAAAATTGCTTGAATCAGTTGAACAGAAAAACAAAACACTTTCTGCATGGACAAAGGAAAAGGTAGAGCTGGGACGATTAAAGAGTTTGTGGGAAAATTTTACTTCACTCATGGAAAACCATCAACATGTCGTAGGACGACAGGTTAAATATAAACGAGTTTTAAAAAATCAGATGAAAATGCTATGCGCAATATGAATATGCAAGGAATGTGATTTGCTGCGAAGGTTGAAAACATAAAAGTCAACTTGAGAAATCAAGCTCGCATTGTAAATAATGAAGTTGAGAATTTTCAATTACGATGGGAAGAATTAAAGCCAAAAGATGCAGAGCAGTTGAAAGATCCAAAGAAATTTGATCAAGCAATCAAGTTTTTGCACGAGATGAGAGAGGAATGGAATCAACTGATTCAAAGAAAACAGAAAGTCGTGTAAGAAAATTTGCATATCAATGCATATGTAACAGAAATTTTTTTAACTAAAATGAAATATTTATGGCCGAATCATTATTTTTTGCAGGGAATCATGCGAAAGCTTATCAGTGGAAAATATAGAATTTCCTTATGCAGATGAGTTGGATGCAGAAATGAAAAATTTCGAGACAACTTGGACGCAACTGGAAGAATTTCGAAAAGGCATGAAAGAATTTGAGGATGAAGATTGGATTATATTTAGAGCTAAACCATATCGATTTGAAGAATTCCTTTTGTCATGGGAAGAAAAATTTCGGGCTCAGCCTTCTAAATCGGATTTCATAATTCGAGTCCTTCGAGATATCGAAGGCTACAAGGTAAGGTATTATATAAAGGATAATGCAAAGCTTTTAGATTGCATTCAGTTACTCAATATAACTGTGGAATGCTTTGTAGACCATCATTCCCAACCTGAAATATCTTCGTGGCGACATATTTTCTGAAAAGCATTGGTATGAGCTATTTAGTCTCATGAAAATGCCGTCAAAACAGTTGGGAGAGTTGAAACTTGGCGATTTTCTTTTAGTAAAGGATTCAGTGGCGGATAACATCAAGGACCTGAAGGTTAATTCACAGCATTGAAAATCCACATCGTATATACTACATAGAAGATAGAAGTAAAATTAAAGAAAATTAAAGAATTGAAATTATTTTTCTTTCTTCCAGGAATTGAACACGAGAGCTTCAGGTGAAATCACAGTACGACAAGCTTTGAGCGAACTGGACGCATGGGAAATAGAATCACGATTCAATCTAACAGAACACAAAGATTCTAAAAACCGAAGTGTTTACATAATTCAGGATTTCAAATCAGTTTTAAATAAAGTAAATCACATGAATGAAATATAAGGAGTAGAAAATACGATTAAAATAACTTGTATAGTCAATCATTCATACTTTCAGTTGGGGGACAATCAAAGTTTGCTACAATCAATGAAAACGTCGCCATTTTACAGCCATTTTTCAGATCGCATTACAATGTGGGAAACCAGACTAGGCGATTTGGATGAATTTTTGCAGAATTTAAATAAAATTCAGAGAAAGTAAAATCAAAATCCTTAATGTTCTATTTAAAAATACATTTTCTTTTCAAAATTGGTTTATTTTTTGCACAGGTGGATATATTTGGAGCCCATTTTTGGTCATGGGGTACTAGACAATGAATCCCAAAGATTTCGACGCATTGATGAAGATTTTCGAGCCATAATGGACAAAATACATGCGGACAGTAGAGTTGTAAATATATGCAAACTCCCTGGGATTCGAAACAGACTGAAAACCCTACAAGACCAACTATCCCGTTGTCAGAATAGTCTCAATGATTTTTTGGAGAAAAAACGTTCAGCATTCCCTCGGTTCTATTTCATAGGGGATGACGATCTTCTAGAAATTTTAGGACAATCTACAAAACCCAGTGTGATTCAAGCACATCTGAAGAAACTATTTGCTGGAATCCATAGTGTAGAGTTTGACAGTCAAACTCAATATATTACGGCTATGATATCAATTCAGGGTGAAACTGTAGCTCTGAAATCCAAAGTAAAGATCACTTCTCATGTGGAGGTAAAAAATTAAATACATTAATGCATATAAATATAAATTAGCTTAGCTATGCGTAGCAGCGTAGTATACATTTAATATTACACAGGAATGGCTGGGCGAATTGTCCAACGAAATGAAATGCACACTCAAGTCTTTACTATTGGAATGCCTATCGGAGAAAAAAGACGAGCGAAAAAGTCCAGACAAATACCCGTCCCAAATTCTATCCGTTTCGAATGCTATCAGTTTCACAGATAAATGCGAAGAGGCCATCAGGTCGGGTAAACTGGGACAGCTACGAAATAATTTACAGCAAGAACTGGATGCCTACACTCATGTGACAATTCAAGCTTCTCATCCCAATCCTAAAGTTCTCGAGTTGAAGTTGAAAGAATTGATTTTAGACGTTATACATGAAATCGACGTGGTAGAATACTTGATTTCAGTCAAAACTCGTAATACTAATGAGTGGAGTTGGCAAAAACAACTTCGGTAAGGAATAAATAAAAAGATCTAGGAATTGAAGTGGGAGACAAAAAATCTTCATTATATTTCATTTATGTCTTGGGTGCGAATTTATATAGATTTTACATGGGAGAAGAAGGGACAGCAAAAGTTCGAATGGCGGATGCAGCTGTCATGTACTCATATGAATACCAAGGAAATGCTCCCAAATTAGTACATACTCCATTAACAGACAAATGTTATCTGACTATGACCCAAGCCATGCGAATGGGGTTGTCTAGTAATCCATATGGACCTGCTGGAAGTGGCAAAACTGAGTCTGTCAAAAATTTGGGAGCTCTACTAGGTCGACAAGTTTTAGTATTCAATTGTGATGAGGTGTGTAGACGATAACCTACAATTTTGTAAATGAACAATCTACAGATTAAGTCGTATACTAACCAACTATATTACACATTAATATAGGGGATCGATGTGAAATCGATGGGAAGAATATTCGTTGGTCTGGTGAAATGTGGCGCTTGGGGATGTTTTGACGAATTTAATCGACTAGATGGCGCCACTTTGTCAGCAATTTCCATGCAAATTCAGCCGATTCAATTAGCATTGAAACAAGGAGCTTCGACTGTAGTCCTAATGGAAGAAACAGTGAAGATTGACCCAAATACAGGAATTTTCGTCACTCTGAACCCGGCTGGAAAGGGATACGGGGCTCGAAATAAACTACCAGACAATTTAAAACAACTGTTTCGACCTGTAGTCATGTCTCAACCGGATAATGAACGCATTGCGGAAGTGATTTTGCTCACAGAGGGTTTCAAACATGCTAAGTCCCTGGGGAGGAAATTAGTCGAGATATTTAGTTTAGCTGGGAAACTGTTGACGCCACAAATTCATTATGATTGGGGACTTCGAGCTTTAAAAACAGTTTTGAAGGGTTGCGGATCTGCACTAAAAGAGTATCGGAGAAATAATGACTCGATTACAAATGAAGATGAAGCTGATATTGCTGTTTCCACACTGCGGCTTAATACTCTGCCCAAGTTGACTTATGGGGATTGTTTTCGATTTGATACGTTGGTAAAAGATGTTTTCCCTGATGTGACTTTCAAAGACTTGGGGTACAAAGAGTTGGCCGATAAAATCAGGGAAAGTTATACAGATTTACAATTAGAAGTGAATGAAAACCAGGTATTGGGTTACAACAAAATTTCGTGTTGATTTATGTAAGGGACAAAATTACATTATTTTTGGTCCATGTTCTTCAACAAAAGATTCGCAAATGCGTGGAGCTATTTGAGCAGCTTCAGCAACGAATGGGAGTAGTAATTGTGGGTCCTCCATGCTGCGGCAAATCAACAATAATCAAACTATTAAAAACTGTGAGTGACTTTTAAATACAATCTACAGTACGCGGGTAGATGCATGAGGATAATTTTTTTGTTAAAATCAAAGGCACTGAAGAAAATGGGCCACAATATGAAAAGTCACATTATGAATCCAAAAGCCATGCCCAAAACACATTTGCTGGGATACATTAACTTAGATACAAGACAATGGACAGATGGAGTGTTAACACTGAAAGCTCAGGAAGTATATTCAGAGCCATCCGGTATGAAATCCCCGGTGATAAAACGTAGTCAGCAATAAATATTTGGAAATTTGATTAGATTTTTTTTAATTCAGAGGTAATCTCCTGGCTCATTTGTGACGGAGACATTGACCCAGAATGGATCGAGGCTTTGAATAGTGTGCTGGATGACAATCATTTGATGACATTGCCGTCCGGATGGAGAATAAAATTTGGACCTAATGTTAATTTCATTTTTGAGACACATGATTTGAGTCACGCATCACCAGCTACCATCTCCAGAATGGGAATGATTTTTATGAGGTACATGGTACAAGTCCATAAGCCATAAGCCATATCATGAAATTTTTTTCTCGCGAAAATCATTCGGAGATCTAGCATCCGATCCATCCATAGAACAAAAAAATAATATCATTAAACTTTAAAATTATTTCTAATTCAGTGAAGAAGATGCAGATATCAAGGGAATAATTTCATCGTGGTTGAAATCTCAGTCAGAAGAAACTAATCGAATAATTCCTCAATTGATTGAGGACCATTTGTACCAATCTTTGAGCTGGATAAGGAAACAAACAGACGTTGCATTACAACTACCTCTTATTGCTATAGTCAAAAATGCGTTGTCCTTAATGACCGAAGTGAGATCATCGGCGCACATGGCTGTAGCATTGATTCGAGGGATTGGGGCTCATTTAGCTCCAGCACAAAGTATCGAGTTTGCATGGGAGGTAAAAAAAACGAACTAAATTTGGTTTCTCCCACTTTCAACACAATGTACCAAACATAAATTAATTTTCCCCTCCATAGGTATTGGCATGGACTAACCAAAGTAGTGGTGATCAAGATGACAGTCCTTTGAACTGCTATTTCAATAAAGCCTCAGAATGTATTGATTTCTTCAAAGACGAGCAATTGGACCCGTCTATCGAATTCACTGCTGATAAATCACCGTTGGTGAAAACTGCAGATGTTAAACGAGTTTTAGATCATGTAAAACCCTGGCTGCAGAACCAGCAATCTTTTCTAATCATGGGCCCAGAAGGCTGCGGAAAAACGTATTGCTTTTTAACATTTTTCGATTGCACAAATTCATATGTTTAGTAATAGCTTAGCATGCGAATGCAAAACTAATATTGCTACGTTTAGAATGCTACTGGATCACTCTTTTTCGGAATTGAGATCAACAGAAGTGGTAGTTTTCCATTGCTCGAGTCTCATATCACCTGCAAGTGTGTTGCAAAAGCTGTCTCAAGTACTGACTTACCATTATTTCAGATAACCTACAGTTTTTACAAATAAACTGAACGACCAATCTGTTTTCCCAATTTTCTTTATAGGTTTGCGTCACAATGTCAACAAATGCGGGTAGAGTCTACAAATCGAAAGATGGAGAACGACTCATTCTTTATTTCAAGGATCTAAATCTTGTGAGGCCTGATAAATGGGGAACTTGTCAGCTGGTAGAATTTCTTAACCAAGTGAGTTAGTTAGATAATTAAACTAAAACTGATAATTTATGAAAAACTGTTCACAGCCACTGAATCTAATGATTTTGTACAATTCACTAACTAACTGCACAGATGATATCATATGGCGGCTTTTACGACAAAGATTTGGAATGGGTCACTTTGCATGGAATGCAAATCGTGGCAAGTATTACAGTAGGGAACACCGGTGGTAGATTTCCCTTGTCCCCCAGATTTACTTCTATTCTTCGGGTTTGCTCGATGAGGTAGGTTCAAATATTCACATTTCACTTCTAGATACAGAAATATTCTTCAAATCCCCTACGTTTTTCCGTTTCAGCCAGCCTGAATCTCTACAGCTATCAACCATCTCATTGAGCTACTTAAATTGCATGCTTTCGCGAGTTTTGCCACCCAATCACGTTATCATGAAACAAAAAAAGAATATCGAGCAATTAGCAAAAGGCATGGTTTCAGTGTATCATGGTGTACGGTCTGCTTACACGCCAGTGCATCAAAGCCATTATCAATTCACCCCAAGGGATTTAATCAAATGGGTCAAAGGTTTCATGCGCTACAACATGGAAGCAGAGAATCCAACCGAAACTATGAGTATTCTGTACTCTGCTTGGATCAGTGAAGGCTGTCGCCTATTTATGGATAAGTTGGTTACAGGAGATGAAAAAAGGAATTTCTACCGGACTATTATGCACCCAGTAGTAGAGAGTTGGGCAGTAAAAAATGTGGAGGCTCTGTTAGATGGTAAGCTTTACAAAATGGAGATTTGGTTTTCATAAATTGCAATACACACATTATAATATTAACCTTTGTGTTATAATATAGGGCAAGTATGGGTAAGCGGTCCTTTTTGGACGGCCATTCAGAATCCTTCGGCCACTTTATCCACATCAGGACTAACGACGGACGGTTTGCCAAGTACTTTGCACAGAGTAAAACTTGAGGAATTTCAAGACATAGTGGAGAAAGCTATAGTAGCCTACTCTAGAGAAAATAAAGAGCTCAAAGTGGTCATCACCCAAGAAATGTTAAACAATGTTGCATATCTGGACAGAATATTATCGACTGCACCAAGTTCCATGGTTTTAGCAGGACGGGCTGGGTTTGGTCGAAAAACTGCTCTTTGCCTCATTTCAGCTTTGCAAGCCGCAGATATTTTCACTCTTAAAGTTGGCCGGAATTATTCTCTCAAGTGTTTTAAAGCGGATTTGAAAACGGTATATAGTGACATGAGTGTAGACATATTTTTAGCAGTAGCGTGGGAATAAAAAAATTATGACATCTTATACAGGCCATACAACAGTCTGCTGTGGAAGGTAATAAAACATTTTTGGTGATAGAAGACTTTCAATTAGTGGATCCAATATTTCTTGATATGATCAACAGCTTGATTTCCTCTGGAGAGGTAAGAAAGTTATAGTTTCCGTGAATTATAATTGGAAAGGATTTTTGATTGCAAATATGATTATCTGGCTCAGATCCCGGGTTTATATTCACCTGAAGAATTGGAAGCGATTATAGTATCTTTGAGGGATACAGCGTCTTCGGAAGGATACGGAGCGTCTTTATATTCATTCTTTGCAAAAAGTAAAACAACATAAATTTCGTTTGACCAATCTAATTTAGTGAGTTTCGAAAGCATTTAAAAACCTTTGAAAAAAACTTGACACGGCGCAGGAGTACAGGAAAAGCTTCATGTCATATTAGTAATGGACCATA
>Ga0210040_10007240_pt1 | contig 13546 bp, 10 predicted proteins | sample CryGeyCG12114_NA_FD_185462 | JGI IMG/M metagenome (GOLD analysis project Ga0210040, IMG submission 185462) | Groundwater microbial communities from aquifer - Crystal Geyser CG19_WC_8/21/14_NA (SPAdes) (version 2) | ecosystem: Environmental > Aquatic > Deep subsurface > Groundwater | place: USA... | reverse complement strand
TGAGAGAAAGGATATTGTAGCACAGGCTGTGCGCAAAAAGTAAATGACAAAAGCCACAGAAGACACAGCTTGTGCGTTACAGCAGGGCTCACATTTTAGGAACATTAGCACACGAAGGCAAGTATATACTAACTATAAGTATGTGTTCCATGTGAAATTTGTGTTCACCATGGATTTTGTGCCGCTCCCTGAAAGTCACAATGCGAGATGCTTGCAAGTCTGTCAGTCAGGGCCTCAACCTACAAACAATACAACATGTTCTAGTGTTGGGTGTTGCGTGTGAACCACTTTGAACACACGTCAGAGCATCTATTCAAAACACTTCAAGTGGACCATGAAAGCTCTCTCCATCTTACATGCTCATGTGGAAATTATTTTATTTATTCATTTATTCGGCAACATTTTTTTACACTGGTAGAGTATGCGCATGCCACTGTGTCTTCTCCAACAGCTCATCATGGTGTAGTGCATTGTAAAGCACTATTTGTTATGCTGATGGCTAAGCATAGTAAAAATGTGGACAAGAACGAGAGAGGTTAGATGGGACCCTTCTAATAAAGAAGGAAGGGAAGAGTGGTTTGTTTTGTTCTGTGCACAAGGGGAAAATATATCAGCCATTTTGAACATGTCACACGTGGAGAGCTGAACATCTCACAAGACCATGTGCACTACATGATCCCTTGGCTACTGCCAATGTAAAACATGTAGCCAACGTGAACAGCAGAGCGAGAGAGAAAGAGAGAGAGAGAGAAGAGAGAGGGGGAAATAAGATGACTGCAGCTTTAGACTCTTGTGGAAGAGGAGAGTGAGTTCATTCAAAAGTTGCCGTGTCTTCAAGTCTTCCCTGCTAAATTCATCCCACATGTTCAGTGATCAGCACTCACTTGAGTCAGCCAGCAGTACCTGTTGGCGTTCATTCAGATAGGAAAGCTGAAATCCTGAGATTTGTCCTTCATGAATTAGTATAGAATATACATATGGCAACTTGTTTATAAATTTGCGCTTTGGGCAAGTGATCGGATCTGCAATAATGTTGTGGCCACCTCTGGTTTGATATGCAAGTCTGGCCTGTGGCAATGAACGTATATGAACAAGGATTTTAAAAGTCATTCATGAATGGAGCATATGTATGTATGGGTGGATGGAGCAAGAAAATACTTTTTTTAACTCATAAAAGACTGCATTGTAATTCAGAGGGGCAAGTAGCAGAGGAGACGACTTTTGAGTAGATGCGAGTTCATTTTGAGTTTTATGACTTTGGCTTCCCTTTCTAGTTTCTCCATTCCGTTCCCAGTTCCCAAAACTAATCTCTTACTACATGCATTTTGCATACCAGAGAGCGCCATTCTTCATTCACTTTAAAATTCAAGATCTCAGCGCCCACATTCGTTTCGTGGTTGATTAGTCAGAATTTGCTGTGAAATTTTGGTCATTTGACGCAAATTTGCTTTTAAATAGAAAGTAGCCAAAAATAGTATTTTAATCAGTGGCATACCTGAAAGAATGCTTGAGATTCTGTGTTGTTTTGTGGACACTTTGAGAAGAAGAAGAAATTAATTTTGAATGCTCATTCGGGACGGGTGTGTGTGGATTTGATATAGACTTGCCGTCAGTTGAAAACTATTGAATGACTCTGAGTTGAGTGCATGGTGGTGTAGGTGTTCAAGTGGGATAGTTTTGGATGATTTTGGATGATTTTGGATGATTTTGGATGATTTTGGGGAAAATGGAAACTCGACCTCTGTCTTGCACATGGAGCGGTCCTTTTGGAAAGCTCCCATAGTTTACTGTAAATCCTATTATTATTACTGCTCACATTTGGTTCTCATGAAATCCCATTTGAAACAATCATACGCCCTACTAATGCCCATGGCTTGTATCTATCTATTTGGCATTTGGTATTACTGTAAACCGTGGAATGGAGAAAAGCCAGGGCATTCGAATTTACAAATAGGGAGCTCCCTTGGGCCACACACTGCTGCCGTCTATGCACGCATATATTGGCTATTGTAGCAAAATAGGATTTCTTTGCAAAGAAAAATACTCTGTGGAATCAAATTTATTGATCTATTAAACTGGAGAACACTGTGAGTTATCGATTTCACAGAAACTCGCACAAATTGCCAACAATGCAGCTAACGGCTCCCAAATGGATTCAACAACTAGTTTCCAACCCAAAGTTAGTCTAAAAAGTCTACCGCCACTACTATAACTATACTATAGTCTCTACTCACTCTCCCTCCATTCTCTGCTAGCGTGTGATATGTGTGTACCACGACCATCAACTGTCCACCTCATCTCCACTTTTTCATGACCATTTTAAAGTCTCTCATATCATCACCGAGTTCACCAATATATTTATCATTTCTCTTCCCAAACTCCACTCAAGCTCATCCCTTATTCCTTCTCATATCATATGCTCACTCAATGTCCACTTAGCACACGACAGTGTAAAATTCACTTATTCAAACTAGAGCATCATCACTCTAATGATTTGCTCACCATGCATGTACCTTGATATAATGACAATTATGGAACAACTCAAGTTGAATTTGGACACACAAATTGTTTAAAATAATCCAAGCCGCGATTTTCCGTTCATTTGGCCAATAGTTACATTAGAATTCAGTTTGGACTGACTAACCCTATAGAAGTATATTTAGCAAAGGGATGTAAAATATAACTTTATTCATGGCTGCATGTGCACAAGAATAAAAAAGTGACTAAAAAGTAGATAGACTGGCAGAAGTAAATAAAATATGATGATTAAAGGAAATGAAAAAAGTACATCTTCCCAATCCTAGTTGATTTACCAAATGATTAGAGTTAGAAATATGAGGCAGTATTCGGTTGAGGGAAATGGCATAATCGGTGATTGTCACTTTTTCCCTTTCACTTGAAGGAAATTAGAAAATTGAGAGAAAACTCACCATGAAAGGAACAACAGAATGGGAACAAAATTTTCTATTCATAATTCATACCAAGCTTTCATTTTCTACAGCATTAAACGATTCCTTTCCATAAAAAGGTCAGAATTCATCTCAGAGGTTACGCAATGAAAAAAACTTGGGAAAACAAACAGTTTATTCTAAGGTTTAAAAAGTTTTCTTATATTTTTATCCTCAGCCTTCCTATACTTACAGTAGTTAGTTCGATTCGTCAGCAACTCTTGACTCATATCTATTTTATTTGCTTATTTTATGGATTCCATTGCAGAGGAAGGGACGTCCGATATTAAATTGTTTAGTAAACGAGTTATATATGTATATTTAGTTGACGTGGTAGCTTCTACAAGCATTTAGATTGGTAGGCAACATGGGAGCTGCGATTCCCAGTCCTATGTGTACAATCTAGTTTGGGAGAATAAATATAAAAAATAAGTGAGGATAATGAGGTTTTACTACTTACTCACTCACTTCCTCTCAGTTTATAGTTACTTGACTTAAGTTGCTCACATTTGCCACTGTCTGCCTTATATACTATGTCTCCCATATGGAGGAAGGCACAAACTAACTCTCAGTCAGCAAATAATTGCTATATATAACATGTATGTAATATATATATGTATGTGTGTGTGTGTGTGTGGCTGGGAGAGTCGTCTACAAATTGCGCTAACAAATGAACACTGCATTAAAAGTTTGCTCCCAGTCCTTGGTTCTTTCTTTCTTCCGTTATTTCTCAAATTCAAATCTTTGCTCCTTTATTTAGCTCTCTCTTTCCTTCTCTCTCTCTCACTCACTCTCTTTGTGCACATTATCCACACTTAACTCATTTAATTTTTCTCCTTTCTTTCATTTCACCGAGATCGGCACCTTTTTTTACAGTAGCTGCCTTATAAGCATAAGACGCTAACACTCCACTCTCCAAAATGTGTGCGCATATAATATTAGCTGTTTTAATTAAATTTAAAATCTACTTTTCAGGTTGTGCACGTGTGTGTTAGGAATTTGGAGCTTTGTGTAGTACTACAAAATATTTTGCACAGTGGACAGAAAAATGTGTAAAATAAGAAAAAATCCGTCCTATAATAAAAGTTTATCTGTTAATATGAATGGCAAGTGCAAAGTTACAAAGCCTATGAGATATGGAGGAAGCAATGGATGGCTCAATTCTTTAGAAAATTAAGGTGAGGTATTGTAAACGTTCCCAACTCGGGAAAGATGGCGCTTTTTTCGCACACTACACCGGAATTCATGCTTTAATTCAGTAACATTTTATGATGATTGGGTTTGTTGGAACTAAAGGAATCCATTGAATAACTCTAGTTGATTGCATTAAATTCATACACGTAGTCAAAACAATCCGTTGCTTTAATGCACTCGTTTAGTAAATGAAAAAACTTTTGCTTCCTTCCTGAGTCTCTATAATGATGTGATGAATATACAGGCAAAAAGTTTGCTCATTTCCATTTCATGCTCTCCATATAGTCACTGACTGGGAGGGAATGCATTGAACAGATTTCTAAACTAAACTAAAAGTGTACACACAAAAAAATGTCGGTCATGTATTCGGGTGAAATGATAGATAGTGCAACATTGTGTGGTCACTATTATTTTGGGAAGCAACAATGTAAAAAAAATAAATAAAAGGACTCTGTGAATCAAAGATGAGGAATGTGCACCAGGGAGAGAGAGAATGGGAAGTGAAAGTGGAAGACATCGATTTTCTCATCATTATCACAATGATTAGCTTCACTCCCTGCTTCTTACTTACTTTCACTTCCTCATCTGTGACTGCTCTCCGATCCGCCTCTCGGCAAAACATGGCCCGTGTTCATAGTTTTACTTACTCTATAGTAGTAGCTAAATATCTGTAACCAGTAGCTATGAACATGACCAGATCTCTCTCTCTCTCTCTCTGTTTCTCTCTCACAAACACACACACACACACACACATGGACAGTTCACAAATACTATTACATTGCATTATATAGGAATATGATGGATCCAAACAGGGACCACTCAATAAGTTCCTTCCACAACTGGAGAGTGCTAATTTAAACTCCGCATACTTTGCCCTGCACATGCTGTTTAGCTCCTATTGAAACTACAAGTTGTGAATTCAATGAAAACTAGTGGTGCATGTGTTTTATACACGTTTCAAAAAGTCAGTCCGTTGGAGATAGCCCATGGGGGAAGCAAATGTTATTGGCTGGCTATGCCTTGGTGCTCCTCATACGATAATTTTCATGTTCGTACATTGTAAGAGCACCGTATTTGGTCGTACTTGGGTAAAGAGAATGAAACTGGACTCATACACACATGGCAGAAACATAATGTTTGGAACTTGAGTGATGACCTTTTGTGGATACTGGATACACGTTTACCTGTAGCATATACATAGGAAAGGGGTAGGCCGGACATGGACATGTGGCCGTACTTTGGGTACAGAGAGCAGGTGGATGGATGCGGATACTTGTAGACTTGTATGGGAGAGAAAAGAGAAGAGATCGCATTCGAAGGATGTGAGTTGACAGGGGAAATGTGGAGCAAGATAAAAGAAGAGAGAAGCATGAGAGAGTTGAATTTGGCAGGTAATTCAATGATCATGGTTTTCAATTATTCCCTCTCATCAACTTTATTCATATCCTGTCAATGTCACTTTCACTCCTTGTCATCAATATATGCATGGTATCATGTACTGGCTGACTGGGAACTGAGCACTTGAACTTTTTCCCACAAAAAGTCAGTCCTTGCTGTCTGTTCTCCACAGTCAATCCCATTCTGAATGGGTCACCTGGATTTTAATATGTACTGATGATGATATGATTCTAGCCAATGATTGCGCTTTTATAGTCTGTCATTGTTATATCACAATAATTGTACATAATCTTTGCCATTCGCTCTTTGTATTTTTATGCATAAAATACAGGCCAAGAAAAGGGATCGAAAACTTGAGGATCCTTTATTGTGGATATGATAAATGCCAAACTAAAGATAGGGCCAACTAATACATGATTTGTTTGAAATGTTTAAATGAAAAATGCTCAAAGTTGAGGAGATCAAAGACTGAGGAGAAGAATGAGTTAATTTACAAGGGGATGCAGAAGGGGAAACTTGGCTCTAGGGAACGGAATTTTTGTGCACGACCAACTATAGTTTCAATGACTATAAGGTAAAGGTAGGAAAGTAGGTTATGTGTTCTTCTTTTTGTGCACTCAATCAAAGTGGTTTGATAAGATAATTCGGACAGGATGATTGGCACGTGCTTTTAGTTGAGCTACAGAGCCGCACATTCATCTTCCCTCCCTCCTCTCCTCTCCTCTCTCTCTCTCTCTCTCTCTCTCTCTCTCTTTTTGTTTCAAATCCCATCAATCTACTCATCTCGCTCTCTCTCTCTCTCTTCTCTGTACATATGTACCCACTTGTATAGTATCTTTCTTTTGATCTCCCTCCAGAACAAATAATTGCTATTTAGACCGGCATGAGAATTTACTATATAGTTCATATACCTATCTGCCAGCCCTTGAAGGCTACTTCAGTTCCCTTAATGACCGAGTTTGTCGCGCTCATTTACAATTGTCAATCAAATGGCAATGCACTACAGTATAGCTAAATACAACAGAGGAAACTATTCAACTAACTGCATAACTATCAATCCCACTAAAAGTAATGTTTTACAAGAGCTGTGTGTAAAAATACATTATATATTTCATCCAGAAAGACATGTAGACTCTCAGTCAGCAAACCAAGGTGTTTCAAAAGATTGGAAATGGTATTTAACGGTGGGAAGCAATTTGCCCAAGATTAACATTGATTTTCTGATGTGAATATGGAAGTTGTAGACTCAGAATTGAAAGAAAATGAAAATTGTGTACCCAAGTTGAGATGATTATGGATAGAGTAAAAAAGAGAGAGAGAGAGAGACTTTAATAAAACGGTTCACCCGTCCGCTGTACAGTAAGATGAGGTAAATTTGAGGTTAAGTGACAAAGTAATGGGACCAGAGATGAAGTGTGTATATAAGCAAGTTGAATTTGCCTATAGACTTATTTGGGTGGGCTCTGTATTTGGGATGAACGTGAACTCCTGGTAATATATTGGACTGGAATTAGATTTCACATGCGCTTGGGATGGGATTGTAAAGTTTATTTAGTTAGTAGAGCGCTCCTCACTAGTCTCTCCTAGTTTTACCAAAATGAACTTAGCACACAATAAGAGCAGATTTATATGATTATTCGACAGGTTTACGGAAGACATAGTTTTTTAGTTGACCAAGCTTTCGTTGAAAATCTTTCAACTTCGTCAGGGTAAATACTACAAAGTGATGAACATATAGATAATAGGATGCTACAATTGATCATAAAATATATGGACAAGCATTGTGTACCTTGTGGGAATAATAGTATTACTGAATTATTGTTGGAAATGCCTCCAAAGCTATTTAAAAATACGGAAAAATACAACATTCAAATATGGGGAGCTAGGTCAATACTGTTTACAATTTGGGGGAAACTAGTTACTAAGGAGGTTTCATATTTTTTAACCGTAGAGCAGATTTATTGGCATCTCTTGTCAGAGGTCAGCATTTTAAACTTGACTCCATTCATAGTGTATGCTCAGTGTTCATTCTATAGTGCCACTTTCACCTCCTTAAAAGCACAGTTAAAACAGTTGGAGACAACATTTTGGTTTCAACTTTAATTTTTTTTTTAAATCAGTCAGATAGTTTTGTTTTGAAAATTTTGCTTTCATTCTTATTCATTGTTTGATGTTAAGATGTTAACTGTTGTTGCACTGCTCAGTTAGTAAATTGACAGACAGACAGACAGATAGAGGGTGAACTATTAACGTTTTTGCCAGTTTTCTTCGACTGGGCAGACTGTGGATTCCGATTTCTGCACCAAATAATAGATTCCTAGTGAAAACTTTCATTGGGAACTTGAATGGTGAATTTTCCTGTGAAAATTGATATTGCTGTCATTTTATTTTATGTCTCAAGAGTGTATCAATTATTTTCATCCTTTCCGTCTGGCTGAAACCAATAAACTTTTAAAAGCATAACAAAAACTGACACTTCAATTTATTTACTTGAGTTTGTAAAAACGGTATATTTGGCAACCTCGAACATGAGTCTTTGGTGGAGAATATCGCAGCTAAAACTTTCCCAATGTTATTCACAAATATAAAAGGTAATTTAGCGGAATACATGATTAGGGCAACTTATTAACGTGATGTAAAATTGGACAGTTTTGTGCTCCACACAGTATTTGCAAGTCCATTTTGATGAATTGCTGTTGAGCATGCCATTAAAAGTCCAATTTAGATGAAACTCATTTCCACGTTGTTTTTTGTCGAGAGTGACAAAGTTACATGCACAGCAAATGGACGGAAAGTACATTAGTATTTAGTTAGTATTCGGTAATTCAAAGAGTAGAGATGAATTCACACATGTTGGAAATGTGTGTGGAAATGAACTGGTATTTGGGTCGGAGCTTCATTGGTTCAATTAATTAGTTAGTCTGCTGACTGGCCCAGTGCGCGGCCTGTTTTCTTTTGGACGCATGAATTTGAATACCCAAGTTGAGTGTACATAGTGAGGAGCAAGTGTTGCATAATTTGAGAGAACATGATGCATTGCAGAGAGAGAGAGAGAGAGAGACAGAGAGAGAGAGGGAGGGATTCATTATTATTGTTTGAAAAGAGCAGATTGTGGTAATCAGAGCTATTCACGAGCACAAAAGGTGAAAGCACAATCTAAAGTGACATGATCATTTGTCCTAGTAGGTAGTTTGTGAAAAACTCAGAGGTCATCATCCAACCTAGAGTTATTCGGCACACCAGCACCTCATCATATCTGTCTCGAATTATCAATGTCTCATCAAACTTGGGAGCTCCAATCAACTCGACTACAAAAAGTGTATTCCTCAAGTAATGGACAACTTACAGTAGTAAACAATCTTGGCTGCATAAATAATTTGGTGAGCTTCAATGGTTTGGCTGGTAGAGCGGCTCAGAACAGTCTCATGTTTGCTCTGTGGAACAGAATGGCGGTCGTTGTTAGTTTTCTGTTCGTTTAGTATTGTGGACACAAAGAATCGGTATGCACACAAAAACAAGAATCATCAATTTCGGTCCCAATGACATTTCCCAACTTCCCACAAAATGTGCTCCCGCAACTTTTGCCATCAGCCCTTTCTGCACCTACTATCCTCTACTGATGTATGTATGTATGGGTCCAGTCCAGAGATATGGCCATTTTATGCTCACTATAGGATCCCTCGTTATTGTTATGCCTCAGTCAAGTATCATCATGCATAATCATTACCACACGACATGTGAATGCTATCCAAGAGATTTGAATCCGTGTTCCACTGAAAACCACTGAATTTAGTTTTTATGTGGCCAATTCCGAATCTACAAAATAAGACGAACAAGACAGCTCATATATAGTAGTTCCGAAACTTTTACTGATATACTGATGTAATACTTGAACGCCGAACACAGCGTTCATTTCCTATGCAGTTCATGTTGAGGATAACACTTACATAGTTAAGGAACAATTTAAAGTTAACAAAAAAATGCTTGTCAAAAAACGGAAAGGTCTAACAAATTGGCGTTTAGTAACTGCATGGACTGGAAGTAAAGTTTGAGCGAGTTGTACAAGGAAGTGAAAACTTGCAGTTTTGGCATAATTTCCAAGTTTGGGCTGTACGAACGAAGGAAGGAAGGAGATTAATCTTTTTCCAGTTAATTACAGAAGAAGGGAAAATGGACAATTAGGAGAATAGAGAGTCTCTATTGTTCTCCCAACAACTATTCCAGAACAATGGGAAATTATTAACTCCCGCTTTTACTATTATTTACCATTATCAGGGCTAACAATGCTTCATTGTGTACTCAACCTCACCTCTACAGAGTAAGTCAAAAATTCAACACCAATTTATCAAAAAATTACACACTATGCAAGTACTCATCATCACCCCCCAGGAATAGCTTTCAATGATTTCTACGGCTTGTAAGCCAAAACACAAGGCAAACTTGTTCACACGATATTTGGAGGCTGTGAAACATTTAAACACAGTTGTCAGTCACTTTTTATTAATGAATTTTACTTAATGAGTTTTCTCCTTACCACTGATACTTGCGCAGTCTGTACAATCAAATGGCAGAGGCAAGATTCTACATAATTCTCTTCCCATGTAAATGGAAATTTATTTTCTCCTATTCTTTGCAGCTATTGCATGGCACATAGTTTCGCTGACAACTGTCCTTCAAACTATTTTCCTTTTCTTCGTCAACCCAATTCAAAATATGTGCTGCACACTTTTCTTTTTAATTTTTGACATCTAAGAAAATTAAACTAGGAACACATAAAATGACTTTTTAGCGTAACTTTTAATTTTTGTGGATAAATATTTGGGAAACAGACAGAATTGTGCACTAGATGGCGAGTTATTATTATTGACACAAGTGCATTGCTAAGACTGCAACGTAAATTCAGCAACCGTATGTGGGATGGGAGGCAATGAAAGTAGAATTGCAGGTCTTGTTTGAGGAATGAATTAGGACCCGACCTGTTGTGTAGCTAACTAACTTCCCAACTAAACTAACTATTAGACAACTCTCATTATTTTTTGTGCTCAATTAGAGAGCACGTGTTGACAGGGTAGTTAATTATTTTTAGTTTAAAAGAGCAGTGTAGACAAGTGTGGGCCATGCCTGGCGCAGATGAGACAAAAAAAAATATAAATGAGCTCCAGCTGACTTTTGTACATTAACATTTTCTTCCTCCAGACATTTAGCATAGACAAAATAATGCAGTGCAACATTCAGTGAGAGTCTATTTTTTAAAACTATGTGGCATGAACATGCAACTGAAGGTGTGCAGTGGCAGGACACCTTTCTAAACAACTCATGTATTCATTGGTACAAAAGCTGTTGACACGGATATTTGGTCAGTTGGTGTTCACGGGGATCTAGTCTTTTAACTACAAGGTTCCGGACATCGGGCTCTATTTTCTTGGGATAAAGTATGCAAGAAAAACAAAGAGCACAAATTTTCAAGGATTCTTTTCGTGGAAAGCCCAAAAGGGGATCACATTGTTAGTGTTAGTGTGGAGACAAAAAGGAAAAACTCTGAGAGAGTAATTTTTTGGAGAAAAACGAGAAAAACAGACAAAGACAGACACAGGGAAATGTTCAGAAACTGCGGGAGTTTCGAGAAACATAGTTTTTAGGCAAGGAATAATAAATAGTGGACAAACTGCGTGGAAATTCCCTGGTGACTCTTTTTTTTCTCCCTTTTTTTTGTCAAATGGTGGCAAAAAACAAAGTCTTTGTGAAATATGTGGTCGTCCTACTCCCCATCTTTTTTTACGCTCCTGTCTATCCATTATTTACATGGACCGATACAGAGGACGGTTTTCCACCGTGAACAAGTGGAGAGCACACACCTGTGAGGAGCTGGAATCCCAGTCAGTGACTCTCAAAGTAAGTACAGTGGGAGATTTGTGATCCTTGACTAGATTTATCTGAGCACACATTTGGATGGATTTAAAGAGTGGATTCAAACGTGATATATTTGTTCCCTGTTGGGGACGCAAGTTTGGAAAAAATAAGACAAGAGTGCTCCAAGATTTGAAACTATAGAAAAGTGGAAGGGAAGAGGCTGACTTCCACATGAAACTCGCATTAAACGTGTGCAAGTGCTATATTGTTTTCACTCTGTCAGTTTTCACTGTCCAATTGGATCCAGCAGGAGTGTACATATGTATATGCGTACCCTACCCATAGCATAGCACACTGTTGTTTTGTAGCACGGATCCACAAAAGGCCACAAATTTACGCGCTCACTATTCAATGGGCCCAAGTAATGAGCCCAACTTATTATTCTGGCTAACAAAACAGGATATTTGCTTTGTATACTACACAATCCGTCCATTTTTTCCTTTCATTCCTTTCATGGCAACCATTCAGCTGAAAATATAGCTCTCACCGCTGGGAAATGCGAATCCGTCTTTCAATTACTTCCTCCAACACATTAAACATTGTATTTAATTATGAGTTTCAAACAATTGCTTCAGGAATACACGATTCAACAAAAATCATCTCTTTTTGTTGCGAAAATCGACTGAATGGAAAAGTGATTGCATGTTAAGAGCCTATAGTGATAGAATTTATTAAAACAAAAAGACTTCAACCTATACGATCTATAGTATATATATTTATACTAGTATCGAGTATCGAAGATTATTTGGTTCAAGAAAAGGATGGGAGCCACCGAAAATGCACCCATGCAGTAATTGAGTGTTGAATTGAAGCAAAGGCAGAAATGTAGATTTGGTGGATCCCATCAGTCCTTTCCATTACATTTAATCTGTTGGAATCTGGAGCCATGTTCCTTTACTTTGAGACGGCAACCATGGCCAAATAGATAGCACTTCCTTGCACATGCACATTCCTACCCGAATTACACCATAAGTTTGAAAATTTGGTAAAACTACATTTCCTTGCATCCTCAATGATCTAAAATTGGGAGCGTTTTCTAGCACTAAAAGCTTTCATTCTAACTACCAACACATTTTATGCCTTAGTCAGTCAGTTTTGAGTACAGTGTGCTCAAAAGATGCAGAATACAAAAATTATGGGAACCACTCTCATTACGCGCAATTTAACTTGACAATTTTTTTCAATTGGGAAAGAATGAGTGGAGTAACCAAGCAACTAACTGATTCAGTTTCTGCTCTATAGTTGTTGCCCTGCAAATAAGTGATATTGTGATCTAGCCAGAGATTGACTATGTATAGAAAACGAAAGGGATTTTCTGGAGAAAAGCACGCACAACGTAATTGAGATGGATGATGGGATCAAATGGATTTCAAAATTTAGACAAAGTCCCGGTCCGCTCCTCTTTCTCTTCATATTGCCTGAATTTCACCGATACTCACAGTAGTGCACCTTTTTATTCATTTGTCTACATTACTGCTAAAGGGAATAAAGTCGTCAGTCACAGTCCCTATATTTTCTGCATATAAAGACCATGGGAAAGTGTGGTTTCAAAATCATCTCAATTATTGTACGTTGATCAACATATCAATCAATTTGAGACCACGACCATAATAAATGAGCATGTATATCATGGAGTTTCTTTCTACAGTGCAACATTTGTTTACATGTTGTCACAAAAAAGAGGGTGAAAGTTGTAGCAGGATCCTTGTTCCCTAGTTCAAGTTTGGTGACACTAGTTTCATGACACCAGTCTTTTATGTTCGTGTTCCATCCATCATTTTGCTCCCAAAAACTTTGCCCCGTCTTGTAGCGCTCTGTCTGTATATAGTATGCAAATTTTCGTCTTCCAAAATGAAAGTTGCCCCACTATACACTATTTTTGCAATTTTAGTGTCTCCATAAACTTTCACGCTTACCCTCTGAAACGTCAAAAAAAATATGGTCAACATAAAAAAAAGTCAAACAAAAAAACGTCAACAGAACATAATGTCAAAAACCATAACATCAAAATAAAAAACGTCAAACGACTATAAGTCAAAACAAAAATGGTCACAATTCACAATAGGTCATTGACATTTTGTCCACGGAATAAACAA
>Ga0210040_10007239_pt1 | contig 13547 bp, 12 predicted proteins | sample CryGeyCG12114_NA_FD_185462 | JGI IMG/M metagenome (GOLD analysis project Ga0210040, IMG submission 185462) | Groundwater microbial communities from aquifer - Crystal Geyser CG19_WC_8/21/14_NA (SPAdes) (version 2) | ecosystem: Environmental > Aquatic > Deep subsurface > Groundwater | place: USA... | reverse complement strand
CGTCGATCTCGTCAGGCTTGACCAGCACCTCGCGGGGCTTGGAGCCCTCGGAGGGGCCGACCACGCCGCGGGTCTCCAGGATGTCCATCAGCCGGCCGGCCTTGGCGAAGCCGACCCGCAGCTTGCGCTGCAGCATCGAGGTGGAGCCGAGCTGCAGGTTCACGATCAGCTCGGCCGCCTGGACCACCAGGTCGAGGTCGTCACCGATGTCCTCGGCGACCTTGGCCGAGGACTCCGGAGCGGCGGCCACGTCTGGACGGTAGGTGGGCTTGAGCTGGGCGGTGACGTGGGCGACGACCTGGCGCACCTCGTTCTCGGTCACCCAAGCACCCTGGATGCGGATGGGCTTGCTGGAGCCCATCGGCAGGAACAGCCCGTCACCCTGGCCGACCAGCTTCTCCGCGCCGGGCTGGTCGAGGATCACCCGGGAGTCGGTCATCGACGAGGTCGAGAAGGCCAGCCGGCTGGGCACGTTGGCCTTGATCAGGCCGGTGACCACATCGGTGCTCGGCCGCTGGGTGGCCAGCACCAGGTGGATGCCGGCGGCCCGCGCGAGCTGGGTGATCCGGACGATCGAGTCCTCCACGTCGCGCGGGGCGACCATCATCAGGTCGGCCAGCTCGTCGATGATCACCAGCAGGTACGGGTACGGCGCGAGCACCCGCTCCGAACCCGGCAGCGGCTTGACCGAGCCCGCCCGGACGGCCTTGTTGAAGTCATCGATGTGGCGGAAGTTGAACGCGGCGAGGTCGTCGTAGCGCATGTCCATCTCGCGGACGACCCACTGCAGCGCCTCGGCGGCCTTCTTGGCGTTGGTGATGATCGGCGTGACCAGGTGCGGCACCCCCTCGTACGCGGTCAGCTCGACGCGCTTGGGGTCGACCATCAGCATCCGGACCTCGTCCGGGGTGGCCCGCATGAGCACCGAGGTGATCATCGAGTTGACGAAGCTGGACTTGCCCGAGCCGGTGGCACCGGCCACCAGCAGGTGCGGGGTCTTGGCCAGGTTGGCCACCACGAAGCCGCCCTCGACGTCCTTGCCCAGCCCGACCGTCATCGGGTGGTGGTCGCTGCGGGCCTTGGCCGAGCGGAGCACGTCGCCGAGGGAGACGATCTCCTTGTCGGTGTTGGGGATCTCGATGCCGATCGCGGACTTGCCGGGGATCGGCGAGAGGATCCGGACGTCCGCGCTGGCCACCGCGTAGGCGATGTTCTTGGAGAGCGCGGTCACCTTCTCCACCTTGACCGCCGGGCCGAGCTCGACCTCGTAGCGGGTCACCGTCGGACCGCGGCTGTAGCCGGTCACGCGGGCATCGATCTCGAACTGGCGGAGCACCTCGGTGAGCCGGTGCACCACCGCATCGGAGGCCTCGGTCCGGGCCTTGTGCACGCTGCCCTGCTTGAGCGCCTCGGAGTCGGGCAGCAGGTACTGCACGTCACCGGAGAGCTGGAGCTGCTCGACCCGCTGCGGGATCGGCCCCGGCGAAGCCGCTAGCTCGGTGCTGTGCGGCGGCGCCTCCAGCTCGGCCGGGTCGTCGTCGGCCCCGTGCACGACCACGCCTGCGGGCGGGTCGTCGTCGGCCCCGTGCACGACCACGCCTGCGGGCAGGCCGGCGGTCACCGGACGGCGGGCCGCCGGGGATGCCTCGGTGTCGTCGTCGCGGGCCTCGGACGGCCCGTCCCCGGCCTCGTCGGCACCCGCGTTCCCACTGCCGGTCGGATGGGGACCAGCGAGGTCGGCGGCGGTGACGGCGTGCGCACCGCGGCGGCCCCTGGGCTCCGGCTCGTCGACCACCGGGGTGTCGTAGGCCTGGTCGACGCCGTACTCCGGCTCGGAGGCGGACCCGCCCTCGGCCGCCGGGCGGCGCAGGCTGTCCCGGACGGTGCGGGCCCGCTCCGGGATCTCGTGCAGCGGGATGCCCACCACCACCAGCACGCCGAAGGCCAGCAGGAGCGCCAGCAGCGGGACGGCGACCCACACGGTCAGCAGGTCGCTCAGCAGGCTCGAGGAGATGTAGCCCACGATGCCGCCGGCCTCGCGCAGCTGCTCGGGGGCGTTGGTCCGGGGCAGCCCGTGGGCGATGTTCACCAGCCCGAGCAGGCCCAGGAGCAACGCGCTCCAGCCGACCGCCTGCCGCCCACCCGGTCCGTTGCGGTCGGGGTGGCGGAGCGTTCGCCAGGCCATCAGGGCCAGCAGGAGCGGCGCGGCGTAGGCGAGGGTGCCGATCACGGCCGCCACGCCGACGTGCACCACCCGGCCGACGGGGTCGGGCAGGCCCCACCAGAACTCGGCGGCCACCACGACCGCCGCACCGATCAGGAACAGCCCGGCACCGTCGCGGCGCAGGCCCGGGTCCATGTCCCGCGCACCGGTACCGATCCGGCGGGCACCTGCGCCCACCAGGTGGGCGATGCCCAGCCAGAGCGCGCGGAGGCCGCGACCCAGCCGGCCGAGGGCGGAGGGACGGCGTCGGACCTGCGCGGCCCGGGAGCCGTTGCGCGCCGGTGGTCGCCGGTTCGCCGGCGTCCCAGCGCGCGGACGACCGGAGCCGGCCCGCGACTGACCGGTCCGCTGGGGCGCGCGCGAAGAGGTGGAGGTGCTGCTGGACTTGCTTCCGGACGACCGCGGCTTCGTACCTGAGCCGGAGGCCGCAGGAGTGCTACGAGACCGCGGTGGGGAAGACGCGCGGGTCGCCATGGTCGCAGGCTACGCGACCAGGCTCGGCCGACCGGCCGCACACGCCGGGCCGCCAGCGCCTGTCGCGCCGCCTCTCCAGGGCACCAGGAGCGGTCAGCGGCCTGACCCGAAGTGGTCGAACCCTCCCCCGGATGCCCAGGGCGAACCGTCCACCAGCACCTGCGCCGGCACGTCCGGTGAGCTCGCCGACACGGCTCCGAGGACCCGCCACCCCTCGGGCACGGCCCCGGCGTCCGGGAAGGTGGCGGCCAGGGCGTGGTCCTCGCCCCCGGTCAGCAGCAGCGCGTACGGGTCGGCGCCGGTGGCCGCGGCCACGGCCTGCAGCGGCTCGGGCACCTCGAAGGCATCCCGCCGCAGGTCGACCACGACGCCGGAGGCGACCGCGACGTGGCCGAGGTCGGCGACCAGTCCGTCGGAGACGTCCACCATCGCGGTCGCTCCGGCCTTCGCGGCGACAGCGCCGGCCCCGTAGGGCACCTGCGGCACGCGCTGCGCCTCGACCACCGCGCGCGGTGAGCGGAAGCCGCGGCCGAGGACGGCCAGTCCCGCGGCGGCCCAGCCGGTCCGCCCGCAGAGCGCGACCACGTCCCCGGGCCGGGCGCCGCTGCGCCGGACCGGTTGCCCGCCGTCGAGCCCACCCAGGACGGTGACGGAGATGGTGATGTCGCGAGCCCGGGTGGTGTCCCCCCCGAGCAGGCTGACCCCGGCCGCGGCGCACTCCTGCGCCACCCCGGCCGCGAAGTCACGCACCCAGCGCAGCTGCAGGTGCGGCGGGGCGGAGAAGCCGAGGACGATGCCGGTGGCCCGGGCGCCCATGGCCTCCAGGTCGGCCACGTTGACCGCCACGGCCTTCCGACCGATGTCCCCGGGCTCGGACCAGCCCAGCTTGAAGTGCACGTTCTCCACCAGCACGTCGACCGAGGTGACCACCGGTCCGTCGACGGCGAGCACGGCGGCGTCGTCACCGGGACCGAGCAGCACGTCCGGGGCCGTGGTGCGGCCGGAGGTGAGGGCGTCGATCAGGGCGAACTCCCCGAGCTCGCTCAGCGTGGTCGTGCCGAGGGCGGCGGGGCTGCCGGGTCCGGAGCTCATCGCTGGGCCCTCGCGTCCGGCACGAGGAGATCCTGCCCGGACGCGATAGCGTGACGCACACCGCGAGCGTACGCGGCCCGAACATCGAACCGAGCGCACCGGTCCCGTCCCCGGCACCTCGAAGCGGAGGAACCCCCATGACCGTCAAGGCCTACATCCTGGTCCAGACCAACGTCGGCAAGGCCGCGGAGGTGGCTCAGGCCATCGACGAGATCAACGGGGTGCTGCTGGCCGAGGACGTCACCGGCCCGTACGACGTCATCGTGACCGCGGAGGCGCCGAGCGTGGACGACCTGGGCAAGCTCGTCGTCGCCCGCGTGCAGAACGTGCCCGGCATCACCCGGACGGTGACCTGCTCCGTGGTGCACATCTGAGCGCCGAACGCCTGCACGAGGCGGTCGGGCTGGCCCTGCTGCTGGTCCTGACGGGGTGCTCGGGTGCGGTCGCCGTTCCCGAGCCGACCCCGGACGAGGCCGACCGAGCGGTCTGCACCCCGCTCATCGCCGCACTGCCCGACCACGTCCTGGAGGCCGAGCGGCGGACGGCCGACCCGGGCGTGCTCACCGCCGCCTGGGGGGACCCGCCGATCACCCTGCGCTGCGGCGTCGGCGCGCCGCCCGGGCTGACGCCCGAGAGCGAGTGCCTCGAGGTCAACGGGGTGGGCTGGTTCTCCGAGGACGCCGACGGCGGCACCCTCTACACCACGATCGGCCGGGAGGTCCTCGTCGAGCTCGGCGTCCCCGAGGACTACGCGCCGGAGGCGAGCGCGCTGGTCGACGTGGCTGCGGCCGTCAGCGCCCACGACCCGCTGCTCAAGCCCTGTCGCTAGGCCCGGATTGGCCGCTCAGCGCAGTCCGACGGGACGCTGCAGAGCCAGCCGGACCAGCCGGTCGACGAGCTCGGGGTAGCCCAGTCCGCTGGCGGCCCACATCCGGGGGAACATCGAGTGCTCGGTGAACCCGGGCATGGTGTTGATCTCGTTGACCACCGCCTGTCCGTCGGCGGTGACGAAGACGTCGACCCGGGCCAGTCCTTCGCAGCCGATGGCCTCGAAGGTCCGGACGGCGAGCTCCTGCACCCGGGCGGCGAGCTCGGCCGGCACGTCGGCCGGCACGTCCAGGTCGACCTGCTCCTCGGGCAGGTACTTGGCCGCGAAGTCGTAGAAGCCGGACGCGCTGTGCACCCGGATCTCGGCGACCTGGCTGGCCGAGGGTCGGCTGCCGTCCAGGTTGGCCAGCACCCCGCACTCCAGCTCGCGAGCCCCGACGAAGCCCTGCTCGACGATGACCTTCGGGTCGAAGCGCTGCGCGGCTGCCACGGCAGCGGGGATGTCCTCGGCGCGGTCGACCCGGGTGATCCCCAGGCTGGAACCGCCGCGGGCCGGCTTGACGTAGACCGGGAGCGGGAGGGCCGCGAGCGCCTCCAGGCAGGCCGAGCGGTCGCGCGCCCAGTCCGCAGCGGGCACCGGCACGAAGGGTCCGACCGGGAGGCCGGAGGCGGCCAGCACCAGCTTCATGAAGTGCTTGTCCATGCCCACCGCGCTGGCCAGCACGCCGGCCCCCACGTAGCGGGTGCCCATCATCTCGAACAGGCCCTGGATCGTGCCGTCCTCGCCGAAGGGGCCGTGCAACAGGGTCAGGGCGACGTCGAGACCACCGAGCTCCGACAGCGCGGCCCGGGCCGCGCCGGACCGGCCGCGGACGGCGAGCCCGGTGCCGGCCCCTTCACGCACCAGCAGCGCGTCAGCCGCGTCCTCGCTCAGCTCGGGCAGCCGTCCGTCGACCACCTCGAGCTGGGCCAGGGCGTCGGCCTCGACCAGCACCCAGCGTCCGGACGGGGTGATGCCGATGCCGACCACGTCGTAGCGCTCCGGGTCGAGGGCACCCAGCACGCCGGCGGCGGTGAGGCAGGACACCCCGTGCTCGCTGCTGGTGCCACCGAAGATGACCGCGATCCGGACGCGGCCGTCCGTCCCGTGCTGCGGGCCCGAGCTCTGCTGCCCCGACGAGCGGTCGGTCATCTCGTGCACCCCTTGCTCTGGGTCCCGCGGCCGCGGCTTCGGGTCCAGACCCTACCGGGGGTGGTGGGGCAGAGCCGGGCGACGCGCAAGACTGGCCCCATGACGTCCGCTCCTTCCTCGCCCGAGCCCGCCGCTTCCCCTGCCGGCTGGCGTCCGGAGACGGTGGCCGTGACCACCGGCCGGCCCGCACCCGCCGTCGACGCCCCGCTGAACACCCCGGTCACGTTCGCCTCGACCTACGTGGGCGACTTCGACACCACGACGGGGTCACTGGGCTACGGCCGCTACGGGAACCCGACCTGGCAGTCGCTCGAGGAGGGCATCGGCGCTCTGGAGGGCGGTCGCGCGCTCACCTTCTCCTCCGGGATGGCGGCTGCCCACGCGGTGCTCGAGCTGCTGCCGGCGGGCAGCACCATCGTGCTGCCCTACAACTGCTACCTCGGGGTCGCGGCGGCGATCGACACCCGAGCCGCCAAGTCGGGCTGGACCGTACGCCGGGTGGACATCGCCGACACCGACGAGGTGCTGGCCGCGGCGGAGGGCGCCGACCTGGTCTGGGTGGAGTCGCCGACCAACCCCACCATCGAGATCGCGGACCTGCCCCGCCTCGGCGAGGCGCTCGCCGGCCGGGTGCGGCTGGTGGTGGACAACACGTTCGCCACCCCGCTGCTGCAGCAGCCGCTGGCCAGCGGCGCCGACATCGTGCTGCACGCGGTCACCAAGTTCATCGCCGGGCACTCCGACGCGCTGCTGGGCGCTCTGGTGGTGCGGGAGTCCGACACCGAGACGTTCGCGGCCCTGGACGCCGTCCGCCGCTCGCACGGGGCGACGCCGGGGACGATGGAGGCCTACCTGGCGCTGCGCGGCCTGCGCACGCTGCCGCTGCGGCTCCGCCAGGCCCAGGAGAGCGCCGGCGTGCTGGCCGAACGGCTGAGCACCCACCCCGCCGTCCAGCGGGTGCGCTACCCCGGCCTGCCCGACGACCCGGGGCACGAGCGCGCAGCCCGCACCATGTCCGGCTTCGGCTCGCTGATCTCCATCGACCTCGCCGACGCCGCCACCGCCGACGCCGTCATCGCCGCCGCCGGCCTCTGGGTCTTCGCCACCAGCCTGGGCGGGGTCGAGTCGATGTTCGAGCGCCGCCGCCGCTGGGCCGGCGAGCTGCCCACCGTCCCCGAGGGCCTGATCCGGCTGTCGGTGGGCATCGAGCACGTCGAAGACCTCTGGGCCGACCTCAAGCAGGCCCTCGACTCAGGGCCTGATCCGGCTGTCGGTGGGCATCGAGCACGTCGAAGACCTCTGGGCCGACCTCAAGCAGGCCCTCGACTCCGTTCTCTGACCGCCGCTCATCGGCCGGGCCGGCTACGGCCGCTCGGGCCGGCAGCCGGTCACGATCGTGTGAACGACTGCAGACTAGACACCGCACTCGTTCACACGATCCTCGGCGCTGTCCACAGATTGGCCAGCGAGCCGGGCCGCGGCGGGGTGGCCGGTCGAGGGTGGGCGGATGCGTCCGCGCCAACAGCCCAGCGATGCCCTGCTCGCCGTGGCCGCGGGCCAAGCCGGGGTGCTGACGGCGAAGCAGGTGGAGCGGGCGGGCCTGACCCGGGCCGCCGTCGAGCGCCTGCTGGGCAACGGGCAGTGGCAGCACCTGGACCGCGCGCTCTACTACAGCCGACCCGACTCCCCGCCACCCTGGCTGGCCTTGGCCTGGGCCGGGGTGCTGCTGGGCGGTCCCTTTGCTCGCCTGGGCGGCACGGCGGCCGCCCACCTGAACGGCCTGGTCCTCGACGAGCCGGCGCGCGTCACCGTCCTGGTCCCCTTCGGTGAGGTCCACCGCTCGCGTGGGAGGTGGCGCTTCTGCCGGGAACGACCGGGCGTTCGAGGCCGCTCAACCGGGTTCCCGCCTCGGACGAGCGTCGCGGACACGGTCCTCGACCTCTGCGACGCGGGTGACGCGTCCTCGGCCGTGGGCTGGGTGACGAGCTCGGTGCAGGACCGGCGCACCACGACGGTTCAGCTTCGCGAGGCGCTGCGGCAGCGGCGCCGGGCTCGGCACCGCCAGCTGCTCCAGGACCTGCTGCACGACGTGGCCACCGGCGCGGAGTCGCCCTTGGAGATCCGCTACCTCCGCGACGTGGAGCGCGCCCACGGCCTGCCCGCCGGCCGGCGTCAGCACGAGGCCAGCACGCTGCCTTTCGTCCGCGACGTCGTCTACCTCGCCTTCACCCTGGTCGTGGAGCTCGACGGTCGGGCGGGCCACGAGGGGGCGGCACGGTTCCGGGACATGCGCCGGGACAACCGGACGCTGCTCACCGGCTCGGCCACGCTCCGCTACGGCTTCGCCGATGTCGTCGAGCGACCGTGTGAGGTGGCCCGGCAGGTGGCCTCGGTCCTGCAGACCCGCGGCTGGACCGGCCAACCGGCTCGCTGCCCGCGCTGTCCGCGCTGTCCGACCACGATCGTGTGAACGACTGCTGACTAGACACCGGAGTCGTTCACACGATCATCGGACGGCGGGGAGCCGATGGGCGGGGGGCCTGGGGGCGAGCAGGTACTCAGCCACGGGGTCAGTAGCGTTCGGGCTTGGCGGACCGGGACATCAGGGTGGTGATCAGCTCGGTCGGGGTCAGCCGGCCGGCGATGACAGCAGCGACGTTCTCCACGATCGGCATCTCGATGCTGTGCTGCGCAGCCAGCGCCTGGATGGAGGCGCAGGACTTGACGCCCTCGGCGACCTGCCGGGTGGAGGCGGTGATCTCGGCGACCGTCCGGCCCCGGCCGAGCTCCTCGCCGAAGGTGCGGTTGCGAGACAGCGGGGACGAGCAGGTGGCGACGAGGTCGCCAAGCCCGGCCAGCCCGGAGAAGGTGTGTGGATCGGCACCCAGCGCCTCGCCCAGCCGGCTGATCTCGGCCAGGCCGCGGGTGATGACCGATGCGGTGGCGTTCGCGCCCAGGCCCAGCCCCACCACCATCCCCACCGCGAGCGCGATCACGTTCTTGGTGGCGCCACCGAGCTCGCAGCCGACCACGTCGGTGTTGGTGTACGCCCGGAAGCGCGCAGTGTGGCAGACCCGCTGCAGCGCCGCGGCGGTCTCCAGCGAGCTGCTGGCCACGACGCTGGCCGAGGGCTGGCGTTCGGCGATCTCGCGGGCCAGGTTCGGGCCGGTCACCACGGCGATCCGCTCGTCGTCGATCCGGCCGGCCTCGGCGATCACCTGGCTCATCCGCAGCCCGGTGCCGAGCTCGATCCCCTTGGCCAGGCTGACCACCACCGCATCGTCCGGGATCGGCCAGTGGCTGAGGTTGCTGCGCAGCGACTGCGAGGGTACGCCGAGCACCACGAACTCCGCGCCGTCCATCGCCTCCTGCGGGTCGCTGACCGCGGACAGGCTGTCCGGCAGCTCCAGGCCCGGGAAGTAGTCGGGGTTCCGGTGCTCGGCGTTGATCGCCGCGGCGAGCTCGGGCCGCCGGGCCCACATCCGCACGTCGTTGCCCGCGTCGGTCAGCACGAGCGCGAAGGCCGTGCCCCACGACCCGGAGCCCATCATCGCCACCCGGGCCGGCCGCGTCGTCTCCCTCACCGGTCCGCCTCTCGTCGGGCCGGCCGCGGGTCGAACCGCTCGACCGGTGGTTCGACACCGCGCAGCCCGGCCACCAGCGCGGTGATCGCGGCCATGATCCGTTCGGTCGCCTCGGTCAGCACTGCGGCGGTCATCGGCAGCCGCCGCAGGTCGTCCAGCGGCACGGGCGGGCCGGTCACCAGCCGCAGGGTCTTGCGCGGCAGCAGCCGGGGCAGGGTGATCTGCTTGCCGTACATGATGTCCTGGGCTCCCCACTGGCCGACCGGGATGACCGGGGCGCCGGTCTGCAGGGCGATCCTCGCCGCGCCCGTGTGCCCGCGCATCGGCCACAGGTCCGGGTCCAAGGTGATGGTGCCCTCGGGGTAGACCACCACCGCCCGGCCCTGCTCGATGGCCGCGACCGCAGCACCCAGGGCGTCCTTCGCCGCCACACTGCGCCGCTGCACGGGGATCTGACCGCACGCGCGCAGCACCGTGCCGGCCACCGGCACGCCGAAGATCGACGCCTTGGCCAGGAACCGGGGCCAGCGGCCCGAGTAGCCCACGTACTGACCGATGGCCAGCCAGTCGACGTTGGAGATGTGGTTGGCCACGACCACGATGCCTCCGCGCTGCGGCAACAGCTCCTGCCCACGCCAGTCACGCGTGGTCACAGGGCGCAGCACGGCGTTCAGGAAGGTCACCGTGGCGACGATCGCGCGCTCGCCCGGCTCGGAGTTGACCCGGGACAGGGGTCGCCAAGCCGCGTCCGGGACTCGGGCCGGCCTGTCGTTCATCGGCTCACCCCCTGCTCACCCCGACGTCGCTTCACCCTAAGGGATCGTGACAGCATCGCCTGATCATGGACACAGCACGGCAGCGGCGGGCTTGACGGGCCCGCCAGCGGCCGGCGGGGACCGGGTCGGGGCGGTGGTGGCCCTGAAGCCGGTGGCCCGGGCCAAGTCCCGGCTCGGCGACCTGCCCGACCCCCTGCGCCGCCGGCTGGCCTGGACCATGGCCGTGGACACCCTGACCGCACTGGCTGCCGCGGGAGCCGCCGTGCTGGTGGTTGGCGACCAGCCCGCGCTGGCCAGCCGACTGACCCGGGCCGGGGTCCGGGCTCGCGCGGTGGGCGAGGCCGGCGCCGTCGGGATGAACGGCGCCCTCGACCGGGGTGCGCGTCTGCTGGTGGCGGACGGGTGTTCGACGGTGCTGGCCTGCGTCGGTGACCTGCCCGCCCTGCGACCCAGCTCGGTGCGGGCAGTGCTGCAGGCGGCACCCGACCAGGGGCGGGCCTTCCTGGCCGACGCCTCGGGTACCGGGACCACCATGCTGGTCACCCGGCGGACGGATCTCGACCCACGGTTCCAGGGGCCCTCGGCAGCGGCGCACGCCGCGTCCGGCGCGACCGCGCTGACCGACCTCCAGCTGGGCAGCCCGGTGCCGGACGCCCGTGCCGACGTGGACACCCGGGATGATCTTGGTCAGGCGGTCACCCTCGGGCTGGGCGCGGCCACCGCCCGTCTCGTGGACCACGACGGGCAGCTCGGCCACTACTCGGTGATCACGACCACCGGTCACACCGACCACCATGATCAGCCGCTGGCCGTCACCTCCACCGGCCACCGCGTGCTGCTCCCCCAAACCGCGCTGGCCGACGGACTTCGCCCCCCTCGTCCGGGCCAGCGGCTGCACGCCGTGCTGGCCGGCGGAACCGTCCTTTCCGCCTGGCTCTAGAGCCAGCGGCTCAGCTCTTCTTGCTCTTGGCCTTGTCCTTCTTGCCCGAGCCCTTCTTGGTCGCGCTCTTCTTGGCGTCGATCTTCTTGCTGTCGATCTTCTTGCTGTCGACCTTCTTGCTGTCGACCTTCTTGCTGTCGGACTTCTTGGGCGCGGACTTATTGGGCGCGCTCTTCTTGCTGTCAGCCTTCTTGGCGTCAGCCTTCTTGGCGTTGACGTCCTTGCCCGTCTTCGGAGCCGCCGACTGGGCAGGAGCCGCGTCCGCGACCCGGCCCACGGGGGCCTCCGGCTCGCTCTCGGCCACCGGGGCGGAGACCCGCCGGGTCGGGGTCGGCGGCACGACCAGGTCGGGGACCGGTCGGCTCCCGGCGACGTAGGCCTTGAGCTCGGTGCCGGCCCGGAAGCGCGGCACGGCGGTGGCGGGCGCCTGCAGCTGCTCACCGGTACGGGGGTTGCGCACCGTCCGGGCGGGTCGCTCCACCCGCTCGAACACCCCGAAGCCGGTGATGGCCACCCGGTCGCCGGCCGCGGTGGTGGCGCTGACGGTGTGGACGAAGGCGTTCAGGGCCTTCGTCGCCTCGGCCTTGCTGCCCTCGTAGTGCTGGGCCAGGGCCTCGATCAGCTCTGCCTTGTTCATGCTGCTCCTTCGTTCCGCGTGACGCCGGGATCAGCCGGCGAGCTGGGTGACCGGCTTGAACGCCGGTCGGGACTGCTCGTAGGCGGAGATGCCGTCGACGTGGCGCAGCGTGAGCCCGATGTCGTCCAGCCCCTCCAACAGGCGCCAACGGGTGTAGGGGTCGATCTCGAAGGTAGCGGAGAAACCGTCGGAGGTGATCGTCTGCTCCTGCAGGTCCACGGTCAGCGGCGCTCCCGGGCGGGCCTCGATGTGGTCCCAGAGCTCCTCGATGATCTTCTGGTCGACCACGGCGATCAGCAGCCCGGCCTTGCCGGCGTTGCCGCGGAAGATGTCGCCGAAGCGGGCCCCGATGACCACCTTGAAGCCGTAGTTCTGCAGCGCCCAGACGGCGTGCTCACGAGACGAGCCGGTGCCGAAGTCCGGTCCGGGCACCAAGATCGTGGCGCCGGCGTACGCCGGGAGGTTCAGCACGAAGGTGGGGTCGTTCCGCCACGCGGCGAAGAGCCCGTCCTCGAAGCCGGTCTTGGTGACCCGCTTCAGGTAGACCGCCGGGATGATCTGGTCGGTGTCGACGTTGCTGCGGCGCAGCGGCACCGCGGTGCCGGTGTGGGTGGAGAAGGCGTCCACGGGTCAGACCTCCTGCAGGTCGGCGGGGGCGCTGAGGGTGCCGAGCACGGCTGTGGCCGCGGCAACGGGTGGGGACACCAGGTGGGTCCGACCCCCCTTGCCCTGTCGGCCCTCGAAGTTGCGGTTGGAGGTGGAGGCGGCACGCTCACCCGGCGCGAGCTGGTCGGGGTTCATGCCCAGGCACATCGAGCAGCCGGCGGCGCGCCACTCCGCACCCGCCGCCTTGAACACGCTGTCGAGCCCCTCGTCCTCGGCCTGCAGCCGGACCCGGGCCGAGCCGGGGACGACGAGCATCCGGACGTTCTCGGCCACGTGCCGGCCCTGGATGACGCCGGCCGCCGCCCGCAGGTCCTCGATCCGGCCGTTGGTGCACGAGCCGAGGAAGACGGTGTCGACCGCGATGGCGCGCATCGGCGTGCCGGCCTGCAGGCCCATGTACTCGAGCGCCTTGCTGGCGGCGGTGCGGTCGGCCTCCTCCGGGAAGGTCTCCGGGTCGGGAACCTGAGCGCCGAGCGGGACGCCCTGGCCCGGGTTGGTGCCCCAGGTGACGAACGGGCTCAGCTGGGTGGCGTCGAGGTCGACCTCGGCGTCGAAGACGGCGTCCTCGTCGGTCCGCAGCGTGCTCCAGTGCGCGACGGCAGCGTCCCAGTCGGCACCCGTCGGGGCGTGCCGACGGCCCTGCAGGTAGTCGAAGGTCTTCTGGTCGGGGGCGATCATCCCCGCCTTCGCTCCCCATTCGATGCTCATGTTGCAGATGGTCAGGCGCCCCTCCATCGACAGGTTCTCGATGGTCGAGCCGCGGTACTCGACCACGTACCCCTGGCCGCCCCCGGTGCCGACCTTGGCGATCAGGGCCAGGACGACGTCCTTGGCGGTGACGCCCGGCGGCAGCTCGCCGTCGATGTTCACGGCCATGGTCTTCGGCTTGGCCTGGGTCAGCGTCTGGGTGGCCAGCACGTGCTCCACCTCGGAGGTCCCGATGCCGAAGGCCAGGGCCCCGAAGGCCCCGTGAGTGGAGGTGTGGGAGTCACCGCAGACCACGGTCATCCCGGGCTGGGTCAGCCCGAGCCACGGGCCGATGATGTGCACCACGCCCTGGTCGGCCGAACCGAGGCTGTGGATCGGCACCCCGAACTCCTCGGCGTTGCGGCGCAGCGTGTCGACCTGCGTCCG
>Ga0210040_10007238_pt1 | contig 13548 bp, 6 predicted proteins | sample CryGeyCG12114_NA_FD_185462 | JGI IMG/M metagenome (GOLD analysis project Ga0210040, IMG submission 185462) | Groundwater microbial communities from aquifer - Crystal Geyser CG19_WC_8/21/14_NA (SPAdes) (version 2) | ecosystem: Environmental > Aquatic > Deep subsurface > Groundwater | place: USA... | reverse complement strand
GTGTTTCAGAGGAATCATTTTTCTCTGTACCGGTTATTAGCGATTTACGGCTGCGTTTCGAAACTGGAATAACCGGAAGCCAGGGCTCTGGTGGCAATATCTATGCTCGGCTCAACCAAGTTGCAACACCGTGGGGATCTGGTTTCTTGGCTGCCAATTACCCTAACATCAATTTTAAATGGGAAGAAACCCTAACGAATAACGTAGGTATCAATCTTGGTTTATTTGGAAACCGGGTTCAAATTGAAGCTGATTACTATGTTAAAAATACAGACAACGTAATTGTTAGAAGTTCCCTCCCTTGGTATATGGGCTCTACTGGTGCTGGTTCTGTTCAGGCTCCTCTTGTAAACTTTGGCGAGCTTCAAAACAAAGGCTGGAGTTTTATGATCAACACCATCAACATGGACAAAGGTGATTTCAAATGGGAAACAAATCTCAACCTTTCCCACTTTAAAGCCGAGGTTACTCAACTTTACACCGAAACCAGTGTAGTTACCCGAAATGCTCCAGATTGGTATATCGCACCACTGTGGTCACAGAGAACCGTGGTAGGCGAATCTCCTTGGTACTTCTATGGTTACATTGAAGAAGGCATTTTCCAGACTGTGGATGAAGTTGAGAATAGCGCCCGCCCTGCTGATAGCCAGGGACAACCTTTCGAGGTAGGAGAAAACAGTGTTTGGGTAGGAGATGTAAAATTCCGTGACCTGAATGATGATGGCATTATCAACGAGCTGGACCAGACCAAAATTGGTAGCCCATGGCCAACTCTGTTTGGTGGTTTCACAAATGATTTCGCTTATAAAGGTTTCAACCTTAGCGTTTTGTTAACCGGAACATTTGGGAATGATGTGTACAACTATGTACGATTCCGTAATGGTGATCCTAACAATATCAACTTAGGTAGAAATATGCTTAAAGAGGTTCTGGATTACGCTAGAGTTAATGCTGAAGGTATATTAGAGAATCCAGGGACAACAGTTCCTCGTTTATCAGGCGGTGATGTAAACAAAAATTTTGGCCGTCACACCACTAAGTATGTTGAAGATGGGTCTTTCGTAAGAGTTAAGAATATTTCTTTAAACTATACTTTACCTACTACCCTTATTTCAAAACAAAATGTCGTAAAGGCAGTCAGAGTGGGTGTGAGTGCTCAAAACCTGTATACTTTCACAAACTATACAGGATATGATCCTGAAGTAGGTTCTTATGTTGGACCAAATGTTGGCAATGATAATGCACCGATTGGTGTTGATGCTGGTCGCTATCCTATCACTCCTATCTATTCCTTCAACTTAGGAATCGATTTTTAAATTTAAACTGATAACGCAATATGAATAAAAGATACATTTTAGCCGGGGCCATTGCCGCCCTGGCTATATTTTCCGGTTGTGAAGAAGAGTTTTTGGAGAGGCCACCATTAGATACGCTAACTGAAGGTGCTTTTTTCAAATCAGATGCTCAGGTTTTAGCCGCCACTGCCCCTCTATATAATGCGGCTTGGAAAGATTACCACGACCAAGCTTCCTATTTTATAGGCGACATTCGTGGAGGTACCTTGTTTTACCCTTGGGAACAACCGGCAGAACGTCGTGACAACGTGTTGTTTAGAGCTACTGGTGTTTCAAGATCAACCCTATGGGCGTACCAGGCCTGCTATAATGTTATTGCACAGTCTAACATGGCCATCTATAACATTAACAGGTTAGCGGGACCAGAAGTAACTGAGGCAGTTAAAAACCAGGCCATAGGAGAAGCACGTTTTATGCGCGCAACTGCCTATAGCATATTGGTAACTACTTTTGGTGAAGTTCCTATTATAACAGACAACGTTGCGGATTTAGATAACCCGGATAAGGTGCGGAATACTGTTCCGAGTATATGGGAGTTTATCACGCGCGATTATCTGTTTGCAGCAGAAAATTTGCCGCTTACTTCTACGCTACCAGGTAGAGTAACCAAATGGTCGGCAGAAGGTATGTTGGCCCGTACGTACCTTACCCGGGCCGGCGTTGATGCAGGAGGACAACGGAACCAGGAGTTCTTAGACAAGGCTAAAGAATATGCCCAACGGGTAATTGAACAAAGTGGAAAATCATTGGTGAGGCCTTATGAAAATCTCTTCAAATACCCTTACGATAATAATAATGAGTCCCTATTTGAAAATCAATGGCTTTTCGTCCCGGGTGATGCTGGGTATCTTGTGTCTAATACAATGGCCTCACAGATTTACCCAATGGGCGAAATAGCAGTAAACAACGACGGTTGGGGCGGTAATTATAGTGCTACCTGGTGGATGATGAGCTTGTATGAGGGTTTGATCACAAACCAGGATGACAACGATCCGACTAATGATGGAGAGATGAACGGTTTTACCATGGACCAACGGTTAAAAGCTACCTATATGCTGCCTGGTTTTACATATCCGGAAATAACCAATAAAGTAACAAAAGAAGAATTAACCTGGGCTGCTCCTGGTGAAGATGCTACTAACAACTTCGCTGTTATTAAAAAGTATGTGGTTGGTAACGATCTGGATTTAGGTGGACAGGCCGCTCAACAGAGATACCCACACAATACGTATATGATGCGGTTAGCAGAAATGTATCTGACTTATGTTGATGCTGCTGTCGGAAATGACGGATCAACCTCTGATCCACTTGCAGTTCAATATTTTAATACAATACGTGAACGCGCAGGTTTGCAACCTGTTGAGGCACCAATTCAGATGAATAGTAGCTATCCAGAAGGTGGGGAAGACCAGGTGTTTGAAGAATGGGTAAAGGAATTTGCCATGGAAAATTTAACCTGGTATGCCTTGGCTAGAATGCATTACTATAACCCACAGAAAGCTTACAATATCATCAATAACCAGGATCGGGCCCTTTTCTTAGTTGAGCCGGACCGTTTCCCTAACCCAACCGGTTGGACATTCACAAAAACGGATTGGGTAACTGAACGGACTCCAGATGTTGGACCTGGTAATTTCTTTATGCCTTTACCAGCAGTGGAACTTAGCCAGTCGCCTAGCTTAAACGAACCAGCCGTTGATTATGATTTTGGAGGTTAGAAATAATTAATTTTAAAAAAAAATATGAGAAGTTCAATAAAACACTTCCTGTTCTTGTTAGTAGCTCTGGTAGTAACAGGAACTGTCACGAGCTGTTCGGATGATGATGTTCTTCCGAACGGCGGCACCCCCATGATTGAATATGTCCGGGTTACCCGCCCGGAAGCCTCTGATTCCTTGATTGCAAAAGCTGGTCAGGGACAAATGATTGCCATTATAGGTCAGAACCTGCAAGATGCTCGTGAATTATGGATAAATGACAGAGAAGCCACGCTTCAGTCTACATTCATTACTAATACCTCTATCATTACCCGGGTTCCTTCAGACATTCCTACTGAAATCACAAACAAAATGCGAATTGTGTTTGCTGACGGCCAGACATTAGAGCATGACTTTGTAGTAGACATTAGTGAGCCAGTACCTACTTATATGGAAAGTGAGTACGTGAATGCGGGCGGAATTGCTACTATCAGAGGCAGCTACTTCTATGACCCGATTCAGGTTTTCTTTACCGGAGCCGATGGAGCTAGCGTAGAAGGAGAAGTTGTTGAATCAATGCCGAATGAAATACAGGTAAGAGTACCTGAAGGTGCTGAACCAGGACCTCTCACCATAAAGACTAATTTTGGTGAAACGGAATCAGATTTCTGGTTCCGCGATAACCGCAATATCATTGCTGATTATGATGATACTGATTTTACGGGTTGGTGGCACGGGCCAAACTTCATATCTAACGGGACTGATGCAATTGAACCAATAAGTGGCAACTTCATATACTTTGATAAAGAGGACACAGGCGGATGGTTTGAAGCTTGGGTAGGTGAAGGAACGATAAAGCAAAAGACCCAAAATATACCGGCAGCGGCTTTCGCTAATCCAAGTGCTTACAGCCTTGTATTTGAAATGAATACTGTAACACCTTTGGTGTATGATGGTATTCGGCTTACGTTTAGTAGTAACGGTGGTCCTGGAAACAGAGACCTTGCTTCTTATACTTGGAACGCTAACATCGATACCCAAAACGAATGGCAAACTGTAAGCATTCCTTTTGAGGAAATTTATGAGGCTAATAACAAGAACGGGAACACGTTCACCTATAATGAAAATGGCTATGCCGTTTCATTCCATTTTGTAGGACCTGGCACTACGGCGCAATTCGCGATGGATAATTTACGTGTAGTACCAAGATAGAAAAGCAGGACATCCCCCTTTACGAAAAACCAAAGCGGCGTAAAGGGGGATAATGCTAAAAGCTAAATTGGTGCCTGAAACACATTGTTAATTTGTATTGATAAAAATCATATATGAAAAAATTCTATAATACAAGGCTACTCTTGCTCTTATGCCTGGTGCTGTCGGTTGGGGTCATCACCTCCTGCGATGACGACGACGATAACGGCATGACAAACACCGGAGAGGTGCAATTGCTGAGCTTTGGCCCTACAGGCGTGCAGCATGGGGAAGAGATACGTTTTATCGGCCGTAACCTAAACAAGGTAGAGATGGTAGAATTTACCGGCGCTTCCGTTGCCAAGGCATCATTTCTGGAGCATACCTCTGACCTTATCCGCTTAACCGTGCCTGAAGAGGCTATGGCAGGTCTAGTAACCCTAAAGCTATCTTCCGGTGAGGACGTAGTTTCTAAATCAGTCTTAAATTTCACAGTTCCTATCACCGTTGCCTCTGTTACTGCCCAGGCAAAACCAGGTACAAACATCACCATTGCCGGTACCAGACTTAATTGGGTAGAAGGCGTTGTGTTTGAAACTGATACGGTAATGGAATTTGTAAGCCAGTCTGCTTCAGAACTAGTATTGCAGGTGCCTTTAACAGCAAAAACAGGCCCAATTGTAATTATTGGTGGAGGAGTAGATCCTACTATCATAGAAACAGAGGAGGATCTGATTGTTACGTTACCAATGGTTACTGCCCTTGCACCAGGCACTGTTAATAAAGGTGGAAACCTAATTATAACAGGTACAGACCTAGACCTTGTGAAGGGAGTAATGTTTACAGGTAGCGAAGATGCAGTAACGAGTTTTGAAAGCCAGTCTGCCACTGAGATTGTAGTCAACGTGCCTGCCAACGCAGCAACTGGCAGCATCACGTTAATTGCCATGTCAGACGAAGAGGTTGTAACAACACAGCAGTTAACTATCAGGTAGGAGAAATAGACAACAAAGCAGGTAATGTTTTACCTGCTTTGTTGTCTATTTCTCCTAACGCAATCAAACATGGAGAAAATCTAACTATAACAGGTACCAATATAAATCTGGTGAAAGAAGTGCAGTTTACATGTGTAGGCGACTCGATAGTTACGTATTATATAAATTAAACAGTTGCTAGTTATGGTTCCTGACAATGCCTCTACTGGTATGATAATCACATTGGGTTGAGATAACATAACAACCAAGTATACAAAATAAGCCCCTGCAATTTTACAGGGGCTTTATATATATGCATTTTAGCAGTTTTTCAGACATTTATAATCAACAATGGAGATAGCTTCGGGAATAGCTGACTAAATAACGTTGGCGGGAAGTATTTGCCATTGGCGCTATCTAAAATGAGAGATACAACTGCTGCTGAAACCTAAGCCATAAAACACCTTCACGAAAAAATATACTATTGCTAAAATGGAGATTCAGCCTTGTAATCATAGCACATTTACTGCATCATAACCTAACCCTAAGTTACTGTTGTTGTTTAGCCCTCCCCTCGGTTCTTTACCATCACTTCAGATAAAATAGCAAAGATTATCTGCCAACTGGGGAACACCTACAACCAAAGCACCCTTTACGGACAAGTGTATTGCGCTGAAATTGTAGTTGTGGCTGAGTTTTTCTAAATTTGCAGTCCTTTAATTATCGGAATGCCTTCTACTAAAGTCTCTTATCTTTTCCAGGTTATGCTTGTCACGCTTTTTCTGGCGGCTTGCCAGGAGAAAGAAGCGCAAAAGGAAATCGGCGCTGCCCCGGAAAAAAGCGCCCCCGCCGAAACGCTGTTCAGCCTGTTGCCTGCTGCAAAAACGAACATCAGCTTCAGCAATGCTATTCAAGAAAATCCTTTCGGTAATATCCTGTCATACCAATATTTTTATAACGGTGGTGGTGTGGCAGTCGGCGACATCAACAACGATGGGCTACAGGATGTATATTTTTCAGGGAATATGACTCCAAACCGCCTGTACCTGAACAAAGGGAAGATGCAGTTCCAGGATATTACTTTATCAGCAGGTATGGGAGGCAGGGCAAATAATTGGAAAACAGGCGTAACCATGGCCGATGTAAATGGCGACGGACTGCTTGATGTGTATCTCTGTTATTCCGGCAATATGCCACCGGAGGCGCGAGTGAACCAGCTGTTTATCAACCAGGGTCCTGATGCAAACGGGATACCGCGTTTCGAGGACCAGGCGCAGCAGTACGGCCTTGCTGATGCCTCGTTCAGCACAAGCGCCAGCTTCTTCGATTACGACCGCGACGGAGATCTGGACATGTTGCTGCTCAATCATAACCCCGCTGCTTTCCGCAACCTGGATGAGGTAAGCATCCGTGAAATTCAGAAGAAGCCAGAGCCGTCTATGCAGGTGAAATTTTACAGGAATGATGATGGAAAGTTTGTTGATGTGGCCGATGAGGCCGGATTTGAAGGCTCAGCGTTTACATACGGCCTAGGCACTGCCGTAGCAGACATAAATCACGACGGATGGCCGGATATCTATATCTCTAATGATTATTCTGCCCCGGATTACCTTTACATGAATAATAGCAACGGCACTTTTACAAACAAGATAAATCAGAGCATTGGGCATATTTCGCTTTATTCTATGGGCAATGATGTGGCCGACATCAACAACGATGGAATGCTGGATGTATATACTGTGGACATGCTACCGGAGGATAACAGAAGGCAAAAGCTGCTTTTCTCGCCAGACAATTACGAGTATTTCGAACAGTTTGTGCGGGTAGGATTTAACCCGCAGTACATGCGTAACATGCTGCATGTGAACAACGGCGATGGCACGTTCAGTGAGGTGGGGCAGCTGGCGGGCATCTCCAACACTGACTGGAGCTGGGCGCCTCTGTTTGCTGACTATGACAACGACGGCTGGAAAGACCTCTTTGTATCGAATGGATTTTTGCGTGATTTCACTAACCTGGACTTCATAAAATACAGGAGCTCCTACTTCCAGGGCGTCGGCAGCAACATGAACCAGAACAGTATACTGGACCTCGTCAATAAGATTCCATCCTCCAACGTGAACAATTATATATACCGCAACAACGGCGACCTCACGTTTACGAACAAAGGCGCAGACTGGGGGGTGAATTCTGCCTCCAACAGCAACGGTGCCGCCTACGCCGACCTCGACAACGACGGTGACCTGGACCTGGTGGTGAACAACATCAACAAGCCAGCCTTTGTATACCAGAACAAAGCAAACGAACAGCTGAACCACAACTACCTGCAACTGAAACTGGCGGGCAGCGGGAAAAACACGTTTGGTATTGGGGCAAAGGTGATGCTGTATGAGCAGGGCAAGCAGCAGTACCAGGAGCAGATGCCTTCAAGAGGCTATCAGTCCAGTGTGTCGCCGGTGCTGCACTTTGGCTTGGGCGATGTAAAAAGCGTGGATTCCCTGCGTGTGGTCTGGCCAGGCGGCAAGCAGCAGGTGCTGCGAGACGTGGAGGCAAACCAGGTGCTTACGCTGCAGGAGCAGGAGGCCACCGGAACATACCGCGCTCCGAAAGTTCCTGCTGCGCCGGCATTGCAGGAAGTAAAGTCGCCGGTGGCGTTTACGCATCAGCAGAAAGCTGTGAACGACTTTAAGCGCCAGCCGTTGCTCGTGAACCCGCTTTCCTTCGCTGGCCCGGCCCTTGCAAAAGCGGATATAAACGGTGACGGACTCGAGGACGTGTTCGCAGGAGGCGCAGCCGGGCAGGCCGGGGTGCTTTACCTGCAGCAGAAAGGGGGAAAGTTTACGCCCAGGACCTCGACGGCGCTGGAGGCAGATAAACTGAGCCAGGATACGGATGCATTATTTTTCGATGCGAACAGTGACGGGAAAACAGATTTATATATCAGCAGCGGGGGCTATGGCAACTTTGCGCCGGAAGATGCTTTGCTGCAGGACCGCCTTTACCTGAACGATGGCACCGGCAACTTTACCAAAAGCACTGACGCGCTGCCCAAAATGCTGACCAGCAGCAGCAGCGCCCGGGCAGCCGATATCAACGGTGACGGGCATATGGATCTTTTTGTGGGAGGCCGCGTGATTCCCGGGCGGTACCCGGAGCTGCCGAGAAGCTATATACTGCTGAACGATGGCACCGGCAAATTCCAGGATAAGACAGCTTCGGTGGCGCCCGCTTTGCAGCGCATCGGCATGGTAACGGATGCAGCCTGGCATGATATGGACGGAGACCGGCAACCCGAACTCGTGTTGGTAGGCGAGTGGATGCCGGTAACGGTGTTCAAAATCACGAACGGAAAATTGAGCGATGCCACCACCTCTTTTTTCAGCAGGAAGTACAGCGGCTGGTGGAACAGACTGGTTGTCGGGGATTTTAACCAGGACGGAAAGCCCGACCTGATAGTTGGCAACATGGGCCTGAATGGCCAGGTAAAAGCTTCCGAAACCCAGGTGGCAGCACTGTATTATAAAGATTTTGACGACAACGGCTCCGTAGACCCCATCCTGACGTTTTACATCAAGGGGCAGAGTTATCCCTACGTAACCCGCGACGAACTGCTTGACCAGATGAGCAGCATGCGCACGCGCTTTACCAGCTACGGGCAGTATGCCGATGCAACCGTTCAGGATATATTCACGCCTGAGGAACTTAGCGGAGCAAAACAATTGTCTGCTAATTACTTACAGACAGCTTACTTCGAAAGCAGTGCCAGCGGCCGGCTGGTTGAAAAACAATTGCCAGTGGAGGCACAGTTCGCGCCAGTTTACGCCATCTGCCCCATCGATTATAACAAAGACGGAAAGCTGGACGTGATTTTAGCCGGTAATATGAACCAGGCCCGCCTGCGCTTCGGCAAGTACGACGCCAATTACGGGGTGCTGCTGCAGGGAGATGGAAAAGGAAACTTTACGTATGTTCCGCAGGCAAAATCGGGGCTGCAGCTAAAAGGGGATGTGAGGAGTATTTTGCCTGTCAACAACACCGTGTTGTTCGGCATAAACCAGCAGGAACTGAAGGCATATAAAGTTAAATAGCCCATGCGAAAATATCTGTCATTTATGCTTGTGCTGCTGGTGGCGTTCGGCTGTAAAGAGCGGGAAGAACAGCTGCCGCAGTTCGGCGCCCGGCATATCAGCGAGGTAATTGATGAGATGACCGATGCGATGGTGAATGATGTCACAAATCCTCCTTTGGCTGCCCGCTTTTTTTCGTTTGCCACGCTGGCCGGTTACGAAGTCGTTTCCCAGAACGACAGCGCACACAGAAGCATGTATGGTGTGCTGCGGGAATATCCGGAGCTGAAAAAGCCGGAAGGGCTCACAAATTACGCTTACCAACTCAGCGCTTTGCTTGCCATGATGGAAACGGCAAAGAAAATGCAGCCATCCGGCGCCAGCATCGGGGCGTATGAGCAGCACTTCCTCGACTCCTGCCGCACAGCGGGTGTATCTGAGGCAGTGCTAGCCAATTCGCTTGCCTATGCCCAGGCCGTCAGCAAAGAGATACTTTCCTACGCCAAGGCTGACAGATACAACCGCATGAGCAACTACGCCCGGTACTCTCCCTCAGCGGAGGCTGGCACATGGCAACCTACGCCTCCAGGCTTTTTTGCCCCGGTAGAGCCTTATTTCAATACTGTCCGCTCGTTCACGCTCGATACCTGCAGCCAGTTTCAGCCTGCGCCGCCTGTGGCTTTCTCAAAAGAAAAAGATTCTGAGTTTTATGCCCTGATGCGACAGAACCAGGAGCAGAGCGCTGCAAAGCTGTCGCCAGAGCATCAGGAAATAGCCGCTTTCTGGGACTGTAATCCTTTTGCGCTACAGGATAACGGCCACCTGATGGTGGGTATGAAGAAGATATCGCCGGGTGCCCATTGGCTGGGTATAACCGGTATCGCCTGTCAGAAAGCAAACAAAAGCTTCTCCGAGGCCATGGAAATCAATACAATGGTGTCGGTAGCCCTGATGGATGGCTTTATTTCCTGCTGGGACGAGAAATACAGGAGCAACCGCATCCGCCCTGAAACTGCTATCCGAATGCTTGCTGACCCCTCATGGAAGCCCTTTCTACAGACGCCCCCGTTTCCGGAATACCTCAGCGGCCACTCAACTGTATCCGCTGCCTCGGCGGTGGTGCTCACACATTATTTTGGAGAAGACTTTAAGTTTGTGGATACGGTTGAGGAACGGTATGGTCTGCCTGCACGTGAGTTCCGGTCTTTCCGGCAAGCTGCCGTCGAGGCCGGTATTTCCCGGTTTTATGGCGGCATTCATTTTATGGATGCCATTGACAACGGTCTTACGCAAGGTTTACAGGTAGGGGAGTGGGTGCTGCAAAAATCTGGCAAGGCTCCTGCCGCAGCGAAGGACGCTATTGTGCAGCAGTAGCCTGTAATGTGCGGTAGAAGTCCTTTGATCACCCACTTTCTAAGTAACAACCATATAGCTGCTCTTTAGATAGCAGGTAACTGAAGAGTAACTTCCCTTAGGCAAGTATATACCTTTGGTGCTCAATATGCATTTATATCCGAAAGTTATTTTTTGCCAAGGGTATTCTTGTTCCTGTTATATGCTTTTTCTTATTTAGAAGACAAAGATGCGGCTGTTTAGGTACTGGCGAAGGCGCTAATCCTGCATATAGGAAGCAGCTTCTGTTTTGCTGTGCTATATGGCTACAGTAATCGCGGAACATTAACACAACAGGTGCAAATAAGAAACATTCTATGCCCCCCTGCCCCTTGCCTTATTCTTACCTTAGCAGCTGTATAGCAGCATCACCTGTAAGTGCTAAGCAACGTTTTAACTTATCATCAAATGAACAGTAATATGAGCATCTCAACTTTTACAAAAGTCATGTGCGGTTTGTCTGCAGCGTTTCTTTTTTCCTGCTCCAGTGCGCAGCAGGAAGCCGGCACAACTGCGCAAGTACAGCAGCAACTGTCAGAAAGCATTCGCCTGAACCAGATCGGGTTTTACCCAAGCGCCTCTAAAGTGGCGGTGGTAGTGGGCGAAGTGGCAGGCAGCGAGTTCTATGTGAAAACGCAGGATCAAACCAAAACAGTTTTTACCGGGCAGCTTTCGGCTTCTAAACCCGGCGAGTTCTCCAACAGGCCGACGCGTGTGGCCGATTTCTCTGAGTTAAAGGAGCCGGGAAGCTATGTGTTGGATATCCCGGGAGTAGGGCATACCTATCCTTTTGAAATAGGGAAGGACGTGCACAAGGAAGTGGCCGCCGCCGCCGTGAAAGGCTACTATTACCAGCGCTTGTCTACAGACCTGCCGGAAGCATATGCCGGCAAATGGGCACGCGCGGCAGGCAATCCTGACAATGAGGTGCTGATACATCCCTCTGCCGCGACAGCGCAACGCCCGGCGGGCACGAAGATTTCAGCGCCGCGCGGTTGGTTCGATGCCGGCGACTACAACAAGTACATCGTAAACTCCGGCATTAGCATGGGAACCCTGTTTTCTGCCTATGAGGATTTTCCGGAGTTCTACCAAACCCTGGAACTGAACATCCCGGAGAGCGGTAACCAGGTGCCCGACATACTGGATGAGGCACTCTGGAACCTGCGCTGGATGATGGCCATGCAGGATCCGGGCGACGGCGGTGTTTACAACAAACTCACCAATGCTGCTTTTGACGGCATGGTGATGCCTGCCGAGGCGAAGAACCCGCGCTATGTGGTGCAGAAAGGAACTGCCGCTGCCCTGGACTTTGCCGCGGTGATGGCGCAGGCCAGCCGCGTTTTCAGGAATTACGAAAGCGAACTTCCCGGCCTGGCAGATTCGGCGCTGGTGGCTGCGGAAAACGCATGGAAGTGGGCACAGCAGCACCCCAATATGGAGTACGACCAGAACGCCATGAACAAGCAGTTTAAGCCGGAGGTGTCTACGGGTGCCTACGGCGACAAGGACTACAGCGACGAGTTTATATGGGCTGCTTCGGAATTATATGCCACTACCAAACAAGATAAGTACTACACGGCGGTGAACATGCTGCCTGATGATAAAATGCCCCTACCTTCGTGGGCGCAGGTGCGGTTGCTCGGCTACTATACCCTGGCCCGCTTCAGCGATGACCTGACGCCTGTAGCGCAGAAGGACATGCCGGAAATTAAGAAGCGCCTCGTATCCTTTGCAGATGAACTGATGAACGGCGCCTCTGAACGCACGTACAGAACCGTGATGGGGAAAAGTGAGGCCGATTATATATGGGGAAGCAGCTCTGTAGCTGCCAACCAGGGTATTGCCCTGGTCAAGGCGTATCAGCTGACAAACGACAGAAAGTACCTGCAGGCAGCACTTTCCAACCTGGATTACCTCTTGGGCCGGAATGCAACCGGCTACTCATTCCTGACTGGCTTCGGCGAAAAATCGGTCATGAACCCGCATCACAGGCCCTCCGTTGCGGACGGCATCGTAGAGCCTGTTCCGGGCCTGCTCTCCGGCGGAACGAACGCAAGGGCCGACAAGCAGGACAAATGCACCACCTACCAGTCAACGTACCCGGATGAGATGTTCACGGACGATAACTGCTCTTACGCCTCAAACGAGATCGCCATTAACTGGAATGCACCGTTTGTGTACCTGACCGGTGCCATCGAGGCGCTGCAAGACAAGGCAGCATTGTAAGCAGCAGTAAGCCTTTATAAACAGCAGGAGCGCCAGTGTAAACTGGCGCTCCTGCTGTTTATAAAGAAGCTATACAAGAAGTTAATACGCTGTTGCGGGAATTTTAAATAAAGACACAGGAACTGGAGTATTTTAACCTGAATTCCTTGGGGGTACAACCTTTCTCGCGTTTGAAAATCCGGTTAAAGTAGGAGAGGTTGTTAAAGCCGCACTTATAAGAGACTTCCGATATAGTCTCGGTGGTATCGATCAGCATACGGGAGGCGTGGCCGAGCCGGATTTCGTTCAGGCTCTCGATAAACGTTTTGCCTGTACGCTTTTTGATGAACCTGCTGAAAGATACTTCCGGCATATTCACCACTTTAGACAGGTCAGCCAGTGAAATATCCTTATCGTAGTAGGTTTGCATATACTCAAAGGCCTTTTCGATTCTCCGGCTGTAGTAGCTGAATTGCTCTGAGGTGAAGGTGCTGTTAGAAAGCGTGCGCATGTTGCGCGAGATGGACAGGTCATGCAGGATAGAGATCAGTTCCATCACAGAGTCAAAGCCGCTTTTCTGAGCCAGCTTTTCCAGCCGGGGCTTGAAGACCTCCTTCGTTTCCTGCGAAAAGGAGATGCCTTTAGATGCGCGCTCCAGCAAGGC
>Ga0210040_10007236_pt1 | contig 13549 bp, 1 predicted proteins | sample CryGeyCG12114_NA_FD_185462 | JGI IMG/M metagenome (GOLD analysis project Ga0210040, IMG submission 185462) | Groundwater microbial communities from aquifer - Crystal Geyser CG19_WC_8/21/14_NA (SPAdes) (version 2) | ecosystem: Environmental > Aquatic > Deep subsurface > Groundwater | place: USA... | reverse complement strand
CTTATATATAATAGAGAAATAGAGGTAGTAGGCGCTATCTATATACTTTAGCTTAATTCCTATTTAGCTAAGCTTATAGATAGCTATAGATATTAGAGGTCTATATATATAACTTTAGATAGATATATATAATTAAGTACTATACTTATAAACTAATAGTATACTTATACTTTAAGATCTGCGTTATTATACTTTACTATAAGTAGTAGGCCTACTAGTATTATTCTAGATATAAGCTATAATTAGTAGATACTAGTATCTAAGTTACTAACTAAAATATATACTAGCTAAGCTACTTTATTACCTTAGAAGTTAGTTAGATATATTTTATTTATACTAACTATAATAGAGATAACTATAGTACTTAGTAGAAGACGTAACTACGTCTCCTACTACTAATTAGAATTATAAAGTATAGTAAACGTCCTAGAATTTAGAGGCTTACTATCTAGTAATATATAGTACTAGAATATATACTTAAGTATATACTTTAGATAATTATAAAAAAGTAGGAATACTAACTAAAAAGCTATAATATTAATAATATCTTAGTAAAGAAGCTTATACTAGTTAGTATCTTTAAAAGTTCTATCTATATTCTAGATAAGTACTTTAATATAATATATCTTCTATAAGTTCCTAGATAAGCTATAAAGTATAGTATTAAGTAGAGTATACTAATAGTCTATATTTTAAAACTATAGCTAGCTTATTAATAGTATAAAGCGCTTATCTTAAAATAATAACTCTATATTACCTTTTATAATATATATATAGCTAAGCTAAAATATAAAAGTATAATTAAAATTACTCTAAAATAGTATAATATTACTAGTACTAGAGTTTATTAGCTTAATACCTATAATAAGTAGGTAATATACAGCTAGATAGCTACGTATATAAGCTAATCTAATAGCTTACTAGCTATAATATACTTCTCTTCCTTATATAACTTCTATATAGTAATAGATAAGTTACTAGTAGTTTTAGACCTAGTAATTATTATCTTATAGTAGAACTATAATAGTTTAATACTAGTAGAACTATAATCTAGTTCCTCTATAAGTATAATATCCTCTTCTCTTAGCTATCTATAACTTTAAAGCTTATTATCCTTAGGTGTAAAAGCGTTAGTAAAACTACTAGATAGTAGGTTATATATATTACTTTTATATAGACTAATATATAATAGTATAGAGAAATTACTTTTAGATATAACTATAAGCGTAGTAGCTACTAGCTATAAAAGCGCGTTCTACTCTATAAAGTAGCTATATTAATACTACTAGCGCTTTTAGTATACTAGCTATTTTATAAGTTAGTAGCGCTATAGATATTATATAAAGACTAAATCTAACTTTAATACTTAGCTATAGTAATACTTAAAACTAAAATATAATAATATAATAAAACTAGTCTAATAAGGCGAAGTAGAGTTAAAATAGAAGTAATAGAAGTAGAAAGCTATACTAAGTTACTTTAATTTAGTATAATTTTAAGGTATATACTAATTACTAGTACTATTAAACTCTACGCCCTATATAGCTAAGTAAATCCTTATATAACTATAGTAAGAGATAATATATTTACTATAAATAATAGTAAATACTCTACTACTAAAGGATATATATTATATATATAAGATAGACCTAAAATTAAGATAAATCTAGCTATACTATCTATACGCTTACTAGACTTAAGCTCTAGAATATAACTATAAGATACTATTAAAGTTATACTCTATATTAATAATAATATATATAACTTAGTATACTATAAGGTAGAAGTAGGCCTATATATAAATAGCGTTCTTAGATAAGTACTCTACTTAATATTATATAGAAGTAGAGTATTATAAGTTATAGTAGATATTACTATAAAGTTCTCTTAGGTCTTTAGCTAGTATTTAGATAGTAATTATATTAAGTATATTTTATAGATTACTATAAGGTATAACTATAACTATAACTACGTCTACTAATAAAGGTAGAAATATACTACTTATACTATAAATATACTATATAATATAGAAAGTAGGCTACTAGAAGAAGCTATTCTTAAATAGCTACCTAGCCTAAATAATAGTATAGTAAAAACGCTTAGTACTAATAAGTTATCTATAAACGCTAAATAAGTATTTAAAATAAGTAGTAATAATAGCTCTTTAAGAGTAGTTACTCCTATATATATAAATAGAGAAGTATAATACTAAGTCTAATAGATAAATAGTATATAACTAAAGCTAAAGAAAGTAAATAGTAGTATATAGTATATAAAGGCTACCTTAAGATATTATTAGTAATACGCTAAACTAGATTAATTAGTATACTAATATATACTATTACTATTATCTTAGTAAGTCTATAATTAGTAGTAGATAACTAAACTTAGTAGAGAAATATTATAAATAGACTAACTAAAGTTAGTACTACTTTTCTACTTAACTAGCTACTATAAACTCTACTAGTCTCCTTAATTACTAAAATAATAGTATCTATCTTTATATAATTACCTTAATTTAGCTTAAGAAATAATACTACTACTATATAAAGAAACTCTACTATATATAAGTCTAGTAAATATAGCTATAATAAAAGGTTATTTATACTAACTTAACAGCCTAAAGCTCCTAATTATATATAAAAGGTACGTATAGGCTAAGTAGTAATTAGCCTAGATAATAGTATAGTAATAGACTATTAATAGCCTATTAGGAAATAATCTAGGTATAATATACTAAATACTTTAAACGTAGAGCTATCTAAATAAGATAATAAACTTATAAATAAGGAATTTAGTACTTAATAATTTTAATATATAGTAAGCTAACTATAGCTTAAAAATAATTATAGACTTATACTATAATAATAAAAAGTACTATATAATATATAACGTTTATTATAGTTATATTAGTACTTTAACCTTAACTTAGCTAAGATAGTAGAAAGATATAGCTATAGGAAAAAGGCTAACCTTATATATAATATTTATAGCTATAAGTAAGCTATATTATATAAAATACTAGCTAATAATACTAGCTCCTAACTTATTACTTACTACGTAAAAAGACTACTTTCCTAATAGTAATAAGTCTAACTAAGATAATAACTATAAGAACTCTAATATAGTATTAAGATACTTATAAGAGTATATACCTTATTAAATAATTTTACTAATTAGTAGCTATAATAGATATATTATAAAATTAATAAGTAACTTAGTAATTATATAGCTATTAACTAAAGAGTAGAATATTTAACTATACTTACTATTAATATATATAGAATAAGAAAGGAAAGTATTCTAGTTTATAATATAAGAGAAATAGAGTAATATATATAAGTTATAAGTAATTATAGACTAAGATAGAATCTTAATTAAACTAAGAGAAGTAGCTTTACGTATAGTAAGGCCTATATAGTATATATTTAATATATAAAGAGCTAATAATTATACTAATATTTAATATAGTCCTATAATATTAAGAATAAGCTATAGTAATATACTAAAATCTAGTAAGTAAGTTCTATTAACTAGTTATAAAGCTAGTAAGTATAGTAGATAAAATAGTATCTTTACTAGAGAACTTTATATTTTTATTACTAGACCTAGAATAAGTATATATCTTATACTAACGTAAAAAATATCTAGATTTATAGTAAATTAAACTAATATTAGGATAGCTAAGCTACTAGAGGTTCTATAGTACTATATTTATTATACTTATAGTAAAGAGCTTATTTACTAACTTTATTAATAAAAAAGCCTTAGCTATTAAAATACTAAATAAGATAATATTTTTAGTACTAAAGAGAAGCACTATTATATACTTTAGCTCTTTACTCTATATATATCTCTTAGAATACTAAATAGAAACTTAAGTTATAAGAAAAGCCTCTTTAGAGAATATTAGGTATATATACTTAAGAATTATAATTTAATACTTATAAACTAACTAGTAGCTAAAGTATCTTATAAAGTAATTAAAGAGCTTTAGTAAAATATAAGTACTTCTAAGTATACTATATTAGGCTAGATTCTTTAGAAGAAGATCTAATAAGTTACTACTAGCTTCTACTTAGTAAAAGTAAGTCTCTTTTTACTAGATAATCTTAATAAAGATTTTCTAGAAGATTTAGTTAATCTTATAAGCTTAGAAGAACTAAAGTAGTATAGTAAAAGTAAGCTAGTTAGTTTAACTATTAACGTATTAGAGTTAGTAGTACTAACTATTTACTACTATAAACTAGTAGTTATATATAGACTATAAGTAATATAACTAGTACTAAACCTAACTACTAGGGCTTCTATAACTAATAATATAAATAAGAGAATAAAATTACGCTAAGAAGTAAAGATATTAAACCTCTACTATCTATATAAAGTAGAGATAGAGAAGATATAATAAATACTAAGTATAAAGGTACTAGTATAGATAATATATTACTTAACTAGCGTAATAGTATAGCTAGTAGTAGTAAGTTAGTAGATAATATATTAGATAGTAATAATAATATAATAGTATATACTTAATATATACTAGAAGATAAGTGCTAATACTATAAGGTTTTCCTAAAGTTTATACTACGCCTATAAACTAAACTACTCTTAAAACTAAAGATAATCTTATATACGCCTACTTTAAAGTAGTATATACTACTAGAGGTTATAGCTCTTAAGTAATAATAAGGTAAGAATATAAAAAGAAAGTTCTTATTTAAGTAAGCTTTAACGTATAAGGCTATAAATAGGTTAATATCTTTAGTATTAGATAAAAGTAATATAGAAAAAGTATTAGTATAGGTATATAGAGTAGATAAGCTAGTTATAACTATAGAGCTAATAGAGGAGTACTAGACTAAGCTATAGTAAGATAATTATAGCTATAAATATATAATATTATTATATTTTTAGTATAGAATTACTTTAAATTAAGCTATTTCTAGCTACTAGCCTATACTTATACTACTAAATATAAATAAAATATACTATTAGTAGAATTAGCCTAATTAGTAGAAGAGGTAGCTAGTGCTTAGGAAATACGTAGAGCCTATAGTATATATATAGTATATATATTATAAGTAGTACTAAGAAAGTAGTTATTATATTAGGCTTTATATATATAATAAGCTTTATTTATACTTAGAATAATATATATATAGTAAGTATAAAAAAGATATTATACGCTAGTAGTACTAATAGCGCCTTACTTATATAAAAGCGCTTAAGGCTAAAATCCTAACCTTATAGTAAGCTAAGGCGCTAAGTATACTCTACTAGCTTAGAATTATTTTAGGCGCTATAGAGTATATAGGCGTATTAGCTTACTTTAAAGTTTTTCTAATATAACTTAATTTTATATTTACTAATTCTATATATAACTATAAGCTATAAGCTATAAGCTATAAATAATTAACTTATATTATAGTTAGTAGTTACGCGCTTATATAAGTACTTTTTTTAATAATAAATAATTAGTTAAGTATACTACTCTCTACCTCTTTTTCTATACCTTCTCTTTTACTTATCTTTTATATTTCTTCTCTTAATATTCTATTAACTATCTAGTATAGCTACTATTTTTAGTATAAGTATATCTCTACTTCTTCTACTTCTAGGTTTTTCTAGTAGTCTACTTAGCCCTATAGGCTTACTTCTACTTATTTAGTACTATATTAAGCTAGGTTACTTATTATAATAATTATTTCTTAAAGATATTATAGTTAGGTTTATTTACTATCTAAAGTATTATATAGTAGCTACTAGTTTAGCTTCTCTATATATAAGTATCTCTTTATTATTTTAAAAGATACTAACTTATATTTATAGTAACTCTATAATAAGTATAAAGACCTTTTACTTAACTTAACTCTTAATATATTAGTTAAATCTAGTACGCCTAGTCTTTTCTTTAATAAGTAACTATATACACCTTTAACTAGTCTCTTCTCTTAGTTATTAATAGCTAATATTATAGTAGCTTATACTACTTAATAACTTTAAGCTTTTCTTAGTAAGTATTAGCTTATTATACTTACTCTTTTAGTACTCTTATAGCCTATAGTTACTAGTACTCTAGCTTTTAGTTAAAGTATATTACTAGTAAGTGTAATAATAATAAAGAAGAACTTATTAACTCTAATATTCCTTCTTTATAGATAGTATAGTAGTAATATACTTAAAATAATTACTACTTATTATAAATAAGAGGTTATTTAAAGAGATTATTAATATTAAGAGTAAGCTAAAGAAGTAGTATTATTTATACTAGGCCTTACTTAACTTCTCTAAGTAAGGACTAGGTTACTATTATTAAGTACTTTATTAACTCCTTTAGTAATAGCTAAGCTAGATATTATATATAGCTTTATACTATATAACTTTAAGTTATTTAAGATACTAACTCCTATTATATATAACTATTATCTACTTAGTATTTATAGCTATAGCGCTACTTAATTTTATAGTATATTATAATCTTACTCTTAATTACGTATATCTTTATAATCTTAACTATTATTACTTACTAAGCTTAAGCTATACTTCCTCTATATTATATATAACTATCCTTAATCTAATTACTAGCTTTATACTAAAGATATATAAGGTAAGATATACTACTACTACTTAGATAAATCTAAAGAGTAAAATAAGTTTAAGTAGTAGGTATAGTATATCTCTAAGGATTATAAAATAGAGTTTAATAACTTCTTTAATAATAATATCTTATACTACGTATATAAGTTTAGTAGAGCTAATAGTATACTAAGTAATAGTATTATATAGAGCTAAGTATTTTTACTACTAGGGTTAAGCTAGTCTTTATTACTACTATCTTATACTCTAAAGACTCTAAGGCCTTTATTATTTTAATTTATATCTTTTAGCTAGTTATTATTAGCTAGACCTTATTATATAACTAACTACTTTAGTTAAGTAGAGTACTAGCGTTAAGATAATATTAATGCTATAAGTATACTAGATCTTTTAATTAATTTAAGTATACCTAGCTAAGAAGATAACCTAGCTCTTACTAAGTATAACTTTAAATTACTATATAACTTCTATAGATAACTTAATAAGAAAGTCTAAAAGTATTATAATTAGTATAATAAGAAGTAGTTCTATATAGATATAAATAATAATAGTATTTATAAGTCTTATATTAAAGCTAATAGAGATATTAATTCTAATAAGCTTTTTATATTTACTAATAATAATTTAATAGACTTAAGACCTATTCTTAGTATAGCTATTCTACCTCTACTTAGTTAAGTTAAAGAGATACTTATTTTATAAGTATACTACTTTATTAAGGTCTACTAGATTTATAGCTAGTAGTTTAAATACTATAGTTATATTATTAACTTCTTAAGTAATACTATAAAGGTGTATAATATCCTACTACTCCTACCTAAGGATCTTAATATTATTATTATTTAGCTTAAGAATTAGAGATTAGATCTATATATAGCTAACTAGTTCTATAAAAACTTTTAGGTATATAAATTTATTATTAAGATATAGCTTACGTATCTATAGGTATACTATCTAGCTTATTATCTAAGTATCCTCTCTATCTCTAATAAGAACTTAGAAGCTCTTAGAGATAATATATTTATAGATAATAAAGTAATTATCTATAAGATTAATAGAGATATTAAGGACTTAGCTAATATTATTAATACTTTATAAAATAGTAATAACTTATAAGACTTTAATAATAATAATTTAATACTAGAGTATACTACTATTCTTAATCTCTATACTAAGAATAATAAACTTACTAAGATCTAGGCTTAGCTTAGTTAAGTAAGTACTTAAACTATTAGTTATTAACTCTAAAAAAAGCTATATATAAGTATACTAACCTCTTAAGCTACGCTACTATCTAAGTTTAATAAAGCTTATCTACTACTAAGCTAGGCTTTCTTATCTCTATACCTATAAGGCTATACTAAGTTTATTAATACTTATATTTATAAGGTTAGCTATTATAAGTATATCTCTTATCTTTTACTATATAAAGATAGTTACTTTATATATTATTCTTACTAGTACTATATTATCTTTAATACTCTAATATATATTAAAGTTAATAAGAAAGCTAGCTTCTTTATTAATAAGCTCTATCTAGAATAAAAAGATCTTACTATTAAGGATCTTAAGAAGGTGTTTAAGGATATAAGTAAGGAAGCTAATTAGATTATAAATTTTATTACTTATTACTTAGTAAAGCTATATAGTAGTTAGCTTTACTAAGTAAAATAAATAAAGTCTATTAAGGCTATAGTATATTAGCTACTATATCTTACTATCTTTTTTACTTATACTACTACTAACTACTATTAAGATTTACTTATATATCTACTCTCTAACTACTAAGCTTAACTTAATACTATAAATAATCTAACTATATAATCCTACTATATATATAATATAGTATAAGATAATCTTCTTATTATTACTTACTACTTTATTTACTATATATATATCTTTAAGTAGGAGGTTCTTTACTTTAAGTTTAATATAGTTAACTTTTAGAACTAGTATAAGTAGTAAGCTTATAGTAGTATATATAACTATAGGCTATATTAGTATAAAGGCGCTCTATAAGTATAAATAAAGATATCTAATAAGTTAAAAGATATATTTACTTACTTCTAAAGTATTTATATTACTAGTTTTAACTTTAAACCTAACTCTAGCCTATAACTATATACTAAGAATCTTATACTTTAGACTCCTAGCTTAGATCTAGAGAATATAGTAATAGTACTACTATTTACTATTAACTACGTTTAAGTATATACTTATATACCCTACTATATATAAGTTAATAAAATAACTAAAGAAGAAGAGTACTAGTTTTAGTTACTAGATAAAGTATAGGATTAAGTAAAACTTAATAAGTATCTTACTCTTAGCTATAATTAGCTTTAGTACTATCTTTCCTATAATAATAGTATAGTAAATAAGTATAACTAGCTTATTACTATAGTATAGTAAGTAAATATAGATATCTCTCTCTATACTAATCCTTATACTACTATTAAGTATATTATTAAGTATACTACTAAGGCTAAGAAGAAATCTCTATTATATAAGAATCTTATAAGTATACTAATACTATTTATTAATAAGAAGTATCTACTATAGTTCTTAGTAATAAAGATAATAAATAAGCTTATTAGAGATTATAACTACTTAGTATAAGAAGTATATTATTATCTCTTAGATTTACCTTTATAATACTTATTATAGAGCTTTATTAGTATAGATCTTTACTTAAAAGAATAGTATTCTTATCTCTATATAGGTAGCTAAGATAGTAAGATATAATATAGTCTTTTAGTACTAGAAAAGTATAAGTCTTATAAGCTAAATAATAAAACTCTTATATATATTATATTCTTAAAGTAGTATAACTATAATAAGCTATATTTACTCTACTTAAACGCTTATAAGCGTATCTTTAACTTTTTTCCTTATTACTCTCTTAAAGATATAGAGAACTTTAGTTAGGCTAAGCTTATACTCTACTATCTATTTAAGTAAGTTAAAGACCTATTATATATTCTAAATATTTATAATTACTTATATATAACCTATACTAAGGTATATATAGAGTATTAAGTATTCTATAGTAACTTTTATAAGTAAGATAGTCTTATTAATAAAGATCTAGATATTAAAGTTAAAGATATCTATAAAGATATATAGGATAAGCTAGATAACTTTAACTTTAATACTAAGTAGGCTAAGCTTACTTATACGCTTCTAAACTATAATAATAGTAATAATATAGCTATAGAGAATAATCTTAGTTTATATAAAATAGATTTTATTAATTAAAGTAATTATATTAGTACTTATAGTAATATCCTTAATAAGGACTTCTAGAAGATAAAGAAGATTAAGTATCTTATTTTAGCTAACTAAGTAGCTTATAGAGTAGTTACTTTTAATACTTTTAAAGTTAAGTAGTAATAAGCTTATAACTTTTTTATAGATTACTATAAGTTATAGGCTAAAGAAGAAGACTTTATACTACTACTTATTTAGATAGATAGTAAGAGTAGTACTAGTAAGATAACTATTATTTATACTATCTATTATAGCCTTAATACTAAAGCTACTAAGTTTAGCCTTCTATTACTAGTTATCTACGCTATACTAACTAGTATTACTATTTATAATATTAGAGGTTAAACTCTTTACTTTCTACTTTAGTTACTAGTAAAGAAGGTTATATTTAAAGACCTTATACTTATATTACTAATTACTCTTTAATATAAGTTTAAGATATATTAATACTTTATTATAGATAAGAAGAGTATAGTAAGCTTTAAGTAACTATTATAGATTAACTAGTATTTATAGTAAATCTATATTAATAATAAAGACTTTAGTAGTATTAGTATCTTACTCTTAAGTAACTTCTATTAGCTACTACTAGTAGTAGAGATACTTCTCTATAGTACTACTAAGTATAAGTTTAATAATATTAATTATATTAATAAGTAATATCTTTATAAGCTATTTAATAAGACTATTATACTAAATATTATTTAATAGTAAAGTAAGTAAGATACTAAGAGTAAGGCTTTTAGAACTACATTATTAAATCTCTATATAAATAAGGTATACGCTATAAGCCTAATATATAATTATTACTAACTTCTATAAGTTATAATAAAGGATTAGTAGCTACTATCTACTTATATAAAAACTAAAGTCGCTATAACTATAGAAGACCTATTACTATTTAAGAATACTATCTATATCTACTAGTATTAAGAAGAGGTTTATATCTATAACTATACTTACCTTTAAAACTTAAATAACTCTATTTTACTATTATAAGTAACTTATTATAGTTATAGTATAGAGAATATATTAATAGAAGAGGCTAGTAACCTTAAATATTAGATTTATATATCTATTAATAGCTATATTATACTCTTAGAGAATATATAAGCTAATTATACCTTCTTTAATAGTACTATAAGTACTATATATAATATTATTTAAGAAGCTAGTAGTAATTTCTTTAAAGATCTTTTACTAGCTTTACTTATTACTTTTAATAGGTATAATAGACCTAAGCTAATCTATAACCTATATACTAACTAGAAGCTAGTACTAATCTTTTACTTATCTTATAATTAGACTTATAGTACTATTTTATATATTTATATATAGTTCTCTATTACTCTAGCCTATACTATTACTATCTATAAGGCTTAAGGTATCTCTATTAATAAAGCTATCTTTAACTTCTCTAGTTAGTAGGACTTTACTATAGAGCTTACTTATATAGCTATTTTTTATATTTAGTTACTCTATAGTTTACTCTTTAAAGAGCTATTTAGCTTATAGTATCTTAAGTTTAAGCTAAGTAACTTAGTTATTATATATAATACTAACTATAAGCTTTATAAAGCTTAAGAGATATTCTTAATAAGCTTACCTTTAGTAACTAACTTAGTATCTAAGTATAGCTCTAATTTCTCTAATATCTTATATAACTTACTAGGTTCTAGTTAAGTAAGCTAGATAAGTATTTTTATTCTTTATTCTAACTTAGTTTACTTTACTATTACTATTACTAGTAGTATTAGTAGTCTCTTTATAAGTAATATAAATACTAGTAGTAATAGAAATAAGAAAGATATAGAAATAAGTAGAATATAGAGTAGCTATAACTAGAGTATTATAATTATAGTTATAATTTATATATACTTTTATAATATATAAAGCTTATAAAGTAGTCTCTACCTTACTTATATAATATAAATAATAAATAATAAATAATAAATAATAAATATAGAGTGTAACTTAAATAATAGGACGTAAATAATTAATTATATTATACTAGCTACGTAGCCCCTCTTTAGTAACGTTTACGCACTATTAGACGTTTATAATACTCTAAGGGCATACAGGCTCCTTAATTAGCTTTATCAGTTTTAGAGAGGGATCATGAAATAAATGATGGCCGCAGTACCGCACCCATTGATTACAATATAAAGGCACAGGACCGACAGATCGATGATACCTCAAGTACGAAGTAGGGCTCAATAGCGCTGATTGGGGTGAGCATGAGCAGCCCTGGCTGTTGCGATGCACCCATACGGCGAACTACGCCCTTGTTGAAGGCATCACCACGAAAATTTACCCATCCATGCTCACGCCCCAGCCAAACGATCCTTCTCTTCCTTGGCAGCATAATACCACTCCATCCTATCCCTCAAACTAGGCTCAACACCACACTCAAACCCCACTCTTTCCACAATACCATTCAACTGCTCCCTATCACTCTTCTGGCTGCACCCTTCAACAACCACCTTCATCCTTCTCTTCCTGCCCTCCATGTCCCAAAACTTCTCCATCAGTCCTCTCACCACTTGTTTCACCGTCTCGGATGCTGCGCGCCACAGCGGCTCTGGCACCCTGACATGCATGACTTCCACTTGACTCAGCCATTCGACGTGCTCCGCGTATCCCAACCACCCGTTACCGTAGTCGCTGAACATGTTCTTGATGTTATCGCGGCCCTCTGTTGTCAGCGCTTCCCAGTGCTTGCGAGGCGTCGTGCCATGGGAATCGGGGACGTCAAGGTCGAAGTCCAGGCGCACTGCTGTGATGCCTGGATTAGGAGGATTGTGAATGTTCTGTGGCAGGTCGTATGTTTGGATGATGTCGAGATCGGATGAGTGGGCGGGTGTTGTTGCCATGGTCGCGGCGCAGAGTTATGTTTGACTACTTAGGGGAAGCTGAGATATTCTTCTGAGGATTCTGCGAGCGTGCTTGTTTGCTAGAAGAACCATTTCGCGCGACGTTCGCCTGAGGACCAGCAGGAACCAGAGCTTTCATGAGCGACTTACCACGAGCGATATGCTACGAACACACAGGCTTGTGTTGCTTCTCGCTGCCAAAGAAGCGAAGCGGCCCACACTATTGAGTGCGCTACTCGGATGAGAGGAAACGGACAGCCTTGCGGACGCAATTCGACGAAAGAACGACACTGAGCTTTCTAACTATTCGTGATGAACGCCTTTTCTTTCATAGCGTGATTAGAAGTTGTTAACCTTAACCTCAATAAGCAATATCATCAAGTCGTTACATCGAGTGCTGATTACAGTCGCGGTGGCGTACATTGCACATATACCGGTGAACCCAGCTCGAGGGCTTTAGGACTAGTGGATGCATTGATACGAACGGCCCCTCAGCCTTCCCGCTAAGGCTTGTATTGACCATGCTCAGCCTGATGTAGAGCGCAGCTCCGAGGCCTTCGAAAGCAGGAAGCTGTACAGCGGTCACGTTTGGCTCGTCGGACGGGCGGCGTAGCCTTTGCGTGCGGAGTCTCAGCCTGGTGTCACAAGAAACTAGAGGCAGAACAACGGGAAACAGATGTGTCGGTTGAAAGGTGTTTGCCATTCGAGAAGCGTGCACTTTATGTCGATCAAGCCATGGACAAGAACCGAAAAGAGGAAAAAGGCCACGACTGATTAGAATCAGAAAGTTCAACATCCAGCCATCATGT
>Ga0210040_10007234_pt1 | contig 13553 bp, 11 predicted proteins | sample CryGeyCG12114_NA_FD_185462 | JGI IMG/M metagenome (GOLD analysis project Ga0210040, IMG submission 185462) | Groundwater microbial communities from aquifer - Crystal Geyser CG19_WC_8/21/14_NA (SPAdes) (version 2) | ecosystem: Environmental > Aquatic > Deep subsurface > Groundwater | place: USA... | reverse complement strand
CGTGACAAAATAATAGAAGAGGCAAAGCAAATGTTTTTCACGCAGGGATACAGCAAGGTGCTGATGGCGGACCTGGCGCGGCGGTTGGGCATGAGCAAGAAGACGCTTTACCAGTATTTCTCCGGCAAAGAAGCCCTGCTGAACGTGATCATCAAACAATACGGGGATGAGATACAGCACGCGGTGGAGCTGACCCTGCAGGATGAACAGCTTGACTTTCCGGAGAAGGTAAAGCGTATTTTTGGTTTTGTGGGCTCCAGGCTGCATGAAATAAACCCGCACTTTGTCCTCGATATCAAGAAAAATGCACCTTCCGGTTGGGAACAGCTCCAGCAATATAAAGCCGATGCCGCCTTTCTGCGTTTCAATGCTCTGTTGGATGAAGGTGCCCGCAACGGTTATATACGCCCTGAGGCAAACCGTGCCCTGGCAGTGCTGCTATATGCCAGTGCGCTTGAGACGATTTTGAACCCGGATTTTACACGACAGGTGCCGGAGCAGCTCATGAGCCAGCTGCCCGGCTCGCCTTCCACAGTTTTCGACGGTCTGGTCAACATCATTTTCAACGGTATTCTGAAGAATGGCTGATTTAATAATGAGACTGCCCTATCAACAGGAAGCCCCGCAATAAAAGTTGCGGGGCTTCCTGTTGAAAATAAGTGTAAGATGATCTTACAGGTCGTCTGTCATGTCTTCGATTCCCTCTGCCATTTCCAGGTGCATCCTGAGAATAGGCAGCGTTTTGGCTGCGAACTGTCTTAACTCCGCATCATCCAGGTCTTCTGAGGCCACTTCGAAGAGTGTTACCGACTCTATATGGGCTCTCACCTGCGCATCCATGTAATCTTTGTCAAACGGGATGCCCATTTGGGTCGACAGGGAATCTACAGTTTGCTGTTTTTCCTGCGGTAAGGTGGTTGGAACCGTTAGGTTCTTCCTGTCTGCAATGGCTTTCAATTCGTTTGATGCCTGTGTATGGTCAGCAATCATCTGTGCAGCGAAAGACATCACAGTGTCTGTACTGGCGTTGTTCATTGCCATCTCACTTGATGTGATCTCAAATAGATTACTGGCTGCTGCCCGCGTCACAAACTCCTGCTCTGTCAATAAATCCACATCCAGGTCACCGTCATCATCTTTATCACACGCTGAGATCATCACAAGCGACATCAGCAACATCATCACACTTCTCCCCCTTAAAATAAGCTTGTTCATAGGTTTTAAATTACTGTTAAACATTCCAAGGCGCTCTGCCACAGCCGCCACCCTGTTTTACCTTTCTCTTTAACGGCTTGAGAGTGAGGCTGACTGCCTGTTAAACACCTAAAAGGAGTAGGTATTTACCCGTAATGGCATAATTGGTATATAGGGCTGTTTCTGCTCCAGACACTGAAATACAAATCACTCGATAAGGATCTTAAGGCTGATGGCGTTTGTATTCAATTTTGATCTGGGGCACTACAATCCTGGGTATCACAAGGAAGTTTATATGCTAAAACCCCGCTACAGCATTACTGCAGCGGGGTTTTGGAAATTGACATATATAGATTAAAGCTACAGGCTCATCATCAGGATCTGCTCCACATCATGTACCTGTATGTCGGAGCGCTCGCCAAGGTCCTTCACGCCCCGTTCCTGGAAGCGCTTGACAATGGTCTTGACGGTGTCCTCTCCTACTTCATAGTCCGAAAGCCGGGTGTCGATTTCCATTGACTCAAAAAAAGAAATCGTCGCTTGCAGTGTGGCCTCGAGCCGCTCATCTTCTGTTCCTGCGTTCACTCCCCAGATGCGCTCGCCATACTGCAACAGCTTTTCCTTTTTGGCCTCGCTCTTGTAGCGGAGCAGCGACGGCAGCACTACGGCAAGGGTGCGGGCATGGTCAATGCCGTGCAGGGCTGTCAGTTCGTGAGCTATATAATGGGTGGCCCAGTCGGTGGGCACGCCCACCCGGATCACGCCGTTCAAGGCCATGGTGGCACACCACATCAAATTAGCCTTGGTGTCGTAGTCTTCCGGGTTCTGCATAGCCTTTGGCCCCTCTTCCTTCAGCGTCAGCAGCACAGCCTCCGCCATGCGGTCCTGGAGCGGCGCGTTGACCGGGTACGTCAGGTACTGCTCCAGCACATGCGTGAAGGCATCTACCACACCGTTGCTTATCTGGCGCAGCGGCAGCGTAAAAGTGGTTTCCGGGTCCAGCACCGAAAACCGCGGAAAGGTATATGGGCTGCTGAAAGAGAACTTTTCTTTGGTGGATGCCCTTGTTATCACGCCGCCGGAGTTCATCTCTGAGCCTGTGGCAGGCAACGTTAGCACGGCTCCGAAAGGAACTGCGCTTTTCACCGGCGCACGCTTTGCCAGCATATCCCAGGGGTCGTCCCCTTCATAGGCCATTGCCGCCACAATAAACTTTGTCGCGTCTATCACAGAGCCGCCGCCTACGGCCAGCAAGTAACTTATATCCTGCCGTTTCGCTATATCAACGGCCTGCATCAGCGTCTCATAATGCGGGTTAGGCTCAATGTTGCTGAACTCTAAGATAAACTGCCCCTTCAAGGCGGCCATCACCTGGTCGTAAACGCCATTTTTCTTGATGCTGCCTCCGCCGTAGGTAAGCATGACACGGGCATTGGCGGGTATTTCCTGGGCAATGGCGCTGATCTGGCCTTTGCCGAAAAGTATTTTAACCGGATTATAAAAATTGAAATTATTCATTTGAAAGAGTTAATGTGCTAGTAAATAAGAAGCGAGTGGACGAGCAGAAACAAACGGCAGGCTAAGCCTATACTCAGCAGAAGCCAGCTATAGGTTCAGCCATATCTCACTGGCGAAACCTGCTGTTATTTAAGTTACCCTTCGCGGTCTGCCACTTTTACGAGTTGTTTGCCTGTGTTCTCGCCTGTAAAGAGCCCAAGGAATGCCTCCGGAAGCTGATCGAAACCTTCTTTGATGGTTTCCTGGTACTGTAGTTTTCCTTCTTGGAGCCATGTCGCCAGTTCTTTGGCCGCTGACCCAAACTCACTGGAATAGTCGCTCACGATAAAGCCTTTCATCAGGGCGCTCTTCTTGAGCAGAATCGGCTCTATGCGCATGCCTGTAGGGGGTGTGGTGCTGTTGTAGAAGGCAATCTGGCCACACACCGCTATGCGCCCGAACTTGTTAAGCGCAAGCAGCACCGCATCTGAGATTTCACCGCCCACATTGTCGAAGTAAACATCCACGCCATCCGGGCAAGCCTGTGCCACGGCGCTGTTGATATCGTCGGTGGTTTTGTAGTTGATGGCTTCATCGAAGCCAAGTTCTTCCCTGAGATAGGTGATTTTATCGTCTGAACCGGCAATGCCTACAACACGGCAGCCTTTCAACTTGGCAATTTGCCCCACCACAGTACCTACTGCCCCGGCTGCCCCGGACACAACCACCGTTTCACCTGCTTTCGGCTGGCCGATATGTAACAAACCAAAATACGCTGTCTGCCCCGGCATGCCGAGTACACCCAGGTAATAGCTCAGGGGCGCCACCTCAGGGTCTACCGGAAGCAGCCCCTTGCCAGCGTGCACGGTGTACTGCTGCCACGGCAGGCTCCCCACCACCACTGTTCCTTTCGGAAGCTGCTCGTTTCGGCTCTCTACTACCTCGGCTACAGCACCGCCTATAATCGGCTTGCCTACCTCGTACGGGGCCACATAGGATTTGGCATCGCTCATGCGGCCCCGCATGTACGGATCGACGGATATATATAACGCTTTCAGCAGCACCTCTCCCACCTCTAGGTCAAGTAATTCTGTTTCAGTAAATTCGAAATTGTCTTTTGACGGCATGCCATCTGGCCTGCTGTTCAGGATTATTGTCTTATTCTTCATGTGTAATCTTTCTGCGCATTCCTCTAAAGAATGCTTTTTATAACACGCACAACCAAGCGCACTGGTTTTTGTTTAACGGAAGCGGGTAAATCTCTTCCGGCAGTTTTAATCTTTGTTTACAAACCTTTCGCTTACAACTGCTTGCATCATACCAGCCTTTATATACTAAGTTGTATCCCTCCACAAGATGAGCGAAAGGGCTGAGTCGGAAAACTTGGGCATAGGGCAAAGACGATTCCACAAGCTGTAGTTGGCAGCCGGTGCTGCGGTAGACGTGCCATAGGCTTTGGCTACTTTTGAAGCAGAATAAGTAACTTTACGTTGCAAGACAGCAAAAACAAAATTACTTTTACCACTTATTTAAGATACTATACTAAGCGTTTACCTGTATGGCAACCACAGCTGATATTAAAAACGGTTTGTGCATGGAGTACAACAATGACCTGTACGTGGTCATTGAATTCCAGCACGTAAAGCCCGGAAAAGGCCCTGCATTTGTTAGAACGAAGCTACGGAACATAAGAACTGGCAAAGTGCTCGACAACACGTTCTCTGCCGGTCATAAGATCACGACTGCCCGTGTGGAGCAGCGGCCGCACCAGTTTATCTACAAAGATGACCTGGGCTATAATTTCATGGATCTGAACACTTTCGAGCAGGTGACCCTGGAAGACCACATGGTGCCGTTCGCTGACCTGATGAAAGAAGGCCAGGAAGTGACTATTCTGTACCACGCGGAAACCGAGCGACCGCTTTCCTGCGAAATCCCGCCTTTTGTGGAACTGATGATCACCTATACCGAACCGGGGCTGAAAGGAGACACGGCCACGAACGCATCGAAGCCGGCCATTGTGGAGACAGGCGCGACCATTCAGGTGCCATTGTTCATCGGCCAGGATGAAAAAATCAAAGTAGATACTCGTACTTATTCATACGCAGAGAGAGTGAAATAAAACATGAAAGCTAAAGAAATCCAGGAACTCATCGACTTCATCGCCAAATCCGGCCTGAACAAAGTAAACATCGAAACCGAGGAATTTAAGATATCTGTACAGCGCGAGCCAAACCAGAAGGTAAAGTACATGAAAGAGCCTTTGGCCGCCGCACCTGCCGCTGCCCCGGCTCCTGCGCCTCAGGCTGCCGCCGCACCTGCCGCTGCTCCAGCAGCAACTCCGGCCCCTGCCGCTGCCGCAAACGATGAAAATAAGTATGTGGCCATCAAAGCGCCGATGATCGGAACATTCTACCGTGCGTCCGGCCCGGATACGCCTGTTTTTGCAAACGTAGGCGATGAAGTGAAAAAAGGACAGGTGATCTGCATCATAGAAGCCATGAAGCTTTTCAACGAGATTGAGTCTGAGGTCTCCGGCAAGATTGTGAAGGTGCTGGTAGACAATGCCAACCCTGTAGAATACGACCAGCCGCTGTTCCTGGTAGATCCATCTTAATTAGAAGTTAAAAATTAAAAATTAGTGGTAGCAGCAGCACTTAATATCATGGCTTCTCCTTACTTCCTGTTTCTAATTTCTAATTTCTAATTTCTAATTTGCATTCTATGTTTAATAAGATACTGATCGCCAACCGTGGCGAAATTGCCTTGCGCATCATCCGTACGTGCAAGGAGATGGGAATAAAGACGGTGGCCGTGTATTCTACCGCCGACAAAGAAAGCCTGCATGTGCGTTTTGCCGATGAGGCTGTCTGCATTGGCCCTCCCGCGAGCGCACAATCGTACCTGAACATACCAAACATCATCGCAGCCGCTGAGATTACCAACGCGGATGCTATTCACCCTGGTTACGGCTTCCTTTCGGAGAACGCGGAGTTTTCCCGGATCTGCGCAGAGAACCACATCAAGTTTATCGGTGCCACGCCGGAGATGATCAATGCCATGGGCGACAAGGCCTCTGCGAAGGCAACGATGAAAAAAGCAGGTGTGCCGACCATTCCGGGCTCAGAAGGCCTGCTAAAGTCTGTAGAGGAAGGCATTAAGTTAGCCAACAAGATCAAGTACCCGGTAATCCTCAAAGCGACAGCGGGCGGAGGGGGCCGCGGCATGCGCATTGCCCGAAACGACGCAGAGTTTGAGAAAGGCTGGAACGACGCCCGCACCGAGGCCAAAGCCGCTTTCGGGAATGACGGCATATACCTGGAGAAGTTTGTAGAGGAGCCGCGCCATATCGAGATTCAGCTGATCGGCGACCAGTACGGTAACGTGGCCCACCTGTCGGAGCGTGACTGCTCCATCCAGCGCCGCCACCAGAAACTGGTGGAAGAAACTCCCTCCCCGTTCATCACCGATGAACTTCGGGATAAAATGGGTAAAGCAGCCATTGCCGGTGCCAGTGCGATCAACTACGAAGGTGTCGGCACGATCGAGTTCTTAGTGGATAAAAACCGGGAGTTCTACTTCATGGAAATGAACACGCGTATTCAGGTAGAGCACCCGATTACGGAGGAAGTGATTGATTTCGACCTGATCAAAGAGCAGATAAAAGTAGCGTACGGCATCAAGATCTCAGGCAAGAACTACTATCCGAAGATGCACGCCATTGAGTGCCGCATCAATGCTGAAGACCCTAAGAACAACTTCCGTCCTTCTCCCGGTAAAATCACCACGCTGCATATGCCCGGCGGCCACGGTGTCCGCGTCGATTCGCACGTGTACTCCGGTTATATCATCCCGCCTAATTACGACTCTATGATCGCAAAGCTTATTGTGAGCGCGCAGACACGCGAGGAGGCGCTGGTGAAAATGAAGCGTGCCCTGAGCGAGTTTGTGATAGAAGGCGTGAGCACTACAGTGCCTTTCCACCTGAAGCTGATGGATGATCCCGGTTTTAAAGAAGGTAATTTCACCACGGCATACCTTGAAAATTTTGATTTTAAAGCTTTGTAGGTATTTCTACCGCTAATCTAAGCCCCTGCTACATATAGCCGGGGCTTTTTTTTGCCGCTGAGCAGGGTTTCAGACTAATTTTATATCTTCGGTTTATATGAAACTCGGCTTCAAAAATCCGCTGTTCTGGCTTTGTCTAGCGCTGGCGCACACAGGTTGTACTTCACTGCTTATGATTGATAAAACCAAGCCCGCGGAGGTGCCTGTTACGGATGCGCAATGGAAAGTAGTGGCACTCAACCGCTTCAACCCGGATGAGCTTCAGTTTAAGCGGGAAAAGAAAACAGCGGTATATAGCGACGGGGCGCAGCATGCCTTTGCCGGCGTGTTGGATGCCATTGATGCTGACCGAACATACGTTTTGCAGTTTGCAGACACTGCTGCCTACACCCTATCAGGCAGCAGCGAAGCATTGACACCTGCGCAAGTGCAGGAAGTTTATCAGGCGCACCCGCACCATCTCCTTCTTACCCTCAATTACTTCGATGCCTATATGGAACCCATGGTAGTAGATGTGGAGGATGAAGAAGGTGTTGTTTCCAAAATAGCGGATTACAGCCTGTTCACCAAAACAACGTGGACCCTCTATGACAGCACAGGTGCAGTACTGGACCACGAGGTGCTTTCGCGGGATGAACTGTATACTTCGAGGAGTGTGCTCAATGGCCTGATGGCCGTACTCATAAAACCAGCAATCAGCAATGCAGGCACTTCCATCAACGCCCTTGCCGCGCAGACGGGGATAGACTACTGGCAGCGCCTTTCCCCACAGCCAGTTACAATGGCTCGCCCCTATTACGCTCACAAAGCCTTTGCCCCCGCGGCTGCGCAAATGGCAGCTGGTAACTGGGCAGCGGCAATTACGTTGCTGATGCCGTTGGCCGAAAGCGACAACAACAAAGAAGCTGGAAAAGCAGCCTATAATCTGGCGGTGGTATGTGAGGCTAAAGGAGACCTTGAAGCAGCAAAGCGCTGGGCAAAAACTGCCGCAGGCAAAAAAAATAAACTTGCCTTGAATCTGTTGTCTGACCTCCAGAACTGGTAAAACATATATTTTACAGCTTTACAGGTAAGACAGCATCAATAACCGAAATTGAACAAAACCAATTCTGAACTACCTATTCAACTTTAAGCTTATAACCCAAGAAGTGTCAGATAAGAAGGAGAAATCATCGAACTGTGGCTTCTTTGTTTAACTTAATGTGCACTTACTATAAGTTTCAGCTTGTTTTCGTTAAACAATAGAATTGTTAGAAGGGCAGTTTCTCCTCAATTTTCTAATCTTAATTTAAATTGAAAGCTATATAGCCGAAGAATTATTTATTAGAAACCACCTAATAACTCATACATTCTTTTCAAATTTGTTCATGTCAAATTTTTCAATGCTTAGGTTATACAGAGACAGTATTCCTCAAACCTAAAAAAGCTAAAACTTGTACATTTCCTTTCTCGCTTAAACCCTTCCTGGTTTTGTTGCCGTACATAGTGGCTCTAATGTAACATAAACAACAAACCACAATGAAAACAAACTTTATACAAGTACCCGGCGGAAAAAAGAACTTCCGCCCTGAAGACTGGATGCGCTATATGCGCCTCTTTACGATGATTGGCGTAATGGCCTTTTTGATGTCGTCCTGTAATGATGACGATGATAACGTGATTGAGCCGGAGGGGCCGAAACCAACATGGGGCCCTACCATCACAGATGAAATGCTGACCGTGATAGAGGCGCTTGACAGCCTCTCTATGGGAAACCCTCCTTTGTATGAGCTCACTGCCGAAGAAGCCCGCATGGCCCCAACAGCAGCGGATGCCGCGATGGCCGTGATGAAAAACAACAACATTCCGACTCCTCCGTCTATGGTGGACACTGCCGGGATGGACATACCGGTGGAAGGCGGTATGATTCACATCAGGACTTATACGCCTAAAAACGCCACCGGACCTCTCCCTGGCATTGTGTATTACCACGGCGGGGGCTGGGTTATTGCCGGCATCGACACTTATGATGCCTCCACCCGTGCATTGGCCGAAAAGGCAGGTGCCGTTGTTGTTTCAGTGGGCTATCGCCAGGCGCCCGAGTACAAGTTTCCGACCGCACACGAAGACTCCTTCGCCGCTTATGAGTGGGTACTGAACAATGCGGCCTCCATTGGGATAGATCCGGCGCGTGTTGCCGTGGCGGGTGAGAGTGCCGGGGGAAACCTGGCCGCCGCTGTGGCTATGATGGCTAAGATGCGCATGGTGCAATTGCCTGTGCATCAACTGCTGGTTTACCCGATTGCCGGCTATGATTTCGATACACCATCCTACCAGAAATATGCTGATGCAAAACCACTGAGCAAACCACTCATGAAGTGGTTTTTCGACAAGTACCTGAACTCGCCTGCTGACGCGCAAAGCCCCTGGATCACATTGGTTGACGCACCTATGGCTAATCTGGAAGGTCTTCCGTCTGCCACAGTAATTAACGCTGAGATAGACCCGCTGCAAAGCGAGGGCCAGATGTACGCTGACAGACTCGAAGAAGCGGGTGTGCCTGTTACAGCCAAGGTTTTTGAAGGGGTAACGCATGAGTTCTTCGGTATGGCGGCCATCCTGCCGCAGGCGGAAGATGCGCAGGCGCTGGCAGTAAAAGAACTGAAAGAAGCTTTTGAAGAGTAAGAGCGAAAGGAAATTATAATAACGATTAGTTAACTCATGGTATAGGTAGAGCCGTTATAAACTGCTCTTTTTATCAGTGAAGGAATGAAAGGCTATTTTGATGCCGCTCTGAATAAGAAAGCCCCACCTATGAAACAGGTGGGGCTTTCTTATTCAAAGCCTTTGTTGTAGCGCTGTTTACACGATTGAAGGTTTTTCCTCCTCCTCTATTATCTTTTCCAGCTCTGCATACCAACTTTCACCGTACTTCCGGATAAGCGGCTCCTTCAGAAACTGATATACCCGCACGCCCAGGTCCTGCCCAAAATTGCAGGCGGCGCTGCAGATACCCCAGCGGTCGTAGTTCAGGGCCTCAAAATCATCGTACTTCGTGACACGGATGGGATATAAATGACAGGAAATCGGCTTCTTCCAGCTGATCTTTCCGTCGTAGTAGGCCTGCTCAATGGCGCACTTCAGCGTTTTGTTTTCATCATAAATGGCATAAGCACACTCCCTGTTGTTGATGGTGGGCGTAGAGTAATCGCCTTCCCAGTCTTTGATATACAGGCCCTGCTCCTCCACCGCATGCTTTCCGGCACCGGTCATATAAGGTTTGATCTGCTCATAGCTCTCCTGCAGTATCGCCAGTTCCTCTTCCTCAAGCGGGGCGCCAAGATCGCCCTCCACACAGCAGGCGCCCTTGCACTTCTCAAGGTTACACACAAAAAACTGATCTCGTACGTCATCACTGATGACTGTATTCTGTAGGACTATCATTTTCTATAAGAACATTGGATTAGGGCGAAGTTATTGCCACCCTATTGTAGATGAAAGGGAGACAAAGGTAATGGCAAAATAGTTTAAACTGCCTCCAAGGAGAAACAACAAAAAGCCTCTAAGGAATTTAGCTGTTTATATGCTGCTACTGCCTAAACTGTGCGACCTAATTCTGCGGATGGGGCGATCCGGAAGCCAGCAGGATGTTCTGCACATTCGGGTGACTGGTATAATCAATGGCAGCTTTTTGTGTATTGTCCAGAAGTTTTGGGTCTGCGCCAGCCTGTAGCAGCGCCACGATGACTTCGTAGTTGGCGTTTATTTCACAAGCCAGCATAAGCGATGTTTTGCCGTCGTTGTTTTTGATATTCGGATTTGCGCCGGACTCCAGCAGCTTTTGCAGCTCCATGATGCCGATATGCTGGCCAATGGTAGCCTGGAGCGCCTGGGCAAGCACCGTATTTCCTTTTTTATCCTGTATGTTCGGGTCAGCTCCGTTATTAAGGAGAGTGTCTAACAGGAGCACCTGCTCCGTCTCATACCCCTCTGATTTAATCCTGGAGCTGCTGACCAGGTAATGGAGCGGGGTTTTACCGTCTTCGTCCTGGGCATTAACACTGGCCCCATGCTTCAGCAGCTGTGCCACCGTTTTAAAGCGCACCTCCGGCACGTAGGTCGTGCCATAATCCTCCAGCAGCATCGGCACATACACTGTGTGCATGAGTGGCGTGCGGCCGTGCAGCTCAGCGGTGTATTCTTCCGGCACCGCCAGCGTATTCACGTCGCCACCTGCCGCAATGGCCCGCTGCAGCATTTCCGGATCCCGGTTAATCGCGGCGATCACTACTTTCTGGTCAGGCGTCTGGTTGATATATAAAAGCTGCTCGTAAGCGCTCACGCTTCCCTTTTCAATTGCCTTCCGGTAAAGCCGGCGCGCATCGTCTACCTTTACCTCTCCCAGTGTGCCTTCTTCATAGAGCAATGCCAGCGTATAAGCAGCCTCCCGCTCTCCGGCTTCCACACCTTTATTCAGCCAGTACACAGCTTTATCGTAGTCTTTGCCCACGCCCTCCCCGTTCAGGTACAGGTTAGCCAAAGCGGCGTAAGAAGCTACATCCTTGCTTTCGGCAGCACGGCTCAGGTAGTTAAAGGCCAAGCCTTTGTCCACCATTTCCCCAAAGCCGGTGTAGTACATACTGCCCAGAATCCGGTTACAAAAAGCGTCCCCTTCCACGGCTTTTTCCCTAATCTCCATTGCTGCCGTACGCATGTGCTGGGTAAAGACGCGTTTATCATCCTTGGTGCGCAGGATCATCATCTCAGCCAAGCCCAGGTGGCCCAGCACGCTGCCTTCGTCCAGGGCGCGCTTATAGTAGTAGTTGGCGGAGTCTTTGTTCGCAGCGAAATATTTTTCGGCGTTTTGCACCTGCTGCAGGGTATCAATTTTCACAGAGTCATACCTCAGTTCCCGGAACTGGTGCATACGGCCAATAAAATAGTAGGCATCCTTATCGCCCTGGCCAATGGCCTCCTTATATTTCAGATAAGCTTGTTTGAACTGCAGCCCTATATAATAAGCCATGGCCTCATCCATAGCCGGGGTTCGCCAGATTTTCTTTGTCGCCACGGCAGGCACCGGGGCGCTTGCCGGTTTTTCAGAAGCTGTGGCGTCAGCCTTGGAAGCCCTTGTTGCGGTGCTTTTTTTAGCTGTTGATTTCTGAGGTGCGGTTTGAGCAAAGCCAATGTGGCTCGCACCGCCCAAAAGCAGTATCAGTAGCAAATGCTTCATAATGGGGTGTTGAGGTACTGTAGAATGTCTGATCAACATATAAATGCAAAGTAACCAATGCTGTGGCCTTATCGAAAGCCGCCGGTACAACAGTGTAAACATTTTCCTGCTCAAATATACAAGCTAAAAGCTAAACGCTTTAGTGCTTGTTCCTGTTCATCTAGTGGCGCTTAACTTTTTATGCACTGCATGTGTCGTGCCAAAAGTAAAGTAGCCGTTCAGAAAACGGATTTGTATTCGTAAATTGCATTGACTTACAGACGCACGCGGAAGAGAAGAAATGGATCATTTGAGTTTATTAAACGAGTCGCAACGGAAGGCGGTACTGCACAAAGACGGGCCTGCCATGATTATTGCAGGTGCCGGCTCCGGCAAAACAAGAGTATTAACCTACAGGATCGCCCAGCTGATTAGCGAGAAGGTGGATCCGTTCAATATACTGGCCCTAACCTTCACCAACAAGGCGGCCAAAGAAATGCGCAACCGTATTCAGAAGGTGATCGGCAACGAGGCCAAGAACATCTGGATGGGCACCTTTCACTCCGTTTTCTCCCGTATCCTGCGCGCCGAAGCAGAGAAAATAGGCTACCCGAAAAGCTTCACGATATATGATACCGACGATTCCAAGACGCTCATTCGCAACATTGTGAAGGAGATGAACCTGGATGATAAGCTATATAAGCCGAACGTGGTGCTCGGCCGCATCTCTTCCGCTAAAAACAAGCTGATCTCGGTAAAGCAGTACCTCAACGATGCGGTGATACAGGCGGATGATGAGGCTGCGATGCGTCCAAAGATCGGGAAGATCTATGAGATGTACCAGAGCCGCTGCTTCCGGGCTGGCGCCATGGACTTTGATGACCTGCTCTTTCAAACGAACGTGCTCTTCAAGGATCATCCCGATGCGCTGAACAAGTACCAGCACATCTTCAAGTATGTGATGGTGGACGAGTACCAGGATACGAATTATTCGCAGTACCTCATTACGCGCAAGTTGGCAGCCCAGAACCGCAACATTGTGGTGGTGGGCGACGATGCCCAGTCCATCTATGCCTTCCGCGGGGCTGATATTCAGAACATCCTCAACTTCGAGCGCGACTACCCGGAACTGGAGGTGTTCAAGCTGGAGCAGAACTATCGTTCTACCAAAAATATTGTGCATGCAGCCAACTCCGTCATCAAAAACAACCAGGCGCAGCTCCGCAAGGATGTGTTTACGGACAACGAGCAGGGCCCATTGATTGAGGTGATCAAGGCGAACTCCGACAACGAAGAAGGCAAACTGGTGGCCACCACTATTTTTGAGGAAAAAATGGGCAACCACTTCTCCTACGACGACTTCGCCATACTGTACCGCACCAACGCGCAGTCGCGCGCCATGGAAGAGGCCCTTCGCCGCATGAACATCAAGTACAAGATTATCGGCGGCCTCTCCTTCTACCAGCGCAAAGAGATCAAGGACCTGATCGCCTACCTGCGCCTGACGGTGAACCCGAACGATGAGCAGGCACTGCGCCGCGTGATCAACTATCCGAAGCGCGGTATCGGCGAGACTACTGAGCAGAAGCTGTTTGTGACCGCC
>Ga0210040_10007233_pt1 | contig 13554 bp, 10 predicted proteins | sample CryGeyCG12114_NA_FD_185462 | JGI IMG/M metagenome (GOLD analysis project Ga0210040, IMG submission 185462) | Groundwater microbial communities from aquifer - Crystal Geyser CG19_WC_8/21/14_NA (SPAdes) (version 2) | ecosystem: Environmental > Aquatic > Deep subsurface > Groundwater | place: USA... | reverse complement strand
GTTTTGATCATGTTCGAAGCGTGATTCAGCGAGTCATGCGACACCTTGAGCCACATCTGCGTATGTACGCAAGGACCAGGAAATGATCAGCAGTCTTGGGGAGCACGAACCGTGCCGTGTCTTTGTGATTATCTTTGGACTCCTCCAATTCAACGACCACACACGTAGCCGCCCAGTTTCGGCGTTTATACTCGCACACAATGTTACAACTTCGCCGCTCGCTTCGTCACAAGCTTTGTCCGCGCATGGATTTCCACCCCGCCTGCCTCGGCCCCACCCAACCACTCCCTCAGCACATCATCGCCGCCCTCTCCCTTCTCCAGCACCGTCATCTCATCCCCCTCCTCCTGTATCGTCACCGCAGGCGTCCTCTCCAACTCCACCAACGGCTGCAACGGGCCTTCCACCTCCTCCCAGCCCAGCACGGGCGTGACACACGCGTCCACATGATCAAAGACATCTCTCCACTCATCCCTCGTTTTCGTCGCGAACCGAGCTGCGAAAAGCCTCTTCGTTTCCGGCCAGCGGCCGCGATCCCACTGCTCGCCGACCTGCGCTTCCTCCAGCCCCAGGCCCTTCAGAAGTTCCTTGAAGAACTGCGGCTCCTGCGATCCGACGGCGAGGAGGCCGCCGTGCTTGCACTCGTAGACGTCGTAGAAGGGCGCGGCGCCGTCGAGCAGGTTCTCGCCGCGCGGACGGCGGAGGTTCTCGGTCCGCCGCTGCTGGCGCATCATGGTGGCGAGGTAGGCGCTGCCGTCGACCATGTTTGCCGTGACGACCTGGCCGCGGCCGGAAACGGTGCGCTCGTGCAGCGCCAGGAGGATGCCGGTCACGCACACGAGCCCGCCGCCGGCCATGTCGCCGAGGACGTTGGCGGGAGGCGATGGGAGCGTGCCTTTGCGTCCGATCACCGACATGATCCCGCTGACGGCCAGGTAGTTGATGTCGTGGCCCGCGCGGTCCGCGTAGATGGACGAGTGGGGACGGAACCCGTGCATGTGCGCGTAGATGAGGCGCGGGTTGAGCGCGAGCAGTGAGGATGGGGAGAGGCCCAGACGTGCCATGACGCCCGGCCGGTACGGGTCGATGAGGACGTCGGCGGTACGGACTAGAGAGAGGAAGACGCTGCGTGACGAGGGCGATTTTAGGTCGATCACTAGGGAGCGTTTGTGTCGGATCATGGAGTCGGCGGGTCCGAAGGGGGCGGATGGCCGGTCGATGCGGACGACGTCGGCGCCATAGTCGGCGAGGATGAGGCTGTGGGTAAAAGGTTCAGTGGTTGTCGTGTCTTGAGGAGGGAGTGAGAGTTTACCCGGCGAAAGGGGAGGGTGCAAGGCCAGCTAGCTCGAGGACTGGGGGGGTTGAATTTAGGGCGTTAATCTCGGAACTCGGGGGGAATGAACGTACCTTTCAGTCCTTTCAGTGGTGGTGCGCTCGTCATGCTCGCACGGTATTATCAGCAAGAGAATGTCAGACGCAGTCTATCGGTGTATGGACTGTGCTAACACTTGATAGCTGTGTGGAAGTATTCGAGCACATTGGGTACCCCACATATTCAAGGATTGTACCGTGTGTCGTGCAGATCTGGCGCTGTGGGGGAACTCCACATGACAACGCGATAACCTCGGACATTATTATTCGAGCTCTTGAGGGAGCGAAAGAACGAATGCATGATTGCGACATGCTTGGTGTTGGTTGTACCTAGCATTGCATCTTAGCAGACGTTTGAGTTCGGAAGTGGAATTTATCAGAATACAGTCAAAAACAAGCGAATACACCACGTTGACTTGGGGAACAGTCTCCACATTGCCATTCCTGGTTCGGAGCTCAGGAGCATATGCAAAATTCGCAAAAGGGTGAACTTGAGACATAAGATTGTGGCTATCTTGATCACAAACAGTCAGCCAATAGCAGTTTCGTCCGCGTTCTACACCCAAGTGTTGCCCAAGATGACCATATTTCGATCTCCGTATCACATCCAAATCCCAGATCAGGACATCCTTACCTTCATCTTCTCCTCGACCAAGTTCCACGACGACGATCAAATATGGATAGATCCAATACATCCAGACCTTTTCGTGACCTTGTCCATGGCACGAGATTTGACGCAAAGAATTGGCTGGGCTCTCCGGAACTTAGGTATCGGTAGGGAGGCGCCCGGTAAAGACATTGTACTGTCTTTCATCGAGAACCAAGTTCTGGTTGCGCCGACCGTGTTTGGTGTTCTTTGCGCCGAAGGCGTACACGCTACATGCTCACCTGCTGCCACGGAGTTTGAGTTGGCAAGGCAGATATCATTAAGCAAGCCGAAGCTGTTGATATGCTCTTCGCAAACGAAGTCCGTGGCCAAACAAGCGATCAAACGCTCTGGACATGATATTGCGATCCTTGAAATGCACTCGGATGTACTGGATCTCCGCAGCGAATCAACGGGCAAGTCTGTCCTCACTAGCCACAGTCTTCCGTGGAAATCAATCACGGACGGGTCTACCTTGAAAGAAAGAGTCGCATGCGTGATCTATTCAAGTGGCACAACAGGTTAGTGATCTCTCTGTCCGGCTTTGAGCTCAATGCTGATCCATCGTAGGTGTTCCAAAGGGAGTCATTATGTCACATGCCAACATTGTAGCAAACATCAGTCAACTAGACTACCATTTTTCGCCTCGGGCTGAAGAGATCCGAAGAGAAGGGAGGATACCACGTATGCCTGCTCCTCTGGCAAACTCGGTTGCCATGGGTGTTGTCGTTCAGTCAATGATGGCACTGAAGACAGGCCTACAGGTGTTCCCGATGAAAAAGTACGATTTCCACCTTTTTATTCGATACATTCAACATTATCAGATGAGTGTCGTCTTCCTTGCACCAGCGATCTGGCAACGCATCGTAAACGAAATTCCGCAGCGCAAGATAGGGTCTTTGCGGTTTGGCATGAGTGGTGGATCGCCGTTGCCGTTGTCAATTCAGCTTAAGGCATGTGACATGCTCGCAGATGGTGTGAATGTGAAACAGAGCTGGGGCATGACTGAAACAGTCTGTACGGCTGCACAGTTTGGTCTTGATGAGACCGATCAGGCCGGAAGCGTGGGTAGGTTGATGCCAAACATGGAGGCGGCCATCGTCGGACAGGATGATAAGCATCTAGGGCCAGACGAGACGGGCGAGATTTTACTCAGAGGTAAGGTTGTCAAACCGTTAAAAGTAAGAGATCCTGATCAAATCCAGGGCCAAACATCGTTTCGGGGTACCTCGACAACGCAGCTGCTACGGCAAACGCTTTCACAGCCGATGGGTGGCTCAGGACTGGCGATCTCGGAAAGTTTTCGAAAGATGGAAGAATGTTTATTGTTGGTCGACTTAAGGTATCCCCTCGACGAGTCTGATACCCCATCTTTTCATACTGATATTTTGCAGGAAGTGATTAAATACAAGGGTAATCAAGTCTCGCCCTCAGAGCTCGAAGGAGTTATCATGCAATGTCCCGGCGTTGCAGATGTGGGTGTGATTGGAGTACCACTTCCAGACGCCAACGAGCTGCCACGGGCATATGTCGTTCATGATTCGTCCGGAAGCTCGAATTGTACGGAGGAATCCATCATGAAGTTTGTTGCCGCTCGAGTTACTGCGTACAAGAGGCTTCGAGGGGGGGTGCGCTTTGTGGATGAATTGCCACGAAATGTAGGTGGTAAGATTCAACGTGAGGTGCTGCGAGAGTGGTGCAAGGGTGATGGCCAGCAGATAGCGGACAGCGTGCCGGTAGCTGCTCGACTCTGAGGGCATAGATCTGGGTCGCGATTGCGCGCTCCGCGTAGAATCGGTGCCACAGTAGACCGCAATGGCGGGTGAGACGATTGGTATTGATCAACCACTAGGGACAGACCCTCGGAACGTACTCGCGTTGTGGGCCCATACTAAGGGACTGTCCAAAGTCTATACCTCGTCGACCGGGACAATCCTTGGTATATGAGCGCATACCTAGGTATAGGAACTTGACGAAGGCGGAAGAATTAGGGGAGAGAAATGATCTGCAAAGAGATGTACTCATCGTGGATGAAAGATATTCCGCACCGAGAACTGAATGAAGCTTTCCCACCTGAGGTTTGTATCTTCAACTTCCAGCCTTGTGAGACCTACACATCTTTGTCTATGGAGCGACTCTTTGCATATTCTGTTGTGTTGTTCTTCGACTACCTCTGCATTCGTGCCTCTACTGGTGAGAGTATTGAATACGAGTCGGGCGGACGCAAAGCAGCACATGACTTCTGCCACATGACGTCATCAGCATCACCACCCAGCCAAGAGACGGCATCTTATGCTTCTTATCCCTTGCTTCTGCACAACACCAAGACACCCAAGCACGCCTCTACTGCACTGGTCGCTTGTTGGTACCAATAGAAAGCGACAATACGCTCGACCCCATGCCCTCGCAACCTCCGCCCCCAGACTTACCGTGCTTGACATGCTGACCTCCTCCGCTTTCAGCCGGCACGACATGCTGGACGTACAGTTCCAGCGTCTGCCTTGCCATGTTCGGTATGATCGGAACTCGTGCTTGGGTGGCCTGGTGGCATGGCGCGCATGGATAGCTCGCTGCAACACATGCAAAAAGTATGTAAGGTGAGGTCACTCTAAGTTAACAGGATGCGCATCGCACGGCACCATGTTGGTGAGACCCGGCGACTCGTGAACCGCGTCTCTTGTACTTGTACGCGTGCCATATCCTCTTCTGCTGCTTTCGATGTCTTATTCACTAAGCTTGGACCTCGCTTTTGCAGAGTTTCGTGCATGCTTCTTCCTTGGACTCACGACTGAGGTTGGCAAGCCGGTACTTCTCCAGTCTTCCCCAGCTTCTTACCTCTTCACCTCACACTCCACCATACGGCACACGGTACAACATGTCGTTGTCCGGTGATACTGTGCGCAACAACCAGCACGCTAACATGGAGAAAGAGGACAAGATCCTTGGCCTCGAAGACCCAGAGGCCGCGGCAGAAGGCGTGGATGACTCCAAACCAATTCGCAAAGATGGCAAAATAGAGCTTACCGAGGACGACGCTTACGACAAGCTCGGCTACTGTTTTCCATCGCGGAAGAAGTGGATGATCTTGTGGATCATCCTTTTCATTCAGACCTCAATGAATACCAATGCCAGTATGTATGGCAATGCCGTCGACGGTCTGACAGAAAAATTCCACATTTCAACCCAGGTGGCACGAGTTGGTCAAATGATCTTCCTCATATGTTATGGCCTCGGCTGTGAATTGTGGGCTCCCTGGTCGGAAGAAATAGGTCGATGGCCTACCCAGCAGATGAGCTTGTTCCTCGTCAACATCTGGCAAATCCCGGCCGCGCTCGCTCCCAACTATGCCACCATCCTTGTCGCACGCGCACTAGGTGGTCTTTCGTCCGCAGGCGGCTCCGTCACTCTTGGAGTCATAGCAGACCTCTACCAACCCGAAGATCCAGGCTTCCAGTACGCCGTCGCGTTTGTTGTTCTCTCCTCGGTCGGCGGAGCAGCCGTTGGTGCGATCATCGGTGGCTTCGTACAGCAATTTCTACCTCTTCCATGGATCTTTTGGATGCAACTTATCCTGGGCGTTACAGTCCAAATCATCCACTTAGTTCTCGTGCCTGAGACACGTTCCACCATCCTTCTTGATCGTGAAGCGAAAAAGCGTCGCAAGAACGGCGAGTCCAATATATACGGCCCTAATGAGCTCAAACACCCACGCTTTCCTATGAAGGAAGTCTGGAAAATCTGGTATCGGCCATTCTATATGTTCTTCACGGAACCGATCGTGCTGTGTCTGTCTCTACTGAGCGGCTTCAGCGACGCCCTCCTTTTCACCTTCCTTGAGGCATTCACACCGGTCTTGAAGCAGTGGGGCTTCAAGCCATGGTCAACAGGCTTGGCATTTCTCTCGTACGTATTTTTATGTCCCTCTATACGAATTGCTTTAACCCCATTGCGCAGCTCTTTGATCGGTTATTTCATTGCGTACTGTACCTACCTTCCCGTGATTCGACATCACAACAAAATCCGCGCGAAAGATCCTGACAAGCTCGCGCCTGAGTCGCGCCTTTGGTGGCTCCTCTTCCTTGCGCCACTTGAAACAATAGGTCTCTTCGGCTTCGCATGGACTTCGCTTGGGCCGGAATATGGTATTCCCTGGATCGCGCCGTTACTATTTGCCGGGCTCATTGCGGTGGCCAACTATGGCATCTACAAAAGTAGCATTGACTACATGATCGCTGCCTATGGCGAGTATGCGGCCAGTGCTACAGGTGGAAATGATCTTGCAAGAGACTTTCTCGCCGGTGTCGCGGCGATGTACTCAGGACCCTGTAAGTGGCTCTCTTCGTCGCTAGGTCCCGCGTCCCTTTTGTCGTGGCTAACTCTGCTCCAACAGTCTATGAAAATCTCAGACCCGAGAAATATCACCTTGAACTACCCTCCACGATTTTGGCCTGCCTTGCAATCGTTGTGACAGCTCCAATCTACGTCTTTTACTGGAAAGGTCCACAGATTCGTGCGCGTTCAAGCTTTGCACAGGAATTGAACACAGGGCGCCAACACAAGAGTGAGAGGAAGAAGAGCAAGGCCGCCGGAGGCACGGGCAAAGCTGGTGATTATGGAGAAAAGGAGGTTGAGCATAGGGAAGATGTGTGATAAGCATGGAAAGCTATTTCAATTTAATTTTTTTCGTCATGACACTTGTCCGACATGGGCGAAAGATGTCCCTCAGGCACTGACTGTCTGATGATACGACTCGACCATCACTGTCAGCCTGACTCTCCCGGAGAGTTCTGAGGATTGTTACATGCGAAGAACTTGTTCATTGACATTCTCCAATGCCCCTTTAGTCTCGCACACCTTTGCCATCGCTCTTAACACAGCACGACATCAGTGTTGCAGGCACATCTCCACTTCTTCCACTCAGATCTGACAAAGCCAAGGCTCGCAGTTGCCCTCGGTGACGACTACACGCGCCGAAGTAAGACGGTATAGAAGTTCTCAACGAACGACCAGTCCGCGGACGGTCCAGTCTGTGATCTAGAAGTCAAGCAAGAATCAGGAAGAAAGCCTTGCATCGTATTTGGCATCAATTCTGGAGAGCCGGCTTGAATGTACGCGTGCAGTCGGTAGAAATGAAATCGCTTGAGCAATGGGGATATGCGTCAGGGCAGGGTGGAGATGGAACTTCATTCCTCAGCCTGCTGTGGGCGGACTTACACTCGCGGCATCTATAGAAAGCTGCCGTGAAAGAAGAGCCTTCCAAGGCCAGCCTGCGTACGCGGCTTATCTACCAAGGCACCTCGTCGCCACTATACCTATAAAACTTGCCCGACTCGCCCTGCCTCAACACCTTCAACATGCCGGCGATGCTCGTCTCGGGCTCGATCTCGGCGCCCTCGCCGCCCATCCTCGTCTTGACCCAGCCGGGGTCGCAGCAGAGGACCTTGATGCCACGGTCCTTGAGCTGCTCGGCCTGGTGCACGGTCAACATGTTCAGGCCGGCCTTGCTGATGCTGTACGTCGTGCACTTGGGCAGCTTGAGGCCGCAGCTGCCGAGGCCGGAGCTCATGTTGAACACGGTGCTGCCGTCGTGCAGCAGGGGCAGGCACGCCTTCAGCGTCTCGGCCGGCCCCACCACGTTGACGGCCATGTGCTCGCGCAGCGACTCGGCCGTCATGGACAGCGCGTCCTGTTCGGCCGTCGCGTTGATGCCCGCGTTGTTGAGCAGGTAGTCGAGCTTGCCGTCGCTGCCCAGCGTCTTCGCCAGCTGGCTGCCGAACGACTGGATCGATTGCACGTCGCCCGTGTTGCATTCGAGAATGTGCATCGTCGCTGCAGAGTCTTTGGCTAGCGCTTTGAGGTCGTCTAGCTCGCCTGATAGCGATCGCACCGCGGCGACGATGGTGTTGGACGAGTCGGACGAGAGCTGCCTCACGAACTCGAGGCCGAGGCCACGGTTTGAGCCGGTAATCGCGTAGGTTGGCATTGTTTGTTTCGTTGTGGTGGTGGTGGTGGTGGTGGTGGTGGTGAGGTGGAGCGGAAGCCGAGGTTGACCCGTGGGATTTGGTTTATGGAGGTATTAAGTATGCCTAATGTACTGTACGTAATTTGCGTGTTTTACCTCTTTGTCGACGAAACTTGGGAACTCTGGGAGCAAGACGAAGGAGGAAGCACAGCACTGGCAGAGCCTCAACCTGAATTGGCGTTCTTCATATACTGGTTTCCCGTGTCCCATCTTTTCAGGCTAAAGAAAAATGTCAAACGGCCTACTAGTAGGTATGGTCGACAGTTACAAGCTATGTCACTGGCCACTAATCTAGCAACCTGGCTATTTCTCCAACTTTCAATCAGCACCCGGAGAGTCTCCGTCATCGAACGAACAAGGTGTCAGTAGGACCTCGGGAGTAGTAGGTCATTCGGAGCCCCTCCGGAGGGGGAGGTCACGTGGGGTGAATTTGTGCCGATGTTCTACCGCCTATCCTGTTTTCCAGGCTGAGATCCACAGCCTTGCAGTGCAGTACCTCGCGACCCACCAGGCTTCGACTCCCAGTCACTATACTGGCTTCTACTCACGCTGACAACGTACCAAGAAGCATCTGAACTTGCCTTCATCGCGGCTTTTTCCGCGGCGCTGCCTGCTCTTCCTTGCTCATGCCGACCAGGTTAACGTAGTAGGATCGCCATGGACGGTTTTTCCACACCTTAAGCTCAAGCACGAGCTGCAGTGTTGCGTGTGGGAGCTCTTTTGCGCAGGCGTGCCGTCAACGAGAATGTGAGAGCCACGTTTAGCAGTGAGAGTCTCTTCAAGATATTCCAGGATGGAGTTTGATTGCATGTGATCGTACGTGCGTCCAGGCCAGTACCGATACCGTAGAAGAGGCAGGATGTAGCGCGATGGCTGCTCTCATGATCCGTGACAAGAAGAGTAGCTTGATCCTGTGAGGTGAAAGATGATAGGGGCATATGAAATATGGCACACGCTTGGGACAACTCATTCTGCGGCATTGGCCAATGTACCTACGGGACAATGGGCGAGTTTATGCCAAATCGAAGATGAAAGGATTCCAGCCTGCCCTAGCTGATAACCAAGAGGAATGAATTCAACGACTCGCATGCATCTGGAATCACACGTAGTTCGTTCCGTACAACGTCCTCAGGTCTTTGTTGATCAATGGGTGGAAAGATGGAAAGGTGAGCTCACTCGGATAGCTTGAGCTCGAATTGCTGGTATGTTATCTTAGCGGCCGAACTACACCGAATACGGCCAAGTGCAGGGTCGCGGCCTTTCCGTGCCGGGGCGAGTGGACGCCAGTAGAGAAAGTTGAAGAGACTCCGCATCAACATTGACATCGCATTCAACAAAATTCTCCTGCTTCGTCTTATCTGCTGCCTGCTTTGTCCTGATTATATCACAACACTCGTAGAAGTCCAGCCCCGTCGTCCACTTATTGCTCAACCTTCCTCTCCAACACAGACATAATGGCCGAGACAAACGGCGTCAATGGTGTTCCCCACCCAAAGCCCTCTCTGCCACCCGTCTACATCGTCGCTACCGCCAGAACGCCCGTGGGCATGTTCCTTGGGTACGTAGCAAAGACGAGAGTCTGAATGCACTGCTGACAGCCTCAAGGTCGCTATCATCTCTCACCGCACCCCAGCTTGGTGCTCATGCCATAAAATGTATGCCATACCTTGCAACGCCTGCTTTGCTTCCACGCTGACTCAGATGCCGTAGCTGCCGTTGCCAGAGTGCCAGAGATCAAAGTGCAAGACGTGCAAGAAGTCTTCTTTGGAAATGTCTTGTCAGCAAAGTATGTCACCCGCATAGCCGGTCAATCAGTGCTAACATAATGTAGCCTGGGTCAGAATCCCGCCCGACAATGCGCCCTCGGCGCTGGCCTCGATCCCAGCACTGTTTGCACCACCGTCAACAAAGTCTGTTCGTCCAGTATCAAGGCTATAGTCCTCGGCGCTCAAACTATCATGACTGGCAACGCAGACATTGTTGTAGCAGGTGGCGCCGAATCAATGTCCAACTGTCCTCACTACCTTCCTAACATGCGAAATGGAGCAAAGTTCGGCAACCAGACCTTGGTGGATGGCGTGTTAAGAGACGGATTATCTGACGCATACGGCAAGCAAGATCATATGGGTCTGTCTGGTGAAGAGTGCGCAAAGGACCACGACTTTAACCGTGAACAACAAGACGACTACGCTATTCGATCATATCAAAAAGCACAAGCTGCTCAGAAGGAGGGTCACTTCGACTTTGAGATCGCTCCCGTTGAACTACCAGGCGCAAGAGGCAAGCCAGGCGTGACAGTAGACAAGGATGACGAGCCCAAGAACCTGAATATCGACAAGCTGCGGTCTATCAAGCCTGCATTCGTCCCCAATGGCGGCACTGTCACAGCGCCCAACGCATCACCTCTGAGCGATGGCGGTGCCGCTGTCGTCCTTGTGTCTGAAGCAAAGCTAAAGGAGTTGAACATCAAGCCTATTGCCAAGATCCTCGGCTGGGGCGATGCCGCCCAACAACCAAACAAGTTCACCACAGCGCCTGCACTAGCGATTCCAAAAGCGCTCAAGCACGCACAAGTCAAGATGGAGGATGTGGACTACTTCGAGATCAACGAGGCGTTCAGCGTCGTTGCCCTGGCAAATATGAAACTCTTGGATCTCTCGGAAGAGAAGGTCAATGTACACGGTGGTGCAGTTGCGATCGGACACCCTCTCGGTGCCAGCGGTGCCAGGATAGTCAACACGCTCCTCGGCGTGTTGAAAGCCAAGAAGGGCAAGATTGGCTGTGTGGGTATCTGTAACGGTGGTGGTGGTGCCAGCGCCCTGGTCGTCGAATCCTGCATGTAAGGTGTGCAGTCTGCTCCGGATGGTCAGTGGCGTTCATGGACATACGAAAAAGTACATGAGCGTTTTGCGGGAGAATATAGGAACGTTGGACCATGGGCCATCCACCACGGTATGGTGGGCCAGACTTTACCAATGGCCGTCGGACAACCGAGGCTTGTGTGGTGGAGATAGATGCTGAAGCGCAACGTCCTTGTCCTTTTGCTGTCTCTTCCGACACCACCACGCGTGCCGAGACGGACATCAAGCGAGTTCTTGTAGCCGTGCTTATGCGTATTCTGACTTCTTACTGTCGGGCGAAGCAGTGACTGGACGGAAGAGGAGCAGGGAACACCAGCTTCAGCATTGGAGCTTGCTCTTTCCAGGTTGCTTAGATACATTACCTGTGTTCGGGTTCTTGCGAACGCGTGTTGAGACGACATATAGTAAAAGTATTCTATAACCCACGTCATACAGAAGAGTCATAGTTCATCTCCTTCAAGCGTTGCCACGCATGGAGGCTATTTTTCGATGGGCCGAACATTCCAGTCCGGGTAACAAACCAGAGTTGAAACGAAAAAGGAAATGTCAACATCGGGTGAATCTTCAATTCTACCGATCTTTACTTGGCACGGTATCTGCACGTGAAAATGTTCACCGTGGTAATGAAAGGACATTCCTTGAAGCAAGAATTGATTTCCAAGCACAATGAAGCCTAGGATACTACGACTGCAGCTACATCAGCAACAACCGGCCAGGAGCGCACTTCTTCAGGATGCTCTTGCGCCACGAACTTGTTTCCAGCCTCAAATGCGATTCCAGCACACTTCCACAGAATCCGCGCTTCGCCCACGTCTAGCGCAACCCTCGATATGGGAATCAATTGTGCCCCGCGGACTCCGTGAGAGGCAGTGGAAAAGTGCGACAGCCACGACGACCAAAAAGGCCACCAATCCCGCCAGCTACTTCATTTGGATCTACCTCCTCATCGGATCTCAAGCCATCCGCATCATCAGCACGCAGAACGAACACACGGCCTTTGTGCGCAGAGCCGATCTGAAGCTTGCGAAGCTCCGAGAAGTGGTCGGCAAGCTCCAGCGGGGCGAAGAGGTGGACGTGGAGAAGGTGCTTGGGGCCGGAGACGAGACGCAAGAGCAAGAGTGGGAGGAGGCATTAAGGGAGATCGAGGATGAAGAGAGAGCATGGCAAATGAGTAGGCAGAAGAAACGCGAAGAACAGGAGAGATTGGCTGCCGAACAGCAAGACGCAGTCCCTGTCAACGAAGCTCTGGACAGGATTTCGGGCGACATGCCGCAGGTATTGCTAGGTCAACCAGCTCCACCTGTGGCTCCAGGATTCTACTGAAAGGACAATGGCCAAAGGCAGGCTATCGCTTCGGAGGCGGTCACGTACACCCCAAGGTTCGTGATGATCACCAAATCACGACGATTGCGAGAACCGACACAGCATAACAGTGAGCAAGATCATCAAGATTGACGTTGTTCTCACAAACAAGACATCTGCAACATAATGTATATCAACGAAGGAACAGACACGTTGAGCGTGTTGTCTGGCCGCATTTCACAATTGCCAGTTCTACACATACTGTGTTACTCGAAATGTACCTATGCTCTGGCAAGCTCACACACCTTTGAGCACAAAACCAATCCGTGGAAAATGCAAACGCAGGCCATTATCAAGCTCCAACACAACCTCCCTCTTCTGCAACCCCACCAGCTTCCCTTCCTGACGACTGATGCCCGGCTCGGCATCATCATTTGCCTCAACAACCACGTCCGCTCCAGCTTTCAGTCCCGTAGGATCATTAGGATCAACACCGATGTCTTCAGCGGCATACTCAGAAGCCAACAACTTCTCCGTCGCCTCGTCGGCGCCGAGTTTCGGCGCCTCGTTCTCGGGCGTATGTGCCGGGAGTCCTTCAATCCATCTATACACCTTTGGAAAGTCGTCTCTCGAGAAACCCGGCTCTTTGTCGACACCCAGCATCTGCAGAACCCATTTGACACACCAGATGGCGTGTATATCTGCGACGCCGACCTTCTCGCCATTAATCCACGGGCCCCCTTGGCCGATAAACTGGTTCTCCACCGTATCCAGCAAATCCCTCATCTCCGCCAACCCACTCGGCCTCAGCGTGGCATAGTCCTCCCGATCAAAGAGGCCGCCAAACAACTCCCTCCGATCATCCTGCATGGGCTTCGTGATCAAGTTAGCATCCACCAACGTCAACGCGATCCGAAAACTGCGATACCCCCACGCCTCGAACGCGTGGTCCGCCGGCCCCGTCGGCAGCGCCTTGTCCTTGAAGATGTCCTGCACGGCCGCCACGAACGACCCCGCGTCGCAGTAGACGTCCTTGCCGATCGAACACACGGGGATACGCCGGTACGTGATCCCGAGCTGAAGCAGGATCGGCCGCGGCTTCACGATCGGTTGTTCGCAGATCGAATACGCGATCCCCGTCGCCGACAGCAGGTTCCGTGCCTTTTGCCCGTTGGGCGCGAATTGGTAGTCCCACGCTATCACCGCCGGCGCGTTTCCATTCTCGCTCTCTGATCTTTTGTTGCTACTAGACATGGTTGTGAACTTCTGGGATCGCGCAGGAAACTAAAAGTGTTGATCGTGCGTCCTTTGCCCGTTACTCATACAATAACTTGGAACGCCAAAGTTGGAGG
>Ga0210040_10007232_pt1 | contig 13554 bp, 12 predicted proteins | sample CryGeyCG12114_NA_FD_185462 | JGI IMG/M metagenome (GOLD analysis project Ga0210040, IMG submission 185462) | Groundwater microbial communities from aquifer - Crystal Geyser CG19_WC_8/21/14_NA (SPAdes) (version 2) | ecosystem: Environmental > Aquatic > Deep subsurface > Groundwater | place: USA... | reverse complement strand
GCCCTAAAACCTCTATTAACCAAAGATGAAACATGCTTCAGAGAATACCAACAAAAAAACATAGAGTATGAAAAAATGGTGGCATTACAGAAGAAAGAAAAAAAGTCTGCGGACATGGCTGGTTTAGTTAAGCCAAAACTTACAAAAATGATTATGCAAGACTTTACACTGGAAGCATTAATCCGAGTACATGCGGTAAATGCCCGTGGCATTGGGGTATATGCAGATGAGTTAGCCAGTTGGTTGAAAAATTTCACCCGGTACAGTAACGGAAGCGAAGAACAGACCTGGCTTACATTCTGGTCTGGTAAAACCTTTAGTTCTAATCGTGTTTCCAGTGAACCAATAATGTTGTCGAAACCATGTATTTCAGTTATAGGTGGAGTACAACCTAAAATATTAAATGATCTTTTTAATGGTAGCAAAGGCCAAAACGGTTTTAAAGAACGGCTTTTATTTAGTATACCAGAAAACCAGGATAAACCACATCTATCCAGGAATAAACTTAACTCAAAAGTAGTTGATAACTGGAAACGATACTTGGCTAATTTGGTAGATTTAAAATTAGTTGTGGATGAAAATAATGTCCCTAAACCCACCATTCTTTATCTTTCTCCAGAAGCTGAAGAGGCATTTAGAAAGTGGCAGTGGCAAAACACCGAATTGATTAATTCTATTGAAAATGATGCTATCAGAAGTATCTATAGTAAGCTGGATTCTTACATATTGCGATTTGCTTTATTACTACAATTAATGGCATGGGCCTCCGATGAGGGGAATAAGGAAAGAGTCGAACTTAATGCTTTTATGGGGGCGATAAAACTGGTGGAATACTACCGCAAAACAGCTTTAAAAGTGCATAGTTTGATGTACCACCAGGATCATACTCCACCAAAAGATTTTATAAAAGACCCATTGGCCTCTCTTGCGGATAATAAACGGGAATTGTTGGAAAATCTACCTGATACATTTACTACTGCTGACATTGTTGCTTTAGGTTCATCTTTGGACCAGCCTCTAAAGGAAAGGACAATTAAGGACTTTCTTAAAGATAATGCCTTATTAAAAAAAATTAGTCACGGATTATACCGGAAAAATTATTAAAGCCCTGTTGTACTACTGCATTTTCTGCATACAAACAATTTTACCCTTGGTAAAGTGTAGAAAATGCAGAAGGTGCAGGTTGTGCAACAGTAGATATTTATTGTTTATGAAATGAAAAATTTCAGCTATGAGTTTGAAAAATATACCGGAAGAAATTCAAGACACATTTGTCCCGGTTGCCAACACCCACATACCTTAACTCGTTACATTAACCGTTTCACAGGAGAGGAAGTTAGTCCGGAAGTAGGAATTTGCGACCGCGTAAATAAATGTGGTTATCATTTCACACCTAAAGAATACTATCAACTAAATAATTTGCCTTTACCGGTACTTGCGGCTCCGGCGGAATTTAACCCTGTAATTATTAAACCCCCTTCCTTTATACCACAAAGATTCCTTGAAAGCAGTAAACAAGCTTTTGCTAGGAACAACTTTGTTATTTTCTTAAATAGGACTTTAGGGGAACAAAAAAGTAAACAGGTAGTAGAATCATATCAAATAGGAACATCTAAGTATTGGCCTGGAGCCACTATTTTCTGGCAGATTGGACAGGATGGAAAAGTCCATACTGGTAAAGTAATGTTATATGATAAAGAGTCCGGTAAACGAATTCCGAAACATGTTAATTGGGTACATACCTTTATTAATGATCCTCAGTTTAGGGTACAACAGTGTCTATTTGGAGAACATTTACTTAAATCAAACCCTCAAATGCCAGTTGCAGTTGTTGAAAGTGAAAAGTCAGCAATAATTGCAAGTACCTATTTCCCCCAGTTTGTATGGTTAGCTTGTGGAGGTATAACCCAGCTAAATGCAGGTAAATGTAAAGTACTACAAGGAAGAAAGATAATTTTAATTCCGGATACAGATGGTTATATGAATTGGACGGAAGTAGCGTTGAAACTTAAGAAAGAATTAAATCAAACATTTTTTGTTTCTGACTTATTAGAAAATATGGCTAGAACCTCTGAACGGGAAGCTGGTTGGGATATTGCAGATTACCTAATTGCTGGTAGGTTCAATGAGCTAGTTGGAATGAAAAACTAATGAGTATGAATAGCATCTGGTTGATTTATCGGAAAATCGACCAGCACCTTTAAAGGAATCTGCAATGCTTCACTTATTGAAATAAGCACGTCTAAAGAAACGATAAATTTGGCATTTTCAATCCGTTGAATAGTAGTCTTAGCTAGATTAGCAGTATCTGCCAATTCCTGTTGGCTCCAATTGCGCTCCTGTCTAAGATTGCGTAAATGTTTACCAAATAATATTATTCCAAAAGGATTTTTCACCCTGCAAAGTTGCTAACCTTGAAAAATATTTTGGACGCCTATTGACATCCAGACTGTAATTCTATTATCTTTGTTAAATTTACCTAACTATTGTTAATGATGATTTCCAGATTGGAAAATAAAAAATATATGAGACAGAATTTACTTTTAAACCTTAAACAATGATAGATGCAGGATAACCAAGAAACTGAAGAAATTACAACGGCCCGGTACATTAATGGATCAAAGTTTTACCCGATTCATTTAACTAATGAGGAATTGAGTATTTTGATTAAATCATTACTTAAGTTAACTGGATTTAAAAATGAGGCAAAGTTCCAGGTGTTTATGCGCCAAGATAAGGCTAGTAAAGGAATCGATTTTAGATTACAGAATACTAAGGGTATGTACGGTGCGATTAAACTATTTACCTTTGCTATAAATGCGCATTGGAAGATGGTGGATTTCTTTGTGCATCAAAATCTAAAACATACATATTATAGATATAAGACAGTGGATGTTTTCTATTCCGATGAAGAGCAGAACTATAATGGTTTAGACATCCCCGAAATTGATTCTATTTATGTTAAACGGTTAAATGCTTCTGGTCCACTTAATAGAAATGAATTGTTTTATCGGGAAGAATGGACTTGTGTTTACGAAAAGCAGAATGCATTAGCCAAGTAAGTAGGTTGAACATTGATTATTATAGCCTTAGGTTTTCCACAAATTTACAGCCCGTTTGTATTGTTTTAGGACCAACTAACGGGTTTAATGATTAATTTTTATTTCTATTATACTTATGCACTTATTGCACTTTCGGCACTTTCTTCATTTCAGTAATTAATCTTCGGTCAGTTAGTTCAGATAATTAATACAAGTTGTTACCACAAGCGGGAGGATTTACCCGTTGTATCATATTCCTGTTCCCCAGACAGGCGCCAGATCTCATCACTAAATTCTCTAATGACTTCCCTTCCCTTATAGGTTAGTTCATAACCTTCTGGTCTAAACGGTTTACCAGGTACTATAATTTTAATATAGAGTTTATCTATTAAAACCTTTATAGAATCATACAAGCTATGTAGGAAGTAACTCTCCTGTAAGTAGTCATGTAGTTTTGCCGCAGTAAAAGGATAGTTTACTTTGGATAACATATAGCAGGCACAAAGTACTTCTAAGTCCCGCTGCCGCAGGCCGGCTTTCTTCTTCAGGTCTTTTATCAACCGGTGCTGTACGGCCATTAATCTAGGTATTTCGCTCAAGGGATTATTCATGTATGGTATGGAATGTAAAGATGTGTTTCTGGAAATTGGCTGGTACGATTACCTGTTTACCAGTTTAAAATTCTATTCCAGTTACGATAAAATAGTTAATTACTATCCCTTAAGATACAAAATAAACACCATATTTCTGCCTGATAAATAGCTAATGTGCTATAAAAGGTGGACAACTGAATTAGCCTAGAAGGTTATAACTAAAGTCATAGTGTACACCTGTATTTGCGCTAACCTATCGGATGTTAATATTATTCTTTAATAACTTCAAAGTCCATTAATTCCTGGAAGGGAATTTCCAGGGCATCACTGATGGCGAAAAGCATATCTAAGGTGGGAGCATTCTTTCCGTTCTCTATCCGAAGTATGGTCAATTTGGCTATATCCGCTGTGTCAGCTAAAGCCTGCTGGGAAAAACCCTTACCCTCCCTCATTCTCTTGAGGTGCCTTCCAAATGACTCTATTTTATCCGGGTACTTCACACCCAAAGGTGGCACCAGAGTCTTATTTACATGGTAACATATTTGATACCACATAAGTATTATGCATACAATAGCCAGCTTCATTCATTTTATACATAGTAGCTGAAAAGCCCTCTATTAATTGGAATTGTATGCCTAAAGCCCGAACCACCAGAAATATTGATACAAACACATTACTTATACCTTTTGATCCCCCTTATACGCCCTTAAACCAAGCAATCTGCTTAACTGAGAATGTAGCAAAGACCCCTACAAAGCAGCGTTCCAAAAGACAGATAAAAACTAACATTAGCGATTTACAGCAAAAAGCCCGAGAACAGGGAGGATTATGTTTATCTACAGAATATATTACAGCCCGTACTCACTACCAGTGGCAATGCAGGGAGGGCCACCAATGGCCATCAAGATGGCACTGCGTCAAAGCTGGTTCCTGGTGCCATGAATGCCGAAAATGGCAGTCCGGGCGGACCAGGCGCAAGTATTCTATAAAACATATGCAAGAGTTCGCCGAAAAGAAAGGTGGCCAGTGCTGTTCAGAGCAGTACATAGAGTTTGCCTCTTCCTATGATTGGCAATGCGCCAGCGGACATAAGTGGCAAGCCAAGTGGGGTAATATATTAAATGGCACCTGGTGTCCTTATTGCTCCAACGGAACGGGGGAAAGAATCTGCCGGGCATTCTTTGAGCAGTTGTTTAATGCCGAGTTTCCCAAGATTAAACCGGATTGGCTTATCTCAGAAAATGGGAAAAACCGCTTGGAATTAGATGGGTATTGCCCTGCCCTGGGTATTGCCTTCGAGCATCAAGGTTCCCAGCACTACGTTAAACGAAAGCATTTTAAAGACCAAAACTTCCATACAAAAAGAACCTCCCAATTTGAGATAATCCAAAGGCGCGATGCTTTAAAAGTAAAAGTTTGCTCCGAAAGGGGTATCCTGTTGGTACAAATCCCTTCTATTCTGGAGGGATTAGGCATCGAGAACGTAAAACCATTCATTAGAGAAAAGCTGCTCGAAAATTATTACCCTTTGCCCCCTGACTTCGACCAAAAAGAAGTAGACCCTGACCTATCCTACCATTTCAATAAACTGGAGGAACTCAAAACAATTGTTGAAGCAAAGGGCGGCCAAATGCTTTCAACCATATACATTAGTTCTAACACTAGATACGAACTGAAATGCCGGGAAGGTCATACCTGGTTTTCCAAAGGTGACAATATTAAGTTAGGTAAGTGGTGTAAAACCTGCGCGGGCATAGATACTTGGACAATCGAGTACATGCACCAAATAGCTGGTGAAAGGAACGGTCGGTGCTTGTCGGATACCTATTTGAACAACCGAACTAAAATATTGTGGGAGTGCGAACAATCACACCAGTGGTTAGGCAGACCAAGCAATGTCATCAATAAAGGCAGCTGGTGCAAAAAGTGTGCGGAAATAGAAAAAGGCAAGAAGCGAAGAAAGTATGACATGGACGATTTACAGCATTATGCAGCGGAAAAGGGAGGCCGCTGCTTATCTGATTCGTACACCGGTTCTCATGGTATATATGAATGGGAGTGCGCTCAGGGCTATACCTGGCCAACTACTTTTGACAAGATACTGCAGGGCTATTGGTGTTCCCATTGTGCTAACAATGCAAAGAAGACCCTCGCTGATTTGCAAAAGGCGGCTCAGGCCAAAGGAGGTGTTTGCCTTGCGACTGAATATAAAAATATTAAAACAAACTATTTGTGGAAATGTGGTAAAGGACATGAATGGAATGCTACCGCGGACAGTGTGTTGCGGGGAAGTTGGTGTGGGGTTTGCTCCAGAAATAATAAAACTAGCGGCTCAGGTTAACCAAGGCCTGGCAGACTTTAAAGGTAGGAAAGAATGATTATTCATTTTAATGGATGCAGCCAATAAGTCACTCTGGCTTTTCGGAAGTATTCCCTCCTTACTATTACTACCTAATTCAGCACCGGGGTAGCTTGTAAAAGTACACTCCCGATTACGGGACAACTGTATCAAAATAAACCCTTCCGAAGGTAAGGCTTATTCCGGGTCTGATTAGCCCCTGGAAATAACACTTTAGTGTAGCATGATAAACTATAGTATTCTGTAATACAATCCTTATATTTGTGCTGTACCTACCCCACTAACCTGATCTATGAAAGCGGCCATCTACACCCGGGTATCCACTAGTAAACAGAACACCGATCGTCAACTTTCTGAATTGAAAGAGTATGCTCATCGCAATGGCTTTGAAGTTGTTTATTCTGTTTCTGAAACAGTATCGGGAACAAAGAAGAAATACCAGCGTCCTGGCTTGGAGCAGATTTTCCAAATGGCTAAACAGGGAGAAATCACGGAGGTATTATCATTGGAGTTGTCCCGATTAGGCCGGGATGCCATGGATGTACGCAACATTATACTGGACCTAGCAGACTTAGGGGTATGCACCCATATTGTCAACAAACACCTGCGTTCTTTGGATAAGAAGCGGAAGAAAGATGGTATTACCATGATGATTTTAGGCATTCTGGCGGACTTAGGAGAGATGGAAAGAGAAACGCTAACCGAACGGGTAAGAAGTGGGTTAGAAGAGGCTAAACGCCAAGGTAAGGTACTGGGAAGGCAGAAAGGAACCACCAAGTCCCCCGAAATAATCTTGAGGGAAAACAAGAAAGCAGTAGAATATTTGAAAGCCGGTAGATCGATTAGAGAAACTGCTGTCCTTTGTGGTATTGCATCTAATACCGTGATGAAAGTAAAGCGTTTACTTAGTTAAACAAGCGAAAGGCATTACTAATCGAATCAACTTAACAGATATATTAAGAAGGTTGTTTAGATTTCAAGTTTCTAATGCAAGTTTGCTTTTTGAAAGAAAAAGCGCAAGGTTTAAAAAATTTACACCTAAGTAAAAACGAGGATACCCGGTCTAACCTAAACCGTTTCCATTCACTTGAACACCCCCCACCCTTTTTATATCTACTACAAGGAAAAAAGTGTCTCAACTTTTTGCAATTGTAGGTACCACCGTTTATAAAGTTATGGTAAAATACGAGACTTATTTCATTATTATAATTGCTAAATATGAATTAAGGGGTGTTCACCTATTAGTTCTTTCATGAATAACAAGTTTTCTGCTTCTAAAATATGGAAGTATAAAATATCTATCGACTACAGATTTATCTATTTTAAGTCATTGGACTTATGTGCCTTCCATAATGTAGTCCAATAAACTGGATTATGTTAAGCAACAGCCCGATTAACATAAGTGCACTTATATGACTAAGTTGGCCATGTATAGATATAGTAGGAGAGAATTCATTAAGGTAAGAGTGTATTCGGGAGTTGGTAAGCCATTTAATTTTATGAATAGAAGAATCAATGTTATATTCATTGCATCTTGTTCTAGATGATTCTGCAGTACATTATATATTGAATTACTTCTCTTATTATTAAATTATATCAAATCAAAAGCACGAGCATATTGAGTCAGCTCGAAAAAGGAATAAGTATTAAGCTTAATTTTAATGTTTTTCCGATGGCTCTCTACCGTTGCTGTAGAAATAAACAATACTTCTGCTGTTTCAAGAGAGCTTTTGCCTAAAGCTAGCAAGCGTAAAACATTCCTTTTCCGCTTATAAAATGTAGCAAATTCATGGAAGTGTTTACGTAAAATATTATTCTCTTCTAATATGCGTTCAGCTTTGGCTGTCATTTGGGGCATTGCATCAATTGGAACGGCAAAGGTGATTGCTAAAAGATGTTGCTCCGAAGCATCCCGCAATAGTATTTTAGTACTAGCTATATGCCATTTCCAAGGCTGATTTTTGGCAAACTTTATCTGCTGGAAAACTGCACATATCTCTTCATTATTATTTTTTTCTAATAAGCCTAGTACTTTAGGTACATAATCTTTAGCATCATCTGCATCAAAGAACCTAGAATAATATTCCTCACCTGGTAAACTAGTTATCATCTGGAGGGAGATGCCTAAACCAGAAAGCCCTCTTTCATTCATCCAAGCCACAGACCAGTCCCGCGGATCATTGATAATAACAGCACCAAGCACCTTATTGGCTGTATTTGCTATTTATTAACTGAAGCTTCTATTCTAGTATTTGAATCAGAACTGGTAATTGAATTTTGGCTCTTTAATTTTCCATAAACAAGTAAAAATACTTAGAAATAGGTATTTTATAGCTTTTTAATTCTTAATACATTGCCATCAAATCTAAATCAATCCAATGGAAAACATTAGTAATAGATTTACCTTCCTGTCGGCCAGAGTTAATCTATTTATTAATACCATTACCAGCCCTCATTTTACTATCCATATATTTAAGGTAGTTCACTATTGGCCGCAGCTCTCTCACTGCCTAGTTAGTAAGCTGCATTTGCCTGCTGTCTGCCACTGGTATTTCTCCATCCGTAGACATACTGAAAATAACCGCAAATTGGAGATATCAAAATTATAGTTACAAAGCCCCAAATTAACGTTAGCTCAACTCTTTATATTCTTACTAACTCTTTTTACTAAAAACTTAATGGTATGATAAAATTAATTACAATTCTAACTTTTTGCATTTCCTTATCAATGTTGTGTAGTGCTCAAGTTCCAGCAGCTCCACCAAAAAATCCGAACCCAGCAACAGGAGCCACTACCACACCCAAGAAAGACACAACAACTATTTGGAATAATATTACATTTTTAAATGCAGCTAATTTTAATTTTACAGAAGATTTAGGTGGAAGTTATTTGGGTAAACTAAACATTTTTGCGCCTGATATTAAAGATACGCCATTTGGATTCAATGCAGGAATAATGAGGATTAGATTAAATTATGATGATACAACTAATAGTCCATTGTATACTGAACGGAAGTTAATTAATCCTTTAGATTTACCCACTAGTATATCAGATCAACCGCTAGAAGGTACTAAATATCTTAGGCAGTTAAATCAATATAATTCTAATCGTTCCAATACCGTTTGGAGCTTTTATGTTCAGCCCCTGTTTAGAATTGTGTCCTGGGCTTGGCCCAAGGAGATAAATGCAAAGGATAATTCTAAAACATTTAGAAAAAATTCCATGGCACCAAATGGAATTTTTTTCCATCTTCATGGTGAATTATTAGTTAATAAAACTAGTATTCTAACTAAAATTAGAACTATCCAACAAGATACGCAGGTTGTAGGTACTCCAATTCCTGGCGAAAGTAGACCTGATCCGAGACCAACTTATGTTGGATATCGACCTAATCCTATTGCATTTAATCAATCTTACCTAAATGGTTATTTTGGTGCTGGGCTTACATTTAATCTAGATCCATTTGGGAATGGAAATTCTCGATTTTTCTTTCAACCAACCTTTGGTTTTACTACCAATTCCGCAAATTGGGCCTCCCAAGATATATCTTCATCAGACGTTAGGCCTATTTTTTTAAGGACAGGTAATATACTTTATTTCGATGCTGCGCAAACACGAGAATCTCGTGATCCGAAAGAATGGGGTAAATTTTATTTAATACGTACAATGTTCTCTCAAAAGTTATCTTCAAACGCTCAAATAGTCATTGGAAGTGATATAAGAGGGTTATGGCCAAAAGATTTAAAACCAATTTATGCTACCTATGTTGGTGTTAACATCAACCTTGACGCTTTAGCTAAAATTATCTCTGATAACGGTAACACTGAATGATAGGAGATAAGCAAACAGTCAACTAAAATATAATTAATAATTAAAAGAGCCTTCCCTATTGAGGAGAGGCTCTTTTAATTATTTACCTGATGCCCGCAAATGATCAGTTCTGTGATTCTACTACCAGCCTTTATTTTAGCATCAATAGATTTAAGATATCCAGCCATCACAGCAATATCGGTAGTGTTCCTTGCTGTCTGATCAATATTATTAGCTGTTTGTTGCAATAAATTCTCCATTCTTAAAAAACGGAAGCTTGCACCTTTTGCACTTCCGCCGTTCGTTTCTTCTTCTATTTCGGGCGATTCCATGCTTATTGCCAGTGTTTTGTTGTCTAGTCCTGATATAGGTTGACCAATTGTTTCAAGAAACGACCAAATAAAAAGATAGAAAAAGGCCTAGTACTACCAGGTCTTTTTTGCTGAATATGCATCTCAAATATGCATCTCATAAATCAAATTTGATTTTTAATTTATGAGATGAGTAGGAGAGATGCAAAGAATGATAATAGCCAGAATATTCAATAGCTGCCTAGTTAACATAAGCTTACTTATAGGCCTAACATACAGGGATAAAAAGAACTATCGCTCTTTTTAGGTGTGGTTGGCAATAGTTATTTATTAGCAAAAATGTTATAAGCCAAACCCAGTTGAACTGCTCTGTTTTGCATGTCTGTTAGAGACTTATAGGGTGATAATCGAGTAAATCCATGAGAATACCTTAACTCTACCGCTATTCCAGGACTTAGATTATAATTCAGCCCCAGAGCAATACCAACATCACTTTTTTTCTTAGAATCAAAACTTTCGTACGCTTCGCTATTTTCTTCATTTATAGCACTTGATCTGAGCAAGTATCCAATTTCCGGGCCTGCCAAAAGGGAAAACTTTTCTGTAGATTTATAGCTAAGCAATAAAGGTAGGTTTAGGTAATAAAAGCGGGTAGTTGTGTTATTATTTGGTAGATGAGGCATTTCACTTCTAAAACCTTTCCTTGATAGAATTAACTCTGGACGAAAGCCAATTCTAGAAACTAAGTCAATAGACTTAAATACCCCTATGTAATATCCGGCTACTGGTCCTTTGATATTCATTTCAAAGGGAGTTCCAGAAGCATTGTTTTTTGTAAAAACAGTACTCGCATTAGCGCCTGCTTTAATTCCTAATGATGTTTGAGCATATCCCTCATAAAAGGACATTAAGCTAATAATGCAAATGATAATCTTTTTCATATTTTATAATTAAAAGTTGTCCATCAACAAATACTCATAAGGAATCTCCAATATAGTGCCACTTTTATTAAAATATTAAAATATGTAAATAGAATATATACATACTGTAGATTTTCTTAACCTTTTTTATGAATCATTGCCACTTGCGGATAAACGGAGTAGTTCCGGTTATCTGCCCTATAGATGGAGTTGCCAGAGGTCTATTTCGCTTCCTCCTTTGGCCAATTTAATAAATACTTTCCTATTTCCCAGCAGCCGGCGGGAGGCCAGGCTGATCCAGGTGAGTAGTCCGCTCTGGCGTCAGGCCTTCACTCCCTTTTTCCCTTCGCTTAAATAGTACAAAAGTCAGAAAACCACTCTTATTTAACATAACATTTGTTATAAGAGAAAATGCGTTTCCAGCATGCTAAACGGGCATTTTTTTTCCGCTTTTTCTGGTAATTTCCCTGGAAAATCAAAAGGTACACTTTCCCCTATTGACTATTCTATACTGTTTCTTTAGAATACAATATTTATTCTTTAAGTTTTAATTGCGCGTTGTTATTAAGCCAAGAATATTATTTACTAGGATAATTTATGAAGTGTTTTTAAATTATAAAATCCGATAAAGTATTAACCTTATCGGATTTATCCTCAGTCGTTTTATAGTGATTATTTATTAAAAAAAAGGACTAATACTGCTATATGATTCTCTATTAACAACTGTATTTTCTTGTGTACTCATATGATAAACACCAGATAATGGTAATCCATCATAAGCTGTGCCAGAATAGTAAACTAATGAACCTGCAACTGTATAAGTGTTTATGCTTTTCAAGAATGTCATCAAAGCTTCTTCATATTGATTAGGCAAAGGGGTAGGAACTTCTAAAGAGCCACCTTGAAATTTTTCATGAGAAGCAATTAATTTTAAGAAACCACTATTATAATCAAAGGTTAGATAACTTAGATATAGCCCATCCTCTTGAGGCTTGTCAGGGTTTGATTGGTAAAGGCTACTAATAGCTATAATCCCATTTCCTGCTGCATTACGGACTACAGCTTGAGGTTTATAGAGGTCTTCATAAGCTAATTGTGTGAGAATACCAGTTTTCATATCTATAAGTAGGCCAATCTCTGAAGTAATGAGAAAAGCATTTTTATTATCATTAATAGATATTAAATCTTTTTTGACTAAGTCAGAATTATAATTTACTTCATGTCCAACACCTGTAGAAGTATTAACAACCTTATATTTATCCTTAGACTTTACAAGCATAATACCATCTGAAATGCTAATTAAAGAAATAGCTTTTTTATCTACTTTCAGGGATACAGTATTTAAAACAGAACCATCCGTAAACACAATATTACCCTCCATTACACCTGCGTAATCTCCTACATCTTTTATTTCAACCCAAGACAAATCATATTTAACAAAGAAGGCAATTCCTGAATAATTTGTTAAAACATAGATGCCATTATTCGTAATTTCAATTTGTTTAACTTCAAAGTTTTCAACGATTGGCCTAATTATGCCTTTTTCATCCGCATAAAAAAGAGTAGTTAAATTGGTATTTGGATCGTTATCTACTGGTTTTAACAGAAAGGCCTTTGCGCCTGATAAACTAATATTTTCAGAAATAGCTTTAGCAGCACTTTCAATGTTAATACCTGTAGGTGTAGCTATAACTTTTTCAGGTGCTGCGTCGGAGTCATCCGGCGAACAACTCTGGAATAGGGTAAGTGAAAAGGATAAGAGAGTAAGCGATAGTAGCTTTTTCATGCTAATGATTTGTAGTTAGTGGAATATAAATAAAGAAATAAAAAATAGTATTACCTAATATTAGCACTAATTAATATTTAAATTTTACAATTTAATAATATAGGTAAGGAATTAACTTTATCGGATTCACTCGGATTCTTGCTGATGATTGTATTAATGACTGATTAAGCACGAACTTCTTTTATTTCTATCATTATGCAAAAGAAATTGTTTAGCAATATCAATGACTGCAAAACAAAGCATTTGGTGCATTCATACCTAAGAGTAATTATACCTACTTATACCTGGCACTTTTCCTTCCCTACTATCAATTGCCCCGACTCCGGAGCTGTTGCGACTGGTCCTGAATCTGCTGCTTTTGGTGCTGCTTAATCTTTTCCGCCTCCTCCAACTTTTCTGCTCCTGCCTGTGTTGTTGCTCCTGTTCTATCCTAGCCCGGGCCTGCTCCCCGATAGCGTCCACGCTGCCGTTCTTCACGGCATGACAATAGACAAATCTTTCTTGCGGATCCCGTTTATAGCCGGTCGAATGCCTGAGAAGGTGTATTTAGCTGATAAGCTATGTTATGTTAAACAGGACCATTTAGAGTTGGAATATAATACCTCGGTAAAAATAGACCACGAGTTAAAGTGAGGAGTAATAAATTTAAGACGTGGAAAAAATGAAAAGAACGAGGAGAAAATTTACCGCTGCATTCAAAGCGAAAGTGGCTTTAGAAGCATTGAAAGAAAGA
>Ga0210040_10007231_pt1 | contig 13555 bp, 9 predicted proteins | sample CryGeyCG12114_NA_FD_185462 | JGI IMG/M metagenome (GOLD analysis project Ga0210040, IMG submission 185462) | Groundwater microbial communities from aquifer - Crystal Geyser CG19_WC_8/21/14_NA (SPAdes) (version 2) | ecosystem: Environmental > Aquatic > Deep subsurface > Groundwater | place: USA... | reverse complement strand
TAGACTAGTATTAAGTATAGTTTTATAGTTATAAAAAAGACTAAAATAAGCTGTTATAAAAAAAAATTGTCTTAAAATAGCTAAGATTATACTACCTAGTAATAAACAGTGTTAAAAAATGCAAAATGATAATACGTAATAGTTATGTAGGTGTAACAAGCAAAGCAATCCTCAACCTAATACAGCTACTAATCTTCTAAGAAAATTCCTTACGTAGTAATAGATTAGCTTTGAGCTGAACTTAGCTAGAGTTTGGTTTTCTTTATTATTATTTTTTTTTTGTTATTACAACTATAGAATAGGTGTTGCCGGTAATCCTAAAATACTATCTATTCTACTTATGCTAGATATACTAACGCTGTTAGATGCGTGTTCTGATATTCTTTTGCATAAAATGCTTATACTACTCTTCATTACCTACTATATATATTTTGGCGCTTAGCAATAAAGAAGTAAAATAAAGTATAATATAAAGAATTTACTTCTTTTAATAAGTTTAGGGTCTTATATAAACTTCTCCTTTCCAAATATGTTCCTACATCCTATAGCTAATTATTGTTAGTGATTTGTAGTACTTAAAATATGTATCTTGTAGTATTTCTATTATTTGTAAAGTTGTAAGATATAGGTCTTAATCAGCGTTGGGTTCAAACTAACGAGATTTAAGTTTGCAAGTAGTATAGGTTATGTCTATAGAGTTAACTTACAAGTCTGAAGCTAATCAAATCCAACGTGTTTAAGGACTTTTTTTACAGGAATCGTAAGCTATTATATTAGCACTGCACTTTATACTAATAATGAAAGCGTTTATTATGTATTACTAGTAGTGTTTACATAAATTAAGCGTTCTTGTAGAGGTTGTCGTCATGCTACTATAGGGTTAAACATTAGATATAGTAGTAGTGTCTAGCGACTATCTATTAACTATGGCAAGCTATAGAGTCCTAGATATTGTGCGAGTTTACGGCGGCACTATTAAGTCTAAATGCGTTTTCGGCGGCAAATAAAGTTACTATAATGACGAATCACGAGCTTAACAGCAAAGAGGCATTAGTTACTTAATGCCTACGCACTGTTACCTAGGTAAGGTTAATCCTTTTAATACAGAATGCTAAAGCTTGCTTTTACAATCTCTTCTGTTATCTCAGCTCTTCGCGCAATAAACATTGTACTAAACACCTTAATTGCGAAAGCTATAGACCGTAGGGCTTAGCAGTGCTCGTGTGGCTGCTTCGGCGCAACAAATAGTTCCCACCACGAATGGTTTCTTAGTGAGACTTTGTCAGACTATGTTACTAAACGCCACTCGATGGGCGTAAATGCTTATTGCTTCGCTACCCAGTGTTCCTTACTCATGTTCTTGCGGTGAAAGTTGTTTACAAACGCGTTGTAGTGAACTTTGCTCTGATTTTCTCTTTGCGTTTTACCTTAGTCTACAGGTCGATCTATCGCGTGACTAGCGCTAAGAAGGCAGAGTTGGTGGTGCTACAGTGGGGTGCGGGCCAGGTTAGCGTGGTTGTGTTTAGGTTTCGCCGCGCGCTGTTCCTTTGTGCATGACACTGCGCAATATAGTACTTTCTGCCTAATTTTTCTCACCGCAATGTACCTTCATCCATAAACATTGAGTGGGGAGAGGTACGCACCTAACTAGAATATCTAGGCCTCGGTAGTGCTAGTAGGCCGCTAAATTAAAAGAGGAATAGAGCGCGGCGGTTATATAATCCGTGATCGACAAAGTGGTCCCGCTCATCTAATCGCGTAAAACTCATACCTATTTGTCTCTGTTTTGGTCAGCGTATCTTAACTTTATTTCCATGATGCAAGACAACTACGAGGTAGCGGCTTCTGCATGTCCAAGCCTCCAGCATTGCGCAATGAGTATGCAGGCGTCTGAACGTTGTCGGTCACGATACCTAGGTACTAATCAATGTAGGGGTCGCGCAGCAGTTTGGGACCAGCATCGCTACCAATATATCGCATTCAGGACAAGACCGCGCCTGCTTCCTTGACTGTCTGGATGACGATGCATTGAGCGATTTGGCTCAATGTATTAAGGCACGGCTATCATCGCGATCAAGTCAAAGACTAATGCAGCCGCCTAATTCATCAGATGCGAGTACCAACAATTCGCACAGCATCGGACCCCCTGCCTCTGTCTTCCAAATGCCGCACTTCTCTCCCTCAAGTTCATACCCAGACACACTACCGTCGGATTTTACTGAGCGCTACCTCTACAGCTCGCCGTCTTACAGTGTCACAAGTACGTTGCGAGACTTTATTGGAAATTATGTTACACCAGAGAGTTCGAACCGAGAAATGCTCGAACACGGGGTAAGTCGGCAGTGCTAAAGCACGCCTGAATAGAAAGCTAAGTGCATACCCTAGTCGCAAGCCGTGCCGCACGTCAACGAAGACCCCTTCATACCCCAGCATAACAGCGATAATGCCCAAGCCCTGCAAAAGGAGGCTGAACAGTATGATTGGAGTTCGGATAATGAAAACGAGACGAACAGCGCAGGTAACATTATGGTGGACAATACAGACTCGGTATCAACGACCTCAACAAATCCTGATAACGGCGAATCCCAGACAGATGTCTACAATGTGTCCTTTCTGGTGGAGGAACGTTAGGGTTAGCAGTGGGTCGTCGAAATGCTAAGGCGAGGACGACAGTGAGTTAAGGACGCAGGTTCCGGCCGTGTCGCCGAGGACACGTGGTGGGGTGTGAGAGCGATCTAAACTAGGTTGATAGATCGGCGAGCGTGAGGGTTGAGTGTTCTTGGTCGCTGTTAACAGAAAAACTTTGTTCAATTCCTGCATATCGCTGCTAAGGTTAGAGATCGCTTTGTGTAGCAGATGGACTCGCTTGCTGCTATCCGCGCTTAACGATGTTGTCGCGGCATAATGCATTTGTGGCATACATGCTGACGTTAAGCAAAGCTAGTAAGATGTCTCTTCCTTACACTTAACGCTCTTAACGCGGCTCTTCATCTGCTGATTACTGATGATAAACGAGCCAAAGGGTCATTGAGTAGAGGGTGATAACTTTGTAAAAGTGGTGGATGCTGTTGCCTTAGATTAGAGGCCGAGAATGGATATTAAGTTCGATTGACTTTGCGCCTCGACGTGCTATCCTAGGTACGTGCATTATTCCCTTCTTCGGCGGGTGAGAGTAAACGGCCCTTGTAGTCTAGAGGGTTGTAATTCTTAAGTAAGGTCTAAGGGGCGACATTACTTGCATCAGGCTTATTGTGCGCTCCTTCGCAAAGTCGTCGAAGCTGACCGGAGCGACGGTCTTAGTCGCTCTACTCGGCTTAAAGAGGTCTTTTGGTGGGTTCGGCTGCTTACTTTTTTAGGAACTGTTCTTTTAGACATTATGAGCAGAGACTTCGACCTTTAGCTAGATCATGCTATACCTAGCTAGAGATCCTTAAATTATCTTTTACGCACTAGCCAAAGAGTTTGTTAGCTTTATTTGGGTATATATGTATCACTTATACCATTAGATTACCCAGGTAGATCCTAATTACCAGCTAATAGTACTGGTTCTACTCTTCACTTATACTAGCTTATTCCAATCAGCTATGAATACTCGATATACTCAGGGGTTAAGCACTTAGTCTATTGTAGAGTATACACTAGAGAGTATACTCAGGAGTTTTGTACTTGGACGAACCGGAGGTCAATCTTTGCAATCCCAGTCAAGTGGCCTAGTCTTTATATATACTGTGTGTGTAACCTCTCGGCGTGCTTATATAGCCCCACACAGTGTAGGATGATATTGCTATATAAGTGTAACTAATCTAGGTGAAGTAGTATGGCCTATACATAGCTAATAGTTTTAGAAATCTGTCATCTCTACCATCTAGCTCCACTGGCCAAATCAGCATCTGGATGTTAATCAGAGCACTACTTCAAGATCTTCAAGTCGAATCTCTTCCAGTACAAAGAGTCAAAAAGATCGCCAATAATAGCTGCTCCTGCTTAGCAAAGCGCTATCTGTAACTATCTACCTTGTCTTCTATTAGTTACTTACTAATCCCCAGTACAGCAATCGCAATGACAAGCCCTACTCCCTTCAAGGCCTTTGCTCGTGGCCGTGACCAGAACGGCGATGAGTTTGTGGAGGAGCTGGGCATCGAAGGCTGGTATGGAGAGGATAACGAGATCAAGAACGGCAAGCTCTACGTTCGAGGCGAACTAGTTAGTATTCTCTTATATCCCATCGCATATAACTAGACTGATAATATTATAGTTCATGAGGGGATTTGGCAAGCTTCCAGCGGTCCCTCCAGGAGTCAATGACATCGTCGTCAGTGGTTCTTCAGGCAAAGAGATCTACACTATCAACCTACTCAATGTCTCTCTACTTGATGGCAAGGAATTAAGCCTAGAGCTGCTGTTCGACTACATCGCGTAAGCTATGATTGTTGATACTATCAAATAACTAACTAATTATATTATAGAACCCCTCACACTCACTTTCGGTGCGAGAATCATCATCTCGTTGCCCCAAACTGCAGGCTGGCCGGTGGAGACTGGGCCCATAGCGATGACCGTCGCTGCTTTGGTGAGATGATTGATCGTCAAGTTCTACCAGCTCCAGCAGGTTCAAGGGGCTTCTTAGGTTGGTAAAGCAAATGGCTCTGCAAGGGTAGAAGATAAAAGTCAAGGAGTTAGGAGTTAAGGAGATGGAATATCAGTTATATATCTATCCTACGACAAAAGCAAAATTCTTCTTCTTTTTTTATTATAGATATTCGGTTGATATATAACTATAGAAGCTGTAGCGCTAATTATATCATTGTACGTTAGCTTGCAGTAGTAGTGTTTCAGTGGGGTTAGTATGCTTGGCGTTAATGTAACGTTACGTTTAAGATGAACTATAGTATATTACAGTGCTACCTCTGGTTTACTTTCGTTCTACTTACCCTACAGCCCCGTTTATCCCTCTACCTACCCTCTAGATGGCTACTTTGCCTAGTTCTCACCTGCCAACCTCTATCTCAATCTCCCTCCCTAGCCTCCTTACCTACCTCTCCACTCAACAACACGCTGTCCACCAAACAATCCGCGATGCCAAAGTCCAGGGCCTTACTGGAACAATCGTTGTTCTTATCGATTCATTCGATCTACTCGCTGACCCAAGCCTTTTCAAATGCTGGGATATCCGCCTCCTGCTCGAGCTACTAGTGTTAGCACCGTGGAGTCTCGAGACGCGTTTTGTGGAGGACACTTCTGATGAGCTTGAAGTTACAGAGGAGGAAAAACAAAGCCTTGCTGATATCGAAGACTTTCTGGACGCAATTGAACGCCTTGTATGTGAGCTGAAAGAACACCGTCTACGCGGGCTCAGGAACGACTTACGAAGGTGGGCGGGGCCAACAAAGACCCTTACTAAGGTTCTGGCTAGGTCAGTAGGCCATCGCACGCAATCATTATATGGGGATTGGCTGAGGGATACTGAGTTCACGTTTGTTTGGATCAACCCGGAGATTGCAGAGGCTCGGAACAACAAATTCGACATTGATAATATACTCAATGGAAGCGCAGATGGAGCTACGCACTACACTCGCAGTAGCAATACGCGTTAGCAATATTTGTCTATTATTTGGGTAGCTAAAGTAGTGAAGTAGTTGTATATCGGGCTTGTGTGCCCTAGACTGAGGATCCATTCAACATGTGATTGCTTATTGGGCCCTGCTTACTCATCTTTACTCCACTTGCATAATAGAACAAGGTTTAGATGCGTAGAGAAATACAAGACTACAGAGGTTTTAGCTTACTTTCCTGTAGTTCCATACCATATTGGGACCAATGCCATGCTTCGAAACACGCTCCTCTTTTCTCTTCTGAATGCCGAAGCTGGTCAAGGAAGGAGTCTGTTACTATTTCCAGGCCATTTGTAACCTCAGGATGAATAACCTCTCTTGTTGTCTCTCTTATACGAGGTCCCTTTGACCATATGACACCACGCTTGATTGCAGCTCGAACACTTGAAGCAAGCGCAGGATAATCGCAGACAGGTATTCTTCTAAACAAGCACATGCACTTTGCTGTGACGTAGATATCAACTTCCGCAGTAGGCTGCGTTAGCGCTCCTATCAGAGACACTTGCTTCGTCATAGCCCTTAGCTGATCCGCTACCAAGGGTACCTCCAATTCGAACGAAAGGGTGATGTGGCGTAAGTGGTTATATGGTACTATCGGTACTTTGTGTCTCCATATATCTCGTGTGAGGAAATCTTGCAGATATTGGATCGCAGTCGGTGTAAGCTTAAACTTTGCATAGCGAAGCCAGAGTTTAGCAAGCTCTCGATGGCATGGGTCGCCTAGCAGTTCCATGTCGGTGAAGTCGTGCCACCTATCATCTTCGTAACCGTTGTGCTGTAAGACGTCCGTGTTTACTTCGGACTGGAAGCAATAAACAGGGAACCTATTATGGCCTGGATAAGGAAGTGGTTCGTATAGTTCTTCAGCTTCCAAGGCCTCCTCGCGATCAATGTTCCTTTGAGATGCGTCATAAACGCGTATAGATTGAGGGTATTTCACTCCGATAGGTAACCTTATAGGATTGCGACGGAAAAGCTCGGTGTGTGGCTGGTACATGTCTGGAATATGACACCGCTTGCGAGGAGTGCCTAGTAGATATCGTAGCACGTAGTCTCGCACCTCGCAGGGTAGCTTCTCCATCATGTCTTCGCATGTATATCGAATGTCTTGCGCTGTAAGCTCGGCAACAGCGACATGGAGTTCGTTTGCGAGGCGTGGCGAAACTCGAACACCCTGTATCGGCACGACAGCGTCCAGGTCCTTCGTGGTCAGCCGTATGACCTCGAGCAAACAGATAATGCTCTGCCTTCGCTCCATCAGACTCTGTGCTTGTCCTCCTCGTGACAGAAAGAATATCCCGCTGTGTTTGGTAGGCTTAAGTTGAAGCCTCGGCGTCGTTTGTGGGAGTCGCGAGTTATCGCCCATTGTGCAACAGAATTGCTGCGAGTCGCAAGGTCTACGGTAGTAAGGCCGCGCTCGGATGAAAACCTCTAATAGCCGTACGTAGTTAGGTGCTGAATATAATGTCAATGCAAGTTTGCGTGAACAAGAATTGTAGTGCTACGAGGATAGGGTAGAGCGATGCGGAGGCGGCAATGCACATGAAGAAAAATGGCGGGGTCTTAAGCTCACGTGCGCGAACACTAAAGCGCGACTTTAGAGTTTGCATCCTGACTATACAGCTTTGAGGCGACGCCCCTCACTAATATCTGCGCGTTTTTATAGCTGTAGAAGCAATCTCTAATATACGCTAGTAAAGACGCATAGCTACATGGAGCAGAAGGGAATCAAGCAAACAATTATCTCTATTATTCGCTTCTTGCCCTCTTCTTTCTCCGGGCCGAGGCCGACATGAGTCTAGCAAAGTGTGCTAGATCTTCTTCTGATATCTTCTTAGGTTCTTCGTCTACCTTAACCTCTCGCGCCCTTTGCCTTTCTCTAACCCTTGACCAAGACAATGACCACTCATCTTTACATGTGTTTATCTGCCGGAGCAGAGGTTCCCACTTGTTTCCGTAGGATAATGGGGCTGGGTATCGCTCTGGCCAGTTTGTAACCTCAGGATGGTCTACCTGGAAACACGTAAAGTGGAAAGAAACACGGTCTGACCGTATGGTATCCTTGATAGCGCTAGAGATCCCCTCAAGAACCACATCATAATCACAGACTGGTGGTGGCCCAAAGATACATGTGCACTTTGGAGTGATCTGGATCCACACTACTGCAGTAGGCTGCGTCAACTTCTTAACCCAGGATATCTGCTTAGCCACATCTCGTAGTTGGTAGTCGACGAACGGTACTTGTATGTCTAACTCAAGCACGATATTCCGTAAATGGGTATATGGTACGACGGCTAGCTGGTGATCCCAAATGTCTCTAGTAAGGAAATCTCGCAGGTATTGGGTTGTGGTCGTAGGGAATCGAAACGTTGCGCGTCCAAGCCAGAGTTGGATAAGCTCTCGATGAAGTGTATCACCTAACAGTTCCATGTCCGTAAAGTTGCGCACGTAAGCTTCTTCTAACCCAAAGGCACCGTAATGTTGTAGAATGGCTAACAGGTCTGGTGACGTGTGCATGATGGGAAAGCGAAAGACGGGTGATCTATAGTGGCCTGGATGGGGTAGTTCTGTGTCACGCCAGTTGTCCGTGAAGACTTTGATTCTCTTACACAGCTCTTTATGGGTTATGACCTGAGGATACCTCAATCCTTTAGGTAGCCTCTCTGGGTTGCGAAAGAAAAGTTCGGTGTGTGGCTGATACATGAGCGGAATATAGTAGTCGTCGTTGACCAAGAGTAACTCCTCTAACACGCGGTCGCGCAACTCGCGGGGTAGCTTCTCCATCATCTGATCGCATGTGTACCGAGTGTATTGCGCCATAAGCTCGACTACAGCGACGTGGAGTTTGTTTGCGAGGTCGTGACCGGCATTTCCCTCCTCTTCCTGCTCAATACCGCGTATAGCTGCTTCCACAATAGCATACAAACGCTTAGTGAGCAGCTGTATGTCCTTAAGCAAATAGAGAATGCTCTGTCTCCGCTCTGCCTGACTCTGTGCTTGTCTTCCCCGTGTCTTGAAGAATATCCCGCTACATTCAGTAGGCTTAAGTTGAAGCGTTGGTGTTGTTTGAGGGAGTCGCTGCGATCGAAGTAGGCGGACGTCGTCGCCCATCGTCGTGATACGCTAATGTTGTCGCGTGTTACGTGATTTACGCGGCGGGGGAATTCGCGCAGTTGGATTGGCAGCAGCTCAGATCGAGGAGTAATAGGCAGATGGCGGCGCGTTGGCGGCGCGTAGGTGATAGGAAGGTGTCGCGTGTTACGTGATTTACGATAGAGGAATTCGCACAGTTGGATAGGCAGCAGCTCAGATCGAGGAGTAATAGGCAGATGGCGGCGCGTAGGTGATGGGAAGGTGCAAGGTCCTGAGCTCGCGCGCGCAAGCTACATTAAACGCGACCTCGGATCATCTACGCTAATTACTAAGCTTTTTTTTAGCAACGCCTTCCGTACTATCTACGTGTTTCTATACCTGTAAAGTCAATTAAACTTTACGCCAATTGAAATCCATAGCTATATAGGGCTGATAAGGTGCCTGTAATCTGAGTTGCATTGCTAGTCTATCACAATTTTAGCTGCCTTCTAAACAACGCCCTACGTAGATGTAATGTATTACTAGAGAGCTTATTTAGTAAACTCTAGTATAGTGTGTTTAAAGGGTTAATAACTCCAGTCGCAGAAGCACACGGCGTATCTCTTCGAGCTATCTAGATTATGCTACTGTCCTAGCTCCTTTGCTCACTTCATCGTGTCTCTTGGCCCTACACACTTTAAGACCCTTCACACTCCCTTCTCTCTTAATTACTATGCTAACTCCCTTTCCTCCTTTGGATGACTTCTTTCTTCCCCTCTGCATCTACTATTATGCTATCCTGCTTCACAACCTCCTTCCTACTACTAACAAACGCGCCTTTCAACCAAACCTCCTTCCCTAACAAAATCCTCGCTAACTACTCCTTCTCCTCCCCCTCACCCCTCTCCCTAGTAACTGCTGTGTAGTCTGTTTACTTCTCTTTCACATGCGGAATTGCGCGCAGATAGTGCTTTGTAGTCTCCTCGCTCCTCTTTTACATGCGTAACTGCACGCATCTAGTGCTTTATATTCTCTACGCTTATCTTTCACCTGCATAAATGCGTGTGTTCAGTGCAGTGTAGTCTCCTCGCTCCTCTGTCGTCTCCGTACTTGCGCGCGTTTAGTACTGTATAGTCTCCTCAATCCTCTTTCAGTGTATTTGAGGCTAGTATTCCGCTAGACTGCGATCGAAAAGATGCAGCATAACATTTAAAAGATCGATAAGCGGAAGTGCGTTGAAAGAGGTTCAGGTTAGGCATTAAGAATACTATTGCGGTTGACGTTACCTAAGGCGAAAAGATAGAAAACGCCGACGACGTCGTAGACGACATCTGCATCGACTCTAACAACGTCGAAAACTACAGCTAGTCCTACAGCCCTATTACTACTAACTCGCGCGCGTCTTCCCGAACTATGGGAATCGCAGCTTGGATTTTCGGCGCTCTTGTTCCGCCTTGACGGAGGGAGTAGTTGGATTTTACGTCCAAAGTACATGTCTTTAAGACAGTCGTATACGTCAGTGTCAGCAAGGGTATACTGCACGACTTGCTCTTGCGGCTTGATTACCTTTAGGCCCCAAAGAGATTGCTTTTTTGATAGTCTATCTCCAAGAACGTGAAAACCGCCTTAGTAAAGGGACTAAGGCAGATATCTAGTAAAATTTTAATAACAAAACAAAGACACATCTTACTTAAACTATAAACTCTCTATGAATCAGAGGGGTTGAAGAAAAGGCTGTATTATCCTAGTTGTCTGGGCTAAAAGTTATCAACTAAATCTCACACTAATATACAACGTGGTTTGACATAAATCTTGCCCTCGCCGTAGTAAAGCCTAGAGACTACATCACCCTTTTAGCAGTAACTTGAGTGTTTATAATGCCTTGTCCTAACCGAAGGCCGCTACCTCACCAGCGAAGACTACGAGCGCCTCGTCACTGTGTTGTCTTCTTTGACTTGCTGCTTGTTTTTGGAGTCTGGGGCTCCGCTGACGAGCTGCAGCTGACCCTCGTATCTGCCTCCGTCAAACTAAGGTTCTGCGTGGTTGTGGAACGCGAAGCTAACAGAAAGCACAATCTTAGTAGAGCGTGAAGTTACTAGGAAGCTTCTTTAGCAAACCTTAGCATCGTGTGTTCAAAGAGGTAACTGCTGTGTAGTCTTCTCGCTGCTCTTTCGCCCGCATAATTACCTGTCTTTAGTGCTGTGTATTCTCCTTAACATGCAGATTCTCTTCGATTTTAATGGAAGGCAGTATCGTATTTCCATCTTTGAAGGTATCGCTTCCGCGTTCACGGTGTAATCTCCTCGCTTCCCTTTCGCATGCGTAATTGTGCGCGTTTAGCACTTGGTAGTCTTCTCGCTCCTCTTCCGCCTCGATAATTGCGCGCGGGCTCTTGGATGAGCAGGGTATTGACTACTTCTTCTCCTCCCTCTCACCTCTCTCCCCAACAAGATCCCCACCAACCACTCCTTCTCCTCCCTCTTACCCCTCTCCCTAGTAACTGGTGTAGTCTCCTTGCTCCTCTTTCATGTGAGTAATTGCGCTCGTTTAGTAATGTGTAGTCTCCTCGCTCCCCTGTCGCATGCGTAACTGCGCGTAAATAGTGCATTGTAGTCTCCTTGCTCCTCGTCCATATGCAGATTAGTATACGTTTAGTGCTGTGTAGTCCCCTCGCTCCTCTTTCGCATAGCCTGACCGCAAGGGCGGCAAAGTGGATGCAGCTAGCTGCGAATAGCGCTCGTACTCGTCGGGATCGAAGTCGCCAGGCTTCTGTATAAGCACTTCTGGGTAGGCGCAGCTTGTGTTAGAGGCGTGCGAGGATATAATAGAGTGGCCTTAGAGACTGCTTTTCTAATTTTCCGAGTCTCTTCAAAGACATGAGATTCCATGACGCTTTCTCTTCAGGGTCTAGTGTACCTTATGAGCCCTTTAATGTCTGGGATACCATGTTGACTTTTCGCGTGCAGGGTGACTCGGGTGTAAGTCTTGACTTGATATCGTCCGAGTCGTCTTCTGTGTCGAAATCTGAATCCGGAAAATCGGGAGTAGCGGTTTGTGTGATGAGCGCTGGCGATGCTCTTCTAGCAAAAGGAACGGTGTTGTTCTGCCTAAGGTATGCGTGTGCTAACCAGGGCTTAGAGCTGCTCTTAATCACGCGCGACTTGCGATGTACGCGCGTTTATTATATGATTGCGCGCAGATAGTGCTATGCAGTCCCCTAGATCTCCTTTCATATAGGTAATTACGCGCAGCGAATGCTATGTAGCCTCTTCGCCCTTCTTTTATGTGTATAACATCCCGTGTTTAGTGCTGTGTAGCCTCCGCGCTCTACTATTTCATATACATCTGCATGTCAATACTACCACATAGCCTCCTTGCTCCTTCTTTGGCGCACTGATGTATACCTCGCTTTTGAAAACGACGTTGCGCTTTCCCGGGTCAACCACAGCGGAGAATTTGAGTTCAAGGATTAGCGTTGTTTAAGGGAGTTACTGTAGTTAAAGTAGGCTAATATTATTGCCTATTGTACGATAGTTGTGATACGTTGTCGCGAGTTGCGTGGCGAGCAGCGACCTCTTTTCTCCAAAAACCAAACAAAAGTGGTCGGGGCTCAAAACTAAACACCTATATCTAAGAACATTAATGTGCAGCATAGGAAGCCAACATCTAAGCTGCAGAAGAACGCTTGAGGAAAGCTCGAGAGAAGTTGGAAAGAGAATGACAACGTGTCGCGACCAAAGAGGCAAAAAAGAACGATACAGGCGATGCGGCACACTAGAAGCGAACAGAGACACAGGCAGGCCCAGAGCCGACGCCAGACCCTGACCTTGAAGCTTAGGCAGAGCGCCAACGACAAGCACGTCTCGCGGAAAAGCGTCGCGCCGCTGAAGAACGAGAGCGTATCGTCATAGAAGAAGCTAGAGCGCGTCACGCCCGCGCTGCTGAAGAGCTACTGAAGAAACATCAGCAATCTCCAGCAAACATGATTAACATTGCAATTAAACGTCTATACGAGCCCGAGGACCTCCCTACCGAGCTAAAGGACGTTCCGAAACGCCTAAAACACGAGACCTCGCGCAGCTTAAAGAAGGCCATAGCGCGTCGATGTGTTCAGTACGATGTCTTCCGCGCGAAGAGCTGAGATGACGGAGGAGGTTTTGCGGTAAAGCTGCAGTAGAGGCGCAACATCCTGATCTTGGTCGTACAAGTCTAGCAGCCGAGAAAGTGGCAGTATATGAAATATGGCTGCATTTAGTAGGGTGCCCCAAATACCATGTATCTAGACATAGTTAGCACAGAACTCGTGTCGTAAAGGGATGTCCTCACCGCAGACACTATGATAACGAGCCCACTAAGCGCCACCACGAATCTTCAGCTCTGTTAAGACGTCCTTCGCGTACGTGCAGTGTAGTCTCCTCGCTTCTCTTTCAAGCGGGTATTTGTGCGTATTTAGTGCAGTGTAGTCTCCTCGCCCCTCTTTCACCTCTGTAGTTACGCGCGTCTAGTACAATGTAGTCTCCGCGCTCCTCTCTCGTATACGTAACTGCGCGCGTTTAGTGCCGTGTAGTCTCCTCGCTTCCTATTCTTGAAATCCTCGATAATCTTCGCTGTTGCAGAAGCCCTGCATCCTCAGAGAGAGTGGTAGGCGATATTATGATAATCGAAGACGTCTTCGAGGACTTCGACAGTGTCGTCATTGGGTGCGAACACGAGTCCTTGGTCAGCCTTAGGGAAACTCGCGATAAGGCTGGTGATTGCTTCTACTTTCTTGCCGAAGCAACGCTCCGCGGCTTGCTCCATGGTCGAGCCGAGATCGGTGATCTTGACGAGATTCACATTCTGTACAGCAAGGTTGCACTCTGGTTGGACAC
>Ga0210040_10007230_pt1 | contig 13555 bp, 10 predicted proteins | sample CryGeyCG12114_NA_FD_185462 | JGI IMG/M metagenome (GOLD analysis project Ga0210040, IMG submission 185462) | Groundwater microbial communities from aquifer - Crystal Geyser CG19_WC_8/21/14_NA (SPAdes) (version 2) | ecosystem: Environmental > Aquatic > Deep subsurface > Groundwater | place: USA... | reverse complement strand
GGGTCAGGCGCGCCCGCTGCGCACCGGCGCCGCGCCGTCCCCCGGCGCGTCCCGCCCGGCTGAGCGAGCCGTGACGGCCCGGCGAGCCGCCCCCGGGTCACCCGTGAGCACACCGCGCGCGACCTCGACCGGGTCCGCGCCCAGCACCCCCTCGTCCTCCTGCGCCAGGGCGTGCGCCAGACGGGCGAGGGTCGGGGAGCCGGCCGCCTCGACGACGAGGGCGGCCACCGCCTCCGGGGCACCCGCTGCCGCGGACCCGGGCTCCAGCGCCGCCGCGAGCGCGCGCCGCTGCTCGGCGTCGGCGCGCTCGGCCGCCAGCGAGGCGAGCGCCCCGAGGACGGCTCGGCGGGCGTCCGCGGTGTCCTGCTCGTCCGGCTCGTGGGAGGTCAGCGCGGCCTCCAGCTCGGAGGCGGCCGTCATCTCGCGCAGCACCGCCCCCTCGCCGTGCCGGACGTCGACCACGCCGCGGACCTCGAGCGCCACCAGCGCCTGGGCGAGCGTGGCCCGGCTGACCCCGAGCTGCTCGGCCAGCAGCCGCTCGGGCGGCAGGCGCTCGCCGGGGGACAGGCCCTGCGCCTCGATGAACGCGGTGATGTGGTCGGCCAGCTGCTCGTACAGGCGCGGGCGGCGCAGGCGCGACAGGCCCGCCGACGGCGCGCCGCGCGCACGGCGCCCGCGGGCGGTGGGCTGCTCAGCCACGGGCACCTCCTCACCGGGGACGTCGGGGCGCCGTCGCCGCGGCGGCGTTGACAGCCGGCCTCGCTGGACAAGAGGCTAGGCCACTGCGCCAGACCGGAGGGCGTGGTCTCCCCGTCGTTCACCGTCGAACCGAGGTGCTCTGCCCGTGTCCGCTGATGTCATCGGCCTGCTCGTGCTGGCCGCCGTCTTCCTCGTCGCCACCGTGCGGCCGGTCAACATGGGCGCCCTGGCGCTCGTGGCGGCCTTCGTCGTCGGGACGACCGTCTTCGGCGTCGAGACCGCCGACGTCCTGGGCGGGTTCCCCGCGAGCCTGTTCGTCATCCTCGTGGGCGTCACCTACCTGTTCGCCCTGGCGAAGAACAACGGCACCGTCGACTGGCTGGTGCACGCCGCGGTCCGGCTCGTCGGAGGGCGCGTCTCGCTCATCCCGTGGGCGATGTTCCTCGTGGCCGGCGCCATCACCGCCATCGGCGCGGTGACGCCGGCCGCCGTCGCGATCATCGCGCCGGTCGCCATGTCCTTCGCCGTGCGCAACCGGATCAACCCGGTGCTCATGGGCTTCATGGTCGTCCAGGGCGCCACCGCCGGGAGCTTCAGCCCCATCGGCGTCTTCGGGGTCATCACCAACGGCGTCGTGCGCGACAACGACTTCGAGACGTTCCCCCTGCGGCTCTTCCTGGGCAGCCTCGCCGCCGCGGTCCTCATGTGCGTGATCGCCTACGTGGTGCTCCGCAACCGCGACCTCGACGGCGGGCGCGTGGACCGGGGGGCCGTCGGGGCGGACCTGTCCACGTCGGCCATGGCGGCCAGCGGCGCCGCCACGCACACCCCGGTCACCGGGACCCCCGGCGCCCTCGTCGAGCGCGGTGAGCGCCTGCGCTCCAGCGGAGGACGCCGCGACGACGTCGACCGGGCCGGCGACGACGCCCCCGCACCGGTGCTGGACCTGCAGCGCGGCCTCACCCTCGCGGGCCTCGTCCTGCTGGCGGTCCTGGCGCTCGTCTTCAAGCTCGACGTCGGCTTCACCGCCCTCGCCGTCGCCGTCCTCCTCACGCTAATCTTCCCGGCGTCCGCCAAGGGCGCCGTCGACAAGGTGAGCTGGGGCACGGTGCTCCTGATCGCCGGGATCGTCACCTACGTCGAGCTGCTCAGCGAGCAGGGCACCATCGACCGCTTCGGCGACGCCGTCGCCGGCTTCGGGACGCCGCTCCTCGCCGCGCTGGTCATCTGCTTCATCGGCGCCCTGGTGTCGGCCTTCGCCTCGACGACCGGGATCCTCGGGACCCTCATCCCCCTCTCCGTGCCGTTCCTGCTCGCCGGCGAGATCGGCACCGTCGGGCTCGTCGTCGCCCTGGGCATCTCCAGCTCGGTCGTCGACTGCAGCCCCTTCTCGACGAACGGCGCCCTCGTGGTCGCCAACTCGGAGCCGGAGATGCGGGACAGGATCTTCCGCTCGCTGATGATCCTGGGCATGGGCCTCGTCGTCGTCGCCCCGCTGGTGACCTGGCTCGCGCTCGTCGTCACCACGTCCTGACCCCCCCGCTCCCGGCTCCTCGGAGGACCTCGTGCCCGACCCCACCGGCCCGCTCGCCGGGACGCTCGTCGTCGACCTGACCCGCGCGCTCGCGGGGCCGCACGCCGGGATGGTCCTGGCCGACCTGGGGGCGCGCGTCGTCAAGGTCGAGACGCCGGGCGGCGGCGACGACACCCGGGGGTGGGGTCCGCCCTTCGTCGAGCCCGAGGGCGAGGGGGACCGGCAGTCGACGTACTTCCTGTCCTGCAACCGCGGGAAGGAGTCCGTCGCCCTGGACCTCAAGAGCGACGACGGGCGCCGGTACCTCACCGCGCTGGTCGAGCGGGCGGACGTGCTGTGCGAGAACTTCCGCACCGGCGTCCTGGACCGGCTCGGCTTCTCGACCGAGCGGCTGCTCGAGCTGAACCCCCGCCTGGTGGTCCTGTCCATCACCGGGTTCGGGCACGACGGCCCCGAGGGCGGTCGGGCGGGCTACGACCAGATCGCCCAGGGCGAGGCGGGGCTCATGTCGATCACCGGCTCGGGACCCGACGACCCGCAGCGGGTCGGCACGCCGATCGCCGACCTCCTCGCCGGCATGACGGGCGTGCACGGCGTCCTCGCGGCGCTGCTGGAGCGCGAGCGGACCGGTCGGGGGCAGGTCGTGCGCACGTCGCTGCTCGCCTCGGTCGTCGGCGTCCACGCCTTCCAGGGCACGAAGTGGACGGTGGCCGGGGAGGTGGGGCGGGCCCAGGGCAACCACCACCCCTCGATCAGCCCCTACGGCCTGTTCCGGTGCGCCGACGGCGCCGTCCAGATCGCCGTCGGCAGCGAGGGCCTGTGGCAGCGGTTCTGCGCGGGCTTCGGGATCGACCCGGCGACCGACGGGCTGGCCACCAACGGCGAGCGCGTCAGCCGGCGCGAGGAGGTGGTCGCCCTCGTCGAGGACCTGTTCGGGTCGTGGTCGGCGCCGGACCTGCTGGCGCGCCTCGTGGAGATCGGGGTGCCCGCCGGCAAGGTGCGCACCCTCGACGAGGTCTACGCGTGGGACCAGACGGCGAGCCAGGGGCTGCTCGTCGACGTCGAGCACGCCACGCTCGGCACGGTGACGCTGCCCGGGCCGCCGCTGCGCTTCTTCGCCGCCGACGGCACGGAGACGACCCGCCGGGAGCACGCGGCGCCGCCGCTGCTGGACGGCGACGGCGACGCGGTGCGCGCCTGGCTGGACGCCGGGTGAGCGGGGCCCCGGCGGCCGACGGGCGCCCTCGCCGCCTCGGCGGCCGGGAGATGCTCGAGCTGGTCCTCGACGACGGCACCTTCGCCTCCTGGGACGTCGCCCCGGTCCAGCCGAGCACGAGCCCGGCGTACGCGGCGGACCTCGTGCGGGCGGCCGAGCGCTCGGGCGCCGACGAGGCCGTCGTCACGGGAGAGGGCCGCCTCCGCGGGCGCCGCGTCGCCGTGGTCGCCGGGGAGTTCTCCTTCCTGGCCGGCTCCATCGGCGTGGCGGCGGCGGACCGGCTCGTCGCGGCGGTGGAGCGCGCCACGGCCGAGGGCCTGCCCCTGCTCGCCGCCCCGTCCTCGGGGGGCACGCGCATGCAGGAGGGCACCATCGCCTTCCTCACCATGGTCAAGATCTCCGCGGCGGTGGCGGCCCACAAGGCCGCCGGGCTGGCCTACCTGGCCTACCTGCGCCACCCGACGACCGGCGGTGTGTTCGCCTCCTGGGGCAGCCAGGCGCACGTGACCGTCGCCGAGCCGGGTGCGCTCGTGGGCTTCCTCGGGCCGCGCGTCTACGAGGCCCTCTACCGCCAGCCCTTCCCCGAGGGCGTCCAGACGGCGGAGAACCTGCACGCGCACGGGCTCGTCGACGCCGTCGTCGAGCCGGAGCGCGTCGCCGACGTCGCCGACCGCGCCCTCGGGATCCTCCTCGCCGGGCTGCCCGACCAGCCGCCGGCCCTCGCCGAGGGCGACGCCGTGACCGTCGACCGCGCGCACGAGCTGCCCGACGTCCCGGCCTGGGACTCGGTGCTGGTCTCACGACGGCGCGAGCGGCCGGGCATCCGCCGTCTCCTGCGCTACGCCGCGCGGGACGTGGTGCCGCTCAACGGCACCGGGGCGGGGGAGAACGACCCGGGCCTGCTGCTGGCGCTCGCGCGCCTCGGCGGCACCGGGTGCGTGCTCCTGGGCCAGGACCGCCGCGGCCAGACGCCCGACGCGCCGCTGGGCCCCGCTGCGCTGCGCGCGGCCCGGCGCGGGATGGCGCTCGCCGCCCAGCTCGACCTGCCGCTCGTCACCGTCATCGACACCCCCGGCGCGGCGCTGTCGGTGGAGGCGGAGGAGGGGGGTCTGGCGGGCGAGATCGCCCGCTGCCTGGCCGACCTCGTGACGCTGCCGGCTCCCGTGGTGAGCGTGCTGCTCGGCCAGGGCACCGGGGGAGGGGCGCTGGCGCTGGTCCCCGCGGACCGCGTGGTGGCGGCCCAGCACGCGTGGCTCTCGCCCCTGCCGCCGGAGGGGGCCAGTGCCATCGTCCACCGCGACACCGCGCACGCCGCGGAGATGGCCGCCTCCCAGGGGGTGCGCTCGCTCGACCTCGTCCGCGGCGGCGTGGTCGACGTCGTGGTGCCCGAGCGGCCCGACGCCGCCGTCGAGCCGGAGGAGTTCTGCCGCCGGCTCGGCCGCGTCGTCGAGGCCGAGATCGCCAGGCTGGTGCGCCAGCCCGCCGGCGAGCGCCTCGCCGCGCGCTCCGAGCGCTACCGGCGGCTGGGGCGCTCGCGCTGACGGCGAGCCCACCTGAGGGGCCCTCAGGAGGTGAAGGAGACGTCGACTTCCCCTCGAGGGCCGCTCAGGAGGTGAAGGAGACGTCGACTTCCCCTCGGGGGCCGCTCAGGAGGTGAAGGAGACGTCGACTTCGCGGGCTGACGCTCAGGCCCCGACGACGGCGAGCGACTCCCGGGCGATCTGCAGCTCCTCGGCGGTCGGGACCACGAGGACGGTGACGGGGGACCAGTCCGGGGAGATGCGCCGGACCTCGTCGGAGCGCACCGCGTTGCGCTGCTCGTCCAGGACGACGCCGAAGCCCTCGAGCCCGGTGAGCGCCCGGCGTCGCACCTCGCTGCTGTTCTCGCCGACGCCCGCGGTGAGCACGACGGCGTCGAGACGGCCCATCGCGAACGCGTACGCGCCGAGGTAGTGGCGGATGCGGTGCGCCACGACGTCGAGGGCCAGCTGGGCGTCCGCGTCCCCGGCCGTCGCGCGCTCGACGACCTCGCGCACGTCGGAGGCCCCGGTGAGGCCCTTCAGCCCGCTGCCGCGGTTGAGCATCTGGTCGAGCTCGTCGACCGACAGCCCGCCCGCGCGCAGCAGGTGCAGCAGCGCCCCCGGGTCGACGTCGCCGGGCCTGGTGCCCATGACCAGGCCCTCCAGCGGCGTCAGCCCCATGGACGTCTCCACGCTGCGGCCGCCGAGGACGGCCGTGGCCGAGGCGCCGTTGCCCAGGTGCAGCACGACCATCGCGACGTCCTGCGCCGGCCGGCCCAGGGCAGCGGCGGCGCGCGGGACCACCGAGGCCACCGACGTGCCGTGGAAGCCGTAGCGGCGCACCTCGTTCCGCTGCGCCACCTCGCGGTCGAGGGCGTAGGTGTGCGCCGCCGGCGGGACGGTCGCGTGGAAGGCGGTGTCGAAGACGGCGACGTGCGGGACGTCGGGGACGACCCGGCGCGCGACGCGGATGCCCTCGAGGTTCGCCGGGTTGTGCAGCGGCGCGAGGGGGACGAGCTCCTCGACGGCTCGCTCGAGCTCGTCGTCGACGAGGGCGGGGGCCGAGAATCGCCTCCCACCGTGCACGACCCGGTGGCCGACGGCGGTCAGGCCCGCCTCGCCGAGGTCGGGGCCGTGCTCGGCGAAGGCCCGCACGACCGCCTCGAGGGCGGCGCCGTGGTCGGGCACCTCCACGTCGCTCTCCGCGCGGTCGTCCCCGCGCTCGTGGCGCAGGCGGCCGGTGCCGCCGGTGCCGATGCGCTCGACGAGGCCCGAGGCGAGCGAGCGACCGCCGCCGTCGTCCCCCACCTCGACGAGCTCGTACTTCACGCTCGAGGAGCCGGAGTTCAGGACGAGCACGACGCCGCTCACGCGACCTCCTCCGCTGCGGCGGCGTCCGCCTGCACCTGGGCCTGGACGGCCGTGATGACGACCGTGCTGACGATGTCGCGGACCAGGGCCCCGCGGGACAGGTCGTTGACGGGTCGGCGCAGCCCCTGGAGCACCGGGCCGATGGCGACGGCCCCGGCGCTGCGCTGCACCGCCTTGTAGGTCGTGTTGCCCGTGTTCAGGTCGGGGAAGACGAACACCGTGGCGCGGCCGGCCACGGCCGAGTCGGGCAGCTTGGTGCGCGCCACGCCGACGTCGACCGCCGCGTCGTACTGGATCGGCCCCTCCACCGACAGGTCCGGGCGCTGCTCGCGCACGAGCGCGGTGGCCCTCCGCACCTTCTCCACGCCGGCGCCCGAGCCCGAGCCGCCGGTGGAGTAGCTCATCATCGCGACCCGCGGCTCCACCCCGAAGGCCGCGGCGGTGTCCGCGCTGCTCGCCGCGATGTCGGCGAGGGCGCCGGAGTCCGGGTCGGGGTTGACGGCGCAGTCGCCGTACACGAGGACCCGGTCCGGCAGGCACATGAGGAAGACGCTGGAGACGACGTCGCGCCCGGGAGCGGTCTTGATGACCTCGAAGGCGGGCCGCAGGGTCTCGGCCGTGGTGTGGACGGCGCCGGAGACCATCCCGTCGGCGTCGCCGAGGTGGACCATCAGCGTGCCGAACCGGGTCACGTCGGTGAGCAGGTCGTGCGCGCCCTCCGGGGTCACGCCCTTGTGCGCGCGCAGCCGGGCGTACTCCTCGGAGTAGCGACGGCGGTCGGGGGAGGTGGCGGGGTCGACCACGCGGGCGCCGGCGAGGTCGGCGCCGACCTCCTCGGCCAGGGCCCGCACGTCCTCCTCGGGCCCGAGCAGGACCAGGTCGACGACCCCGTCGCGCAGCAGCTCGGCGGCGGCGTGCAGCACCCGGGGCTCGAGCCCCTCGGGGAGCACGACGCGCATGCGCCGGCTGCGGGCCCGCTCGAGCAGGACGGCGGCGAACATCCGCGGCGTCACGACCTCGACCCGCGCCTCGTCGGCCAGGGCCACGAGGCGGGCGCCGTCCACGTGGGCGGCGAACAGCTCCTGGGCGGCGCGGACCTGCTCGCGCGCCCGCTCGGTCCGCCGCGAGAGCCGGCCGCGGACGGCGAGCAGGCGCGCGGCCGTCTCGACGGTGCCGAGGTCGGTGCTGACGACGGGCAGGTCGCCGTCGAGGCCCTCGAGCAGGCGGACGACGACCGGCGGCAGCGCGAAGCCGCCCGTCAGCACCAGCCCGGCGAGGCGGGGGAAGGTGGCCGACGCGTGGGCCGTCACGAGCCCGAGGACGACCTCGCTGCGGTCGCCGGGGACGATGACGACGGCGCGCTCGGCGAGGTGCTCGAGCGCGTGGGGCATGGACATGGCCGCGACGACGAGACCGCCGGCGCGGTCGTCCAGGGCCTCGTCGGCGCCCAGCACGAGGGAGCCCTCGCACGCCTCCACGAGCTCGCGGACGCCCACCGACGTCAGCAGCGAGTCCTCGGGGAGGGCGAAGGCGGGCACCATGGCCGGGTCGTCGCGGCGTCCCGGCGCCTCGAGCGAGGAGATCACCTGCTCCAGCTCCTCCGGCGCGGCGCGGGTGGCCACGACGCCCAGCACGCAGGCGTGCTGGGCCACCACCTCGGCGCGGGCGACGTCGGCCACGGCCCGGACCTCGCGCGGGCTGCGCCCGAGGCCCTTGACGACCAGCAGGACGGGCGTCCCGAGGTCGGCGGCGATGCGCGCGTTGAGCGCCAGCTCCGTCGGGCCCGCGACGTCGGTGTAGTCGCTGCCCAGCACCATCACGGCGTCGTGCCGCGCCGCGAGCGCGCGGTAGCGGGCGACCACCTCGTCCAGGGCGGCGTCCGCGTCGGCGCGGACGTCGTCGTACCCGACACCCACGCTGGCGGCGTAGGACTCGTCGTCGACCTCTCCGCCGCCGGCGAGCTCGGACAGCAGGACGTCGAGGACGTCGTCGCGGCCGCCGTCGGTGCGCACGAGGGGCCGGAAGACGCCGACCCGCCGGGGGCCGCGACCGCCGTCCCCGCCCTCGCCGGCCCTCAGCGCGGCGAGGACGCCGAGCGCCACGGTCGACTTGCGCGTCTCGCCCTCGACCGAGGCGATGTAGAGGCTGCCCACCCCGCCGACGCTAGGGGGTCGCGCGCGGACCCGCCCGGGCGCCCCGCGCCCGCGGCGGCCGGTCCGGGGCCGTCCGGGCGCGGAGCAGCGGGGGCGCCCGCTCGTCATCCGCCCGCCCCGACCGTCAGCCGCGCGGTGGCGTCTCCCGCCCGCACGGCGTCGACGAGCACCTCGCCCGCCTCGACGACCGCGCCGTCCCAGACGACGGAGCGGACCAGCTCGCCGTCCACCCGCGCGCCTGCGCCCACGACGCTGCTGCCGCCCGAGGCGGCGAGGTTGGCCGCGAGGTAGCGGCGCGGCGTCCCGCAGTCCACGGCGGCCTGGGAGGAGACGTGCAGGTCCAGCCCCCCGGCGTCGCGCTGGGCGCGCCACAGCACCTCGAAGAGGCCGCTCGGACGGGGCGCGAGGTCGCGCACCAGGCGCCAGGGCAGGGCGCAGGCGCCGACGTAGCGGACGGCGGGGCCGTCGTCCCCCCGCCGGCGCAGGGGGTCGCCCTCCACCGCCCCGGCCCCCGACGGGGGCGCCGGGACGACGAGGAGGCGGCACCGCTCGCCGTCCCACCCGTCCAGCAGGCCGTCGAGGCCGGCGGGCAGCCAGGCGTCGGCGTTGGTGAGGACGACGTCGCGACCGTCCAGCCACCCGCGCAGCGCGCCGAGGGCGCCTGCCGTCCCGAGCGCCTCCGGCGCCTCGCGGGACAGGTGCGCCCGGGCGCCGCCGCCGCGGTGCACGAAGCGGTCGACCTGATCGGCGTGGGCGTGGGCGTTGACCGCGAGGTGCTGCGCCGGGGCGGCCCCCGCGTCGGGGAGGACGGCGGCGAGCCGCGCCAGCGCGTGCTCCAGCAGGGGGCGCCCGCCGACCGGGCAGAGCGCCTTCGGGCGCAGGTCGGTGAGCGGGCGCAGGCGCGTGCCGGCACCCGCCGCGAGCACGACGCCCGCGGCGCCTCCCGGACCGGCCACCACGCTGGTCATCGCGCTGTCATCGCCTGGGTCACCGCTCGGGTCAGCGCCCTGGGCGGCCGGGCAGCACCTCGCCGTCGTAGCAGCCGGGCCGCTCGGCCCGGCGGAGCAGGTCGACGATCTCGCGCGTGGAGTCGTCGGCCTCCTCGAGCTCGGTCAGCGGCAGCCAGCGGAAGTCCGCCGCCTCGCCGCCGACGCGCACCTGCGGGCGCGTGGTCGTGCGCAGCCGGTAGATGACGTCGACCCGGCGGACGCGGGCGTTGACCTGCGTCGCCACCGGCAGCCCGACGCGCACGTGCAGGCCCGTCTCCTCGCGGACCTCGCGAACGACGCCCTCGGCGGGGCGCTCGCCGCGGTCCAGCAGCCCGCCCGGCAGGCTCAGGCCGGCGCGGTGGGGCTGGCGCAGGAAGAGCACCTCGCCCTCGTGCTCGATGGCGACGACGGCCCCGGCCGTGAAGCCGGGTGTGCCGGCGCGCACGAGCGCGCGGCGCACCGGCGCCGGCAGCCGGCGGAAGGCGAGCAGGAGCGCGGTGTAGCCGCGGCGGCGCAGGCCCGCCGGGGACCACGGCGCAGACGTCGCGGGAGCGGAGTCGGCCATGGCGCCGAGCGTAGGGGCGCCCGCCGACGGCGTCGGCCGGGGCCTCGCAGCCCGTCGGGGCGGAGCCGGGGCGGGCGTAGCGTCGGCGTCGTGAGCGCTGCGATGTCCCGAGGTGTCGACGACGCCGAGCTGCCGGCAGCGGGGGCGGGCTCGGCCGAGGAGGCGGAGGCCCCCGTCCGCCGGCAGCGCGTCGCCGCCTACGTCCTGTGCCGCCGGGGCGGCGCGGTGCTCCTGTCCCGGCTGTCGCCGGGCACCCCGCGGCCGGGCCTCTGGTCGCTGCCGGGCGGCGGTCTCGACCACGGCGAGGACCCCCGCGAGGGCGCCCGGCGGGAGGCGCACGAGGAGACCGGGCTCGACGTCGTCGTCGGGGGCGTCCTCGACGTCGGCTCGACCCACTTCACCGGTCGCGCCCCCGGTGGCGCGCTCGAGGACTACCACGGCATCTCCCTCGTCTTCGCGGGCGCCACCGACGACGAGCGGGCTCCCCGCGTCCTCGACGTCGGCGGCACGTCCGACGCCGCGGCCTGGGTGCCGCTCGCGGACGTCGCGTCGGGGGCGGTCGGCGTCACCGACGTCGTGCGCCTCGCGCTGGCGGCGGGCTGAGCGACCGGCGCGGGCCGCACAGCGCGCCGTCGTCCACCGGGCCCGTCGTCCACGGGGCCCGTCGTCCACCGGGCCGGTCGCGGGCGACCCCGGCGTCGGTGCCGGTGCGTAGGCTCGGACCCGCCATGAGCGCTCTCTTCGACGACCTGCCCCTGCCCGGCCTGCGACCCCGCGGCAGCGGCGCGCCCGCGTCGTCCCCCGGCTCCGGCACGGCCGCCGGCGGCGTCCGCGAGCGGCTGCTCGCGGGGCGCTCGGGCGGCCCCGCCGCGAGCGCCGCCCCCCGCACCGGGCCGGGCTCGGCGCGGGCCCTGGCCCTGCTCGAGGGCCTCAACCCGCCCCAGCGCGAGGCGGTGGTGCACCAGGGGGGCCCGCTGCTCCTCGTGGCCGGCGCGGGGTCGGGCAAGACGCGCGTGCTCACCCACCGCATCGGCTACCTCCTGGCGGCGCGGGGCGCGCGCCCGGGAGAGGTCCTGGCGATCACCTTCACCAACAAGGCCGCGGCCGAGATGCGCGAGCGCGTCGAGGCGCTCGTCGGCCCCGCCGCCCGCGCGATGTGGGTCTCCACGTTCCACTCGGCCTGCGTGCGGATCCTGCGCCGCGAGGCCGCGGCCGTGGGGCTGCGCAGCAGCTTCTCCATCTACGACGCGGCGGACAGCCAGCGGCTGATGGCGCTGGTCTGCCGCGAGCTCGACCTCGACCCCAAGCGCCACCCGCCGCGGTCGTTCACCTCGCAGGTCTCCAACCTCAAGAACGAGCTCGTCGACGACGAGACCTACGCCTCGCGCGTCGCCGCGGAGGGGACGCCCGCCGAGAAGGTGCTCAGCGACGCCTACCGGCTCTACACGGCGCGGCTGCGGCAGGCCAACGCCCTCGACTTCGACGACATCATCATGCTCACGGTCAACGTGCTGCAGGCCTTCCCGGACGTCGCGCAGTCCTACCGCCGGCGCTTCCGCCACGTGCTGGTCGACGAGTACCAGGACACCAACCACGCCCAGTACGTGCTCGTGCGCGAGCTCGTCGGCGGGGCCGTGCACGGGGCGGACGCCGAGCGGTCGGGCGACGGCTCGGACGCCGCCCTGCCGCCGTCGGAGCTCACGGTCGTGGGTGACGCCGACCAGTCCATCTACGCCTTCCGGGGCGCCTCGATCCGCAACATCGAGGAGTTCGAGCACGACTACCCGGACGCGACGACGATCCTGCTGGAGCAGAACTACCGCTCCACCCAGACCATCCTCACCGCCGCGAACACCGTCATCGCCCGCAACCCCGACCGCCGGCCCAAGAACCTGTGGACGGCGTCCGGCCAGGGGGAGCCCGTCGTCGGGTACGTCGCCGACACCGAGCACGACGAGGCCGCCTTCATCGCCGAGGAGGTCGACCGGCTGCACGACACGGCCGGCGTCCGCTACGGCGACGTGGCCGTCTTCTACCGGACCAACGCGCAGTCCCGCGCGCTCGAGGAGGTGCTGGTCCGCACCGGCGTGCCCTACAAGGTCGTCGGCGGCACGCGCTTCTACGAGCGGCGCGAGGTCAAGGACGCCCTGGCGTACCTGCGCGTGCTCGCCAACCCGACGGACACCGTGAACCTGCGCCGCATCCTCAACGTGCCCAAGCGCGGCATCGGCGAGCGCGCCGAGGCGTGCCTCGCCGTCCTGGCCGAGCGCGAGCGCATCCCCTTCGCCGCCGCGATCGGCCTGGCCGAGGACGCCCCGGGGCTGGCGACGCGCAGCCTGACCGCGATCAGGCGCTTCCGCGAGATGCTCGAGGAGCTGCGCACGGTCGTCGAGGGCGGCGCCGGACCGGCGGCCGTCCTGGAGGCCGTGCTGGACCGCACCGGCTACGTCGACGAGCTGCGCCGCAGCGGCGACCCGCAGGACGAGTCGCGCGTGGAGAACCTCGCCGAGCTCGTCGCGGTGGCGGGGGAGTACGAGACGGCCAACCCCGAGGGCAGCCTCGGCGACTTCCTCGAGCAGGTGTCGCTGGTGGCCGACGCCGACGAGATCCCGGACGAGCCGGCCGACGGCGCGCACCCGGACGACGTGGCCGCGGCGCGCGAGGCCGCCGCGCAGGGCGTCGTCACGCTGATGACGCTGCACACGGCCAAGGGGCTGGAGTTCCCCGTGGTCTTCCTCACCGGCCTGGAGGAGGGGGTGTTCCCGCACCAGCGCTCGCTGGCGGACCCGACCGAGCTGGCCGAGGAGCGCCGGCTCGCGTACGTCGGCCTCACCCGAGCCCGCCACCGGCTCTACGTCTCGCGCGCGGCGGTGCGCACGGCGTGGGGGCAGCCCCAGTACAACCCCGCGAGCCGCTTCCTGGACGACGTCCCGCCCGACCTGCTCCAGTGGCGGCGGGGCGCCTCGAGCGCCCTGGCGCCGTCCTCGACGCCGGCCGTCGCCCGGCTGGCCCAGCGCCCCGGCGTCCGCTCCCCGGGCAACCGCGAGGTCGTCCACCTCGAGGGCGGCGACCGCGTCACGCACGACGCCTTCGGGCTCGGCACGGTCGTCCGCGTCGACGGCAGCGGCGACAAGGCCGTGGCGCACGTCGACTTCGGCGACCAGGGCGTCAAGCGCCTGCTCCTGCGCTACGCCCCCGTCGAGAAGCTCTGACGCGACCCCGCGCGCACGTCGTCCCGCCCCGCAGCACCCCCGCCCCGCAGCACCCCCGCCCGGTGCGCAGCCCGCTCCAGCCCCGATGTGTGGCCATGTCGGGGTCGGGGGGTGCGGGCTCCAGCCCCGATGTGTGGCCATGTCGGGGTCGGGGGGTGCGGGCTGACCCCGATGTGTGGCCATGTCGGGGTCGGGGTGCCGGGGTGCCCTGACGTGTGGCCATGTCGGGGTCGGGAGGTGCGGGCTGACCTCGATGTGTGGCCATGTCGGGGTCGGGGTGCCGGGGGGCCCTGACG
>Ga0210040_10007229_pt1 | contig 13559 bp, 8 predicted proteins | sample CryGeyCG12114_NA_FD_185462 | JGI IMG/M metagenome (GOLD analysis project Ga0210040, IMG submission 185462) | Groundwater microbial communities from aquifer - Crystal Geyser CG19_WC_8/21/14_NA (SPAdes) (version 2) | ecosystem: Environmental > Aquatic > Deep subsurface > Groundwater | place: USA... | reverse complement strand
GTTACGTCAGATATTAGTTTTTTGCTTTTATTTCCTTGGTTTTCAAGTTGGGCTAGATAGTTACATGCGTTAGACACATTTTTGTACGAAATCAAGGATGGAGTTGTATATTGGGTAACCTAAAAGGTAAGCACAGGTTTTCCATGTCTACGCACATGGGTTGAAGAAATAGTGTAGTTTTGAGTAAATTTGCCAGCTCTATGTAATGTTAATGAAAAACTAGTTTTCAATGTACAGTGATTTTATATGTGTTTTGTATGCTCTGAGAAAATCTCTGACATAGGACAAAGTAACAAGTTCTCTGTTCAAAAACCAGTATTTTCGTTCTTGTTAATCTGACAGTTTGCTGTTTATAATGGAATAATTGCCTTTGGTTCCAAACGTGAGAAATTTTGACCGGTTCTAAATATAATCAGTTGGAATTGTGATTTTTGAATCCCATGGAAAATGCAACTAGTATTTGCAGCTTGCATTTGATAGGATTTTTTACCATGTTCTATTATACAACTTTATACGTGCTTAATGGTGGGACTTTTTGAAGCAGTTTTAATCTCCCAGGTATACAATGTTTGCAGTAGAATGAACGGATGTGAATTTGGACTCTCATTCATTATACAAGAATGTGACTATTATGACTTACTTTCCCAATAGAATACTCGTTTGCTTGTCATTGTTGTAGAGAATTACTTAAATATAAATGCTATTACATCAAAAACTGATAAAATCTCCAGAAACTAGACTAGGGGAAATATACATGCAGTTTCAATAGAGTGATTTAGTTATATAATACAATTGGTTCAAAATTGCTTAAAATCTATAAGCTTTACCAAGAACCATTCGTTTGTTCAGATGTCAAAAACGTATCTAAAAGCTCATCACTCATGTATTTTTAAGCATAGCATACTTAAATGCATTTAACCAGCTCCTTGCTTGCTAATGTAAACATGCAAACTGATTTTTTTGTAAAAATCCTACAACTATACATGATGACCACTCACTCACTCAGTCATTTAGTTAGCAAGTTGAACAAAAAAGACAAAAATGAACTAACAAAATCTGTACACGACATCAATGCAATGATAAGGAAAAATACTGTACACACACTTTTTTTTATCGCCAACTGGAATATGATTAGACGGCATAAAAACGGTACTTACTATATGCTATGATGTAAACACAGCACACTTGATGTTTAATTTTATCATGACTGAAGGACTTTAACAAACTCACGTGAGTTTCATGTGTCCAAAAGTGTCTGTAATTCAAATCCTTTGTAATTAAAGTACAACGTTTTTTGACAATGACTGTTACATTTGTTTCAAAAGGTTTTAAAAGTGGTGTCAAAATGCTTTTGTCCAGATGACTAGTTCATTTGGGTTGTGAATAGTTGGATAGTTAGTTAGTTAGAACAAAGGAGCTGTTGCTTAATTCCAGGCAAGTTGGTTGGAAATATTTTTCATGAAATTTTTGTACTGTACATTTGCAGTTTTTGTTTGAATGTTAAATTGGATTTTAGACCTCTGCTTTTGTCTGGATCCAGTGTCAACTAGCTTTGTGAATAGTTTGGTGGGTGATCAATGTCCGTAGGCATTCTACAATGTATTGACTATTGTTTAGTGGACAGTGTTTTTAAAGTTTCAGTTAGAAAAATCTTTTCTAGGGCATAAGTAGTTTATAAAACTCAAATTTTTTGTATTACATAATACTACTGTGATTGATTAGATTCTATACAACATGGAGAACAAAAACGAATGCGATTCTAATGAATACATAGAACTTTTATCGAAAGATGAATTGCAGCAATTAGAAAACGAATTTGGCCATGTCAAAGGTAAGAATACAAAATGCAATACAAATAGTGTGCACGTGTATATCTTTTCGTTAGCGATAATATTTGGATTAAGAGTGGAAAACTTTTCGTTTTCAATTTAATGGAGTTCAAAAAGTTGATACCAACTGTTGTATCTGCGTAGTAAAATTGAGCGTTTAAAGTTTCTGCTGCACAGAAGTGCTTTCATGTTTTATATTTAGTCTCATATTGCCCATCTATCGTGATGGAAATAGCCCTTACAGGAGATTACAGTACACGAGACTTGCGTGGTTATATGCAGAAAAAATTTGTTTTCAAAATTAAATATACTCTAATATGATTTGAGTGCTCTCATTTTCAATTTCATTTTAATCAATTTGATTGCTGTAAATTTTAACCATCTTGCAGCGCAATTGGGTCAAGCAATTTAAACGTTAAATTGAATCCCCCTAAATAGGACGTGAACCCCTATGGCTTCACTTTGCTTTGCGGTGTTTGTAATTATTATCTTGCATAGAGCAATCAAACAAGAAATATTTTGTTATTGTCATTTTCTGATTTGCTAACTGAAAAATTCACATTTTTGAACACAAAAACAAAACTCGTACAAAAAACATGATTATTCGATTTGCTCCCTTCTTGATCACAATAGCCTCAATTCGATAAAGAAAATGCAAGATGAAAACAAAATGTTGTTTTATAAGAAACTAACTGTACATTTTTCACGTGCCACTTATTTGTGAACAGGTGCATGTTTTCTGGACCACAGCGGAGCGACATTGTACGCCAAAAGACAGATAAAAGCTCATTCTAACGAATTGCTGTCAACTGTTTACAGTAATCCACATTCTAGGAATCCATCCAGTTCTGTCACCACCGATTCCATTGACTATGTACGCCAAAGGTAAATTTCTTTTTACAGTCCACAAATTTCACTTTTTCAGTTCAATTCCTTCCCTCCTCCAATTCCTACCTGTCTCACCATGCCGTACGTACGTAACATAACGTATCCATTGTCACCGTAAAAATGATGAACAGTAAAACTGGATGGGGACTTTTGTAGCTAGCATATTATTTCATATTATAGTTTAATCGAGAGTTGTTGGGGAAACTGGGACAATTTACGGTGACTAAAGGTGAATTCCAAATGCCTGAGAAAATCAGCAGGCGGAAAAAAGACTTTTCCCATGAAAGAGAATGGAGAATAGAGAAAATGGTACATGAAATTTGTGAAGCAGCATAAGATTACATATACACACACGTCCCTCCAGAATTTTATTATTTCATTCCGTTAAGCATTATGGGAATAAGATTTGCGCACATTAGATAGCAGCGAGTTACTTTGAATTTGTCATAAGGTGACTGCATGAAAGTTTTTTTTGAAAGCTGTATTCAAGTTTTCGGATAACAGTTACAGTTTCCAATCATTTTTTGTTTCGTCGTTCACCGTTTATTGTGTAGAACAAAATATGTTGTCGTAATGAGAACAATTGGGTTTGATGGAAAGTGAATTCCTTTATAAGGTGGAAAAAATGATCAAATTGAACTGCGCTATGTTTTTTCTTTTCTCCAGCTAAATTAACGTTTTTTTTTAAATGTTGTTTTTGTGCCAAAATTTTTCATTTGTTACTCATTAGCAGTTTCACTAACTAACTGACTTGAGATTGACTAACTAACTAACAGACAAAGGAAGCTGTGTACAAACGTAAACAGTTTCAAATCAGATTGAAATGGTGCTCAACGAGTTTAGTATACAAAATAATTGAATTTGGTTCGTTTCATTTGATGAAATAGGATTTTGGAATATTTCGGGACAAATGGAGAAGACTACTCCGTCATATTCACATCCGGAGCAACTTCCGCGCTCAAACTGGTTGCTGAGTCTTTTCGCTTCAATGGAGGTAATCTCTCTCTCTTTCTGTTTCGTTCCCACACACAGGCACAGTTAGTTTCCTTTCATTGGATCCCATCATCTCAAATGTTAATTCCAGTGTTTTCAGGTGCATCAACTACCGTATTTACCATTTTTAACTAACTTTTGAGAAATTCCCTTGTTTTTTTCAGTGAATTGAAATTTAAAATTAATTTCAGAGTCTGTTGTGTTCATTTAAAAGTTAATTTCGCTCATATAATGAAGCTACAATCAGATTCAAATGTTTACGCTGTATTTTGTTACTTTCACAACTCCCAAAAATTGTGCAGTTCATCACAAAAATCACAATTTTTAATGAAAATTGTTTCACAAATGTTGAATTTTCATTTTTCAAATCCCGCGCTTTAATTCAATGAAGGCAAAAATAGCATTTATACCTTGTCCGCAAAAAGAAGGTAAATTTTATCCTATCCTGCTACATAAATTTATCACACACAGGACAGGAAAAATTTACCTCCTTTTTCCGGATGGTCTATTCTATACTGTAACAATACCGAACATTGCGATGAATTAATAGTAGCCGCAGACGAGTCAGTCGTCAGTATAAAACAAAACTAGTTTTCAAACATTCAAGTGATTAGGTATTCAAAAAGATCCAGTGATTATAATAGTTGGCAAATGTAAACTTTTGACCGTATAAATAATCAAAAGAGGCATTAGGTTTGCAGATAACGGTAACACTGTACATGAGCCGGGTTTTCGAAACTATACAGATGAGAAATCGACATGGCCGAGTTATTATTAGTTGCGTCACATTTGGTGATTACAAATGATCCCGAAGGGATGTGTATATTTTAGTTATAGTATATTTCAAATTGTGCAATGCACATTAGTTAGTATAGTGCTCATACCTGTACGTGAAGTATATACAGAGTGAAAATCTCATTTCGTTGTAATTTGCTCCGAAATTAGTGCTTAAGCAAGCACAAGGTGATGTGCACACAGATTTACCTTTTCAAATTATTTCTTAATTACGTTCCAGGAGTTAAATTATGAAAGTGCGATCCGTGCATGCATGTATATTTAGATGGGCCAGTTGATCAAACTATATGCAATGCGTTTACTTACAGTGTTCATGTTTTTCATGTAATATTTGAACGCCGACGAAAGTATCTCCCACAATTTTTAAACCTCTCCCAATCACGCAAGAGAATAGATAGTTCGTTTCTATGTGTTGGATAATGGTAAGGGTTAAAATATATTTGACTTGCAATGATATTAAGTTTCTTTACAAATTTTGTAAATTTAAATGCGAGTATCTTTTGTAACTTCATATATTTCTGTACCAAAACTCGTAAAACACTCCAGCATTGGGAGTAAACACTGTACGGTAGCAAATAAGCTTGTATTTGCTATAGCTGCTAGCAAAATTTTAAAATACAGTAGTGCTCATATTTGTTTTATAACTCCTCTTGAGTAAACAATAATTGGTTGATACAATTTTCGTCATCACTGTACAGTCAATTGATTACTGGAATCCAATTCTGGGCGCTTAAAAATTGTGCACCCAAGTGCTTTAATCAGAAATTTAGTTTAGTTAGTTAGTTACGAAATATAAAGGTAAGTCAGTTGGCTGTATGAATAGTTAGTTAAGTTAGTCGGTAAACACGCTGTACCACTCTGGAAGGAGATGGGTTTAGCATTCGTAATCAGTCTGACTGACTGTTTAATTTCTAAATATATATGGGAACGATCCCAATCTCACTCACTTGATCCTGTTTCCATTAATTTCACGGAGATTAAATACTAACTACACCTTGGGCTTGGTCTCCGTAAAATGGGATTCTATGAAACTTTCTATGCGTTATATATGCGATTGCCTGCGATATAGTAAATATTCTATTCTTAAAGCTTAATACAATAAAAGACACTAAAAATGCTGCATTGTATAAAAAATACACTCAGTCAGTCAGTTACTATTTTTGTGCTGTTTTGGTATATAATAAAATCCTCATTATTGCTGCTTTAATAAACTCAACCAATAAGTAAGGTATGTCCCAATATTATACGAAGGCTTATTATTGTGCCTGTTCTAATCATATCTATGTGTGTAGCGAAATGCCTAAAGTAATTTAAGTGTGTAATTTCGCAATCTAGATGTATACTTTATTACATGGGATAAAGAAAATGTTATTTTAAGTATCGCTCAAGATTTCTCTACTAACGAAGTCTTGCTTATTAATACATGTGAAAGCTCTCTTGTATTATAATTTCGGGTAAGTTTGTATGAAATATTGTGTTTTTATTAAAATGTTCCATTTTTTCATCTACACAGGTACATTTGTCTATTGTGAAGAAAATCATACATCTGTGGTCGGTATGAGAGAAGTTGTTGGGAAATATGAAAAGGGAGAAAATGCTGCGAAAGTCTGTTGTATTGCTAAACCTGAATTGGAAAAAGTTATGAATTCAGATTGCCATTGCGGGAATTCGAAGAATCAAAATGCAAAGATTGTCAGGTATGTAAATTTCTTTTTTTTTCAAATATAACCAGTACACTCTGTCCTAAAATAACAGTGAAAGCATAATCTCTGGGACAGAGTGTAGTAAATAGCTGTGTGCAAATATTACACTTTTAGCCTTTTAAGTGGACAAAAATGCTATAGTTAACTAATTTTTGGCCCAAATCCAATGAATGATATTCACTTTTATAGCTTATCAAGAAGAGAGCAATCAAAAGCATTGTTTTTTAGCCAATTCTGTCTCACATTGAGCAATCAAGTCCATAATTCAGATAGACTAAAATGTATTAAAACGGGAAGTCTAAGGAAACAAACTTTTTTGGCCTTAATTTTGTATCGTACTTTTGTGCCAGAGAAAATTTAGTTTGTCAACTCTATAACTGCAAAACTTATATGCACGTTATTTTAGAACAAAAAAAATCAGCGTAAGAAAAACTTGAATATGAAAATTGTTTTAGCTTAAGGATTTTGAATTTTTGACTAGAGAGGCTAAAAGTTTTAAGCATCATATTTCTCTGATCATATATATGTAGTATGCTACTGCTATAGGAGGAAGGGAAAAGTTGTATCAATTTATTACCATGGTGTACATACGGAGTTCCCAAAGTTTTGTCTTCTGCCACTGATTAATAATCAAGGACTTGGTGTAGTTTGCCCGATTGCATTATTAAAACGGCAATTTTTAACTTTCTCCTTTTACCTGAACTAATGTATGCATGCTTGAATTAGACGAAGAAAGGATGTGTACACATAAGGTTCCTTGTCTCATTATTATTTATGATATGGCAGGATTTGAGTTGGAACCCAGGTTTCTCCAAATGTATGCTTGTATGGGTTTAGAATTTTTCTGTAATGGATGCATGTCGTTGTACGTATAAAAATTTCACCCGGTGTATTTACAGACTTTCGGAAATTTCGTTCCACTTTCGAAATTGTGAATAAAAAATTAACTCTAAAAAACGGAAAAGACCTATGGATGGAATTTTATAGTGGTCGAAAAAGTATTTAAAAATGAAAAACTTATCAAAATGATTATCACATTACTATTTTCATCAAATTAAAGCCCATGCATGGCCCGCAGAAGAAAATAATTTAACAGGATAATTTAAAGCAAAACAAGAATATAATCAAATTTCTTAACTTCAAAATTTTCTGAATTTCAAACAAAGAATCGAAAAAAATTGTTCTGAAGCATAGAGATTATATCCATATTTAGATTATATCTTGCATAGAAGTGTTCAGAAGTTTGTTTAGAATGCATAAAATAAAAAAATTTTAACATAAAATATTAACTCACTACTCACAGTAAATGTAACTTTTGAAACATTTTGTCTCTCAGGGTTTGTTGCAAATTTAATGTTAAACAGAAAAGAAGAGGTCGTAACAAACTACGACGCCGACTGACCAACATTTCTACACTTTATATAAATGTTGTAATTGATTTGCGCAGGTTGAACAAAGATTTGTTGCACCAGCTTATATCGATGAAATATTGACAAGTTAATAAAGCTTTCTCGTCTAATACTTTTCCCGCATCTAATAAATCCTATACATAGGTTTTCTCTGTATTTCCCGATTTTTTGTTTTTCAAGCTTTTAAAATCTTATTGTATTAGATGAACACTCGTAATATTATGTACGCACATTATGATCTGTTCAATGATAAATCATAGTAGAATCCACAGTGTAAATAAAAGTTAAGAAATCTTATAGAATCTAATTTTTTGTGAAGGATTGACAGAAGATATTCAAAACTCTTGAAATATACTAACCAGATAGGTCTGTATAACATCAGAATGTAAAAAAATTCACAGGATGGATCGTAATTTTACAGAGAATCCAAAAACTGCTGCCAAAAACAAAAACGTCGCATGTTGTTTTATCAGTAGTGTTTTAGAATGCAAATAGGCTTTTAGCATGAACTTTTTGTGTAAGTGTACCCATTCTATCTAGTTAGTTAGATAGTTTAGTAAATAGTATCAAGCGAAAGTAGGTTTGAAAAGAACACTTTTTACTCCATTAAGGGACCCCGTTAATTCTTTATAGCCCAATTGTAAGCAAACAGAATGAAGGAATTAAAAAATCATGTTTCAATCTAGATGCATGGACCCTGATAAAGAAAATAGTTTAGCCGTATTTCCAGCCCAGTGCAATTTTTCGGGTTTCAAATACCCTCTCAGTTGGATCCGGAGGATTCAACAAGGTCATTTACAAGGACTCAACGCAATGAACCAATTCTTTATCCATGTTGTGAGTCGTGCCCAAATGGAGAGCATTAAAAATGAATGCCAGAGGGAGAATTGTGAAAAAAGAGTCCGTAATTGGTTTGTACTGTTGGATGCAGCGGCCTATGTTTCCACAAGTGCGCTCAATCTGGATGTAGTGAAGCCAGATTTTGTGGCTGTCTCATTTTACAAAATTTTTGGATTCCCAACAGGTATTTGAAAACATTAATCTAAGAAATACTGCCAAACAAACGCTGTATTTTGTGAAAATCAACCATCTTTTCCTTCGGATTGGGTTGAAATCCCTAAATAAGATTTTAGTACATAAAGGAATTCGAAATGAATTCTATGGAAAATTTAAAGCCGATTCGGACAGATTGAAACTAACCAACTAACGAACTAACAAAGTTATGCATTAAAAATTAAGCATCTGTGGCTGTCCAGTAGAACGCATTACTGATGTGAAGAATTGTTGACAGAAAATTCCCAATCTAAAATTCTGAGCAAAAGGGGATTTGTAGTTCAAAGGGAAAACTTTCTTTTCTATATCTATGATGTATTCAAATCCCTAGTGAGTATCATCTTACCCCTTTGGAGGAAAAAAACTTTCCCTTTTTGCCACTTTAGAAAAGGGAAAAGTTTGAGTCCACCAAATGGATCACAAGACAGAATGAGCCACAGTAGAGCAAGCAAAAGAAAATAAAAGGTCAAAACACAATTTAAAACTTTTCGTGTAAATAATGCGCATTGTAGACCAGACCACTGTTGAATTTGTTTTGCTTAAAATCTGCAAACTTTCAAACGTATAGTTTGTATCGCAAACCTGTGTAGGGTACTATACGTATAGTCTAAACTAACTAACTAACTACGCAATTGCAATTACTAATGACTGAACTAAAAATGTACATATGTACATAATACGTGAATTTTGCATTGGTTTAGAAAAAAGTTAGTCGACTAACAATGTATTAAGTACAATATCAATGTATCTTTTGTTATGTTTACCGTAGACAAATTGAGTTTAAGTTGGTAGATAAACTTTTTGAACCCACGATCTTTTTTCAATATTATGCAAACACTCGACAACTTGAGCTGACTGACTGAGAGTTGGGAAAACATTGTTTCAAAAATGTTTGCATCATAATTTGCCTACGGCTTGGACGACTTATCTCGTTATTTCTGTTTCGGAATAATGATAATAATAGTGGGATCTTCGCCCAGGTCGCATGTCAAAGCTGGTGTGTACACAGAATTTGTTTTGTGAGCCAAATTGGGGATTTAGTGCCCCTCTGTTTCAATTTATGTTTTTATAGTGTATAAGAGTTTGAGTTACAATGTTTGCATCAATTTCGTGCTTATTGAGGTTGTTCTTTTGCAAATGTGGGGTTGTTGCATGAGTTTTTACTGACATAGATGGGAAATCAAAGCTGTGTATAATTTTGGTGGCTACATTTTGTTTTCATATTACGGTAATTGGTTTGGTCAGAATTTTGTGTGTGTACACCGGTAGTCATTGTTAATGGGGCATGTACAGTTAAAAAGGCTTTAGCTGTACATAAATCACTGAGAGTGAGTTTTTTTTATATTTTTTCACTTTTTGTGGAGTTTTTAAACAAGCCAATGCTTGTCAACCATGTAAAAGTAAAATAGCCCCGGGAAAAGGAAATATTTCAGCGAGAAATTTAAAAGAGCTTACTGTAGTTGGTTAGTTGTTTGTTGAAAAACTGTAGCATTGCTAAAAATTGTTGCTCCGGGAACAAAAGCTGGCCATAAATTTTATTCAGTTTCACCTGTAATGATTCTACATTTTACGTGTTTCACTTATAGACATGCTACTTGAATCCTTAGAATTTAGCGCGCATTGGATTGTACAGCATTTGCTGTGGACTGTCAAACGGAATTGTATTGGGAGCTTGGTTTTATTAAATTTAGGCTAAAAGCTTAGATAATAAGTGGCCAGCATTTCTAACCAAACAGGTGTAGCACCAGTAAAGATTTTCACATGACTGTGTCTTGTCAAACTAACCACCATAGTAGGCATCTTTGACAGCTCTCGTTTTTCATTCCCCATTATGTCACTAATGGAGTTTTTCTATAGACAAAAAGTTAACTCGGGTTAAAAGCTCAAGTTCCAAATGTCTGATCTTTTCAATCTTCCTCTATGGCTATTTAATTCAATCTGTGTTTTTTTTCAATGGATTATTTTCAAGTTTTGGGGAAACTATGTTGAGACCGGAGTAATTAACAAGGGAGCAGATGACTCGATGGCTCCAATGCACCGGTCTAACAAAAAAACTAATTCCCTAACTTAAATTAGAAACTGAAAACAATAAAAATAACTCCTAGAAGGTTGGATTTATATGTCCCCCTTGATTCCCTATCCTTATGCCCAAAAACCCCAAAACATGAAAAACCTAGTTTTTATAATAATTCCTAAATCCCCAAATATTATAAATAAATATAAGTTTGTTTATGGGTTAATGATACCCATAAAACGTAGAATACAATAGTGCCCAAAACAACCCCTAACTATAAACCCGAAATGCCCGCCCAACTTACTACCCGGGTAACTTCCGAAAACCCCGCTGCGGCTCAGCCTAATAAAAGGCGAGCCGTCTCGCAATAATCATGATGGCTCTGGTTCTAGAAAATCAACCGCTAGAAGATTTCCTAAATGCAGGAGATTCTAAATCAAAAACTGCAAAGAAACTGAAAGAAACATTTTACAATAATTCTTTTATTAATTACAGGAGCCAATTCATAATTCACATAACATAATATTTATAATGATGATAATAATATTAATAATAATAATAAACCTACCGATTTATGCTTCTCGCAACGAAAATCCATTTTCTGCGGGTGTAGGCTAAGTTTTGGAAACTCCAAGTTTCTCAACAAAATAATTTAGTTACTTACTAAATGATACCAAATTCCAGACTGGCAAACTATGTCTTTTGTACGCGTCTCGTCTTCTTCTTCATGTCGTTCATGGAGAAGGAGACGATGACCCAGTCATCTTATTGGCTTTAACCAAGGTGACAAACATTCGTCCCTTCTAATTGGTCTTGACCAAGAAGACGGGCCGAATTCCAGCAATGATCTGTGTGCTGCTGTTTAATACACAGCAGTGCACAGAATACGTAGTTAAACAGTAGTTAGGTAGATTAGGTAGTTAGTTAGAATGTAAGTATGTGGTGTTGCCCGAGCAAGCCACATATTCTTTACAACTACAAGGATGATTTACAGTTGTAATTGTACAGTTTAAATTTGTTGACTAATTTAGGATTAGGAGCACTTTTGGTTCGCAATGATAGCAGCTGGGTGCTGGAAAAAACATATTTTGGGGGAGGGACCGTGAATATTGCACTCCCGTCACAGCCGTTTCATGTTAAAAGAGCCAGTTTGGAAGAAAGGTGAGTTATATTTTCAAAATGTTACAAAAATGACGTAAAAATGCGTTTTACGAAAAAAATATTGAGTGTATGGAAAAGTTTGCTCCTGTCAAAACTGCCAAGTCCAGTTAGTCAAAAATTCCGCTACTAAAACTTTTCGAAACTGATAACAAAAAAAGTCCTCAATTTTTGAAGAGATTTCAGATGAATGAAATTTAAAACATTACCCTAACTGATAAATGATAAATTTTATTTACATTTTGTAGGTTTGAAGATGGGACGATTCCATTTTTGTCTATTCTTGCGCTAAGACATGGATTCGACGCATTAGCAAGTTTCTATAAATGTGTGGATGATGTTTCCGAAAGGACTTTTAGATTGGCTCAGTAAGTGCAATTTAAACTAATTTTAACTAACTAGCCGGACTGTTATTACAGAAACAAGAGTTAGTTTTGATGACTTTTTCCAACACCTTGCTATATTACGGCCACATTTCAATTTGTTTTGTCTATAAAATACTTTTCCCCTCACACAATAAAAAGTAGCACACACAGAAACTGCTGTGTAGTTTTCCCAAGCAAAAGTGGCCCAACATTTATCTTGTCTCTTGGTAATTCATTTTTGTGTTTCTACCCTTCCATTGTGATTACGAAAGTAATTTTACAAGAACTCATTGCACAAATTGCGTCATGTATAGTACCATTCCCTTCTGCATTGTGAAATTGTGATTGCCCTCCAGTGTTACTTTTTGGTCGGCTTAAATCCAAACACAAGTGAAATTGGGCTCAAAACATTTTACAACGGAAATTTAATAGTAAAATTCAACAGTTTCAATGCAATCACATTACTTTCAATCCCGCAGGAGTTGAAAAAATATCTGCGGATTAAAAACCCTGCATATGGAATCAAATGCGTGTTTGAGTAGGGGATTGAAGTAACAGATTTTCTTATTTGTTTTACGGGCTTTTTTATGCTTTTTGTTGTAGGTACTTGTACAAAAGACTTTCCAACATGAGCTACGGGAATGGGCAACATGTTGCCCGAATTTATTCTGATACAAAGTACACTTCGCGTGAAACGCAGGGTGCCATTGTTACATTCAATTTACTTCGTCCTGACGGTACTATAATCGGGTATTCAGAGGTAAGCTCAAATACACAACACACAAATACAATTTGTGTTTGAATTTTCCAATTATGCTTCCCATACAATATTGAATTATTTTTTTCATCTTCAACGTAGTGAGTTGCTGGCTTTCAGCTCCAATTCAATGCAAAAAAACATTGTACAAGTAGTGGCAGCAGGAGCATAATTTAGTTGGAAAAATCTGAAGAGCATATGAAATTAAGGTGTCTGAATGATAAGAACGCTTTGATAATTTATTTTACTCTTACTTGTATTCAAAGTCTCTATAGAAACACTCCTTCCTTTTAGAGAGGGGGTGTTCTTGTAGGGACCTTACTTTTATTAATAGCCCTTCTACATGAACTTGTCGAATTTAAACTCACCGAACTGATACTGATCGAATTGAAAGTCACCGAATGTTAACCTCTCCGCTTGTAAAGCTCTCCGATTGTAAAACTCTCCGCAGATAAAACTCACCGCACGTAAAACTCACCGCACGTAACACTCACCGCTTGGAAAATTCACCGTCGATAAAGTTTTCCGCATGTGAAAATTACTTTCGTTGGCGTCAATCATTAACAATACGCCATATAATATTTTATTCGGATTT
>Ga0210040_10007228_pt1 | contig 13561 bp, 9 predicted proteins | sample CryGeyCG12114_NA_FD_185462 | JGI IMG/M metagenome (GOLD analysis project Ga0210040, IMG submission 185462) | Groundwater microbial communities from aquifer - Crystal Geyser CG19_WC_8/21/14_NA (SPAdes) (version 2) | ecosystem: Environmental > Aquatic > Deep subsurface > Groundwater | place: USA... | reverse complement strand
ATAGAAAGAAACTTTAAGCCTGAAATCATGCTCGCTCATTGTCGGTGTTGGTCATATGATTATTTTTATAATTGATTACAAAGGTTGGACAAAACACCGTTAAATCAAATAAAAATATCTCCAATGGAACCCAATGTAAATATAGCTGGAAGCCTACCCGTACTCCCTCCACAAATGGAAGCCAAAGTTAGTCAAAAGTCATCCCCAACTGATCCTTTCAATGACTTGGATTTCTTGACTAAAACCCAAGGACTGGGGTGTCCCAACAAAACTAAGGGAAGCGAAGACGATAATTTATTACTAGTCTTGGATGAAAGAAATAAATCGTCAAGATTGGAAGATAATTCTCTCAACAGCAATATTATTGGTCCAGGGGGAGATTATTTACAGTCTAGTCCCAGTGTCAAACCTGATAAACCAGATAGTTCCCCGTTGGTAGCCCATAATTTCCCTCTCAGTTCAGTCAAGGAGATTGATCTAGATAACATTGATTTACTCGAAAATATAAAACCTATGGAACTCACTTTATCCGATGAAACGAACATGGAAGATAAAGTATCATTTACGCTCACTTTCGGACGATTATCTGAATTCCCCGATTTTGTTTGGATCGCAGTTTTTACTTTGACTAATCGGAACTCATCATCGTCTTTACTCAATTATGTTTTTCAGTTGCTGCCTCCTAAAGGATTTCAGGTTTGTCTATAGTTTATACTTTAGTATCGCATTCCGCTTTGGACTTTGGTGAATTCGGTTTGAGTTTGAACATGCTTACATTTGCAGGTAAAATTATTACCTCCGTCATTGACAGAACTACCTGCTTGGAGAAAAACATTCCTTCCACCACCAGTCATAAATCAAGTAGCTGTAATATCTGTTTCAAAAAGGAATCAAGAATTCAACAATGGTGTGCAAAAAATGCGTTTCGTTTTGTCATATTGCATGGAGAGTACTGATGATACTGCCTTACATAATGGAGATTTCAATGTACCCTCCTTCATGTTTGTTTGATATGGAATTTATGGAAGCACCATAAGCAGTTGCTGTGCAATAATCTGTTTGTACGATTAAAGCACTTCAAAAATACAGATTAGTTATTACCTATTATCTGTATTTGTCGCTCATGAATTTTGTCTAGTCGAGTGGTGGCGTTGAAAGATTATTTTGCATTCACGCCCAAAGTTATTGCAGATTTGTGAAATTATTGGGAAAGAGCTTTTAATCTTTTACATTATCCATTATCAATTAATTGTATTACTAGACTGATGAGGTGTAACATTAGTTGTTTGAAAATGTTTGATATTTGGAGGTAGGCGATTGTAAGAGAATGAGGTTGTTGTGCTATTCGCTGAACTTTTTTATGAATTTCGAGAGGCTTTTTTGTCTTATAGTTTGTTGTAGTCGTTAGCCAGTTAACAATATTTTCGTGACTCAAGAAAAGCTTGCTCACGACTGAAACTAGTTGCCAGTTGGTTAGTTAGTGACAAGAAGCGTCTCCAGCTCAGACTCAGATCAGAATGAACCCTGATATGCTTTTCAATTGCATACAGCTTTTAATTTGACGAGCACAAATCAAGAACCCATCAGAAATGCATTTTTGCTTCTTACCTGAACTGAAATAACAACAGAAGCACATAACTGTATTGTTGCTACCATTTAACCGTAACCGTAGATTACAATGCCATAATGTAAATAATGTTAGGTACAGACGTCACTGTATCAAGTAATTTACTGAGGGTGGGGTGTACGTACGGTGTAGTAATTATTAGAGTTCGAACTTCGAAGAATGTCGCCTTTCGGAATAAAGTGGAATTTTAAAGCGTAATTTAAAGCTTTTGTCAAGCAGCATTTTATTTAGTGAAAAACAAAGTTATTTAATACTGCTATTTACATAATATCAAATGAAAACCTTTGTCAGCCTAACGACTATAGACTGGCACACTACACACTCCATCAAAGCGTCAGTGTAGTCCAAAATCAAATTTGTGTTAGCAAAACTGAACTACTAAAATATCTAGATCATTTAAACGGTGGCGCAAGGAATTTCAGTAATAAATCAGCGATGTGCAAGTCCTTGTAGGTCCATGTATTTAATTTCGTGCAAAATTTGACTACTTTAACGTTGATCCCCCGTTATTGCTGGCTGTGGAAAGTCCATAGGTGGTGCACCAGCTTGGGTCAGCAAATCGGCAATGTTTTTCTCCAAATCATCAATGCGGTTACCCATTTCATCGATACGTGTTAAAATTTGATCCGACATATTTTGGAACTTGTCTTGCATGTTTAGTAAAAGGCTCTGCACCTGGTACACAAAAATTGGATTCTTACTACAACAAAACAAGCTACGATTTCAATGCATTAATCACATGTCATGGAAAGTTGGAGACTTTCTAACGTAAAATCATCAAAAGGTTTAAAGTTCTGATTTAACTTACGTATTGTGTCAGTTCTTGCATATTTTTTGGATCATTTTTATCCACTTCGCCCACATTATTCATATTGGTAGGGGTGGACATATTGGTAGATTAATAGTTTTGCTCTTCGCACCACAGAAGTATGAGTAACTCTGCTAATAAATAATTAACTTTAATTGTAGCTTTAAATGTAAACGCAATGACAACTAAAACTAAATAAATACAGGATGTGAAATTTGAAATAATTGAATATTCAGTTTCGCGGTACATTCAGCGTCTCTTTCTATGACCTTTCGGGCCATGTGAGAACAAAAACAAAATGGAGGCCAAATGGATCCAAAAATCCAAAACAAGTCAATTTTCGAAATTTATCCCACTATTATTGTTCAAAATCGATTTTACTACTTCAGAAAATGATATTCCTGGCGCAAATCAGTATTTATAAATTTGTATTACTGTTACAATGATGATACCTCAGTATACGCAATTTCAATTCTAATTCTTAACTTACTCCGATTCCAAAGCCTTTGCACAGATAAAAAGGCAAAATAAATCTTTTTTCACAGCTTTTTTAAGTCTGTTGGATCACCCGATTTCTTCATGTGCAACAACACCCTATTGAGACTAAAAATATGGTAGGTCTGACATTAACCGACGACGATACTATTCTGTCCCGGGAACAATCAAGATTTACCTGTCTCGGATGTCTCGGATAATTTCATCGCATGCATGAAAGAGATAATGATTTCTTTGGACAAATGACAAAAGTCGCCACTATCCTTTCTCTAAAAAACGTATTAAACAGCTGCAATAAATACAGGAAACTGTTTTTAGGCCCCCGGCCCCCTAAGCTGGGTACATTTGAAATTTTTGGCCAAGGATCAAACCTTTTGGTGCATCATTTTAAGTTAGTACATTCATTTTTTATAAAGGAAAGGTACTATAGTTAGACTTGTGGATAGAATTTATATTTATTCAATATTTGTAACCAACATGCTCTTCTTAAGCATATGCACAAGACATAAAAATTCACAATGTGGTTTAGGTATACTAACCGACCACCTCCTGTTTCGTTTTGTCAATAATGAATGCGAGTTCCAAAAGACACACACATCTACTATAGTAACCCTCTAGAACGAATAATTGCACCAGGTCCAGGTACAGAACAATTTTCTCGGAATTAAACGAGTCTCAGCAATAGCATAATCTGTTGTGTTGTGTTCTACAGGTTTTTCCATTTTACCGTCACGCACGAATCAAAGCGGATTGGATTTTCCAAGTAACCTGACTTCACCTCACATCACCGAACCAAATATCTAACTAGCATTTCAAAATTTAATTCAGAATTAGCAATCTTATAGATATTAGTGCAATAACTATCATTGCAACAAATTAACTCTAGATTTGCAATTCTCACTGTTTTACGAGACCAAGTTTCCATATAATACGGTGAGCAATTCGCAATAAATGTGAGCTTGCCCTATACCTACATAATAGTTTGGTTAGTCTAAAAAGCACATGGGCGCAGTAACAATTTATTAGTAAAACTATTTGTAAGTTGATGAGTGTAAAATAAAAGTTCGGTCATGGCAAGCTGGCCACGAAGGACGATCGCTTGACCTTCCGGTATAGAGACTAGCACTAGATATGAGATGAAATCTTTCTTTGCATAATTTTACCACTGGCATGCATGCAATAATGTTAACAACATCTCTTAACAAATAATGGGCAAAAACATAATGAATTCTAATATCTCACTTTTTGATCATAAGCGAGGTTTTTCACAACACCTGAATATCTATATAGTTCTGCTTTAGTATATTTGGTGTCTACAATGAGGATTTCCGCTCAAAAATGTATTATACTACTGCCCTGCATAATATGTGTGTTCTGTTAGTGAACTGACCAACTAACTAATGAACATTTGTTTATGACGTCTTTGATTAGATTAGATCAAAAGATTTTCCAAAAATAGTACAATGCATCCCATTATGAGTATATGATTCAGTATTACGAGATCATCCATTTAATACACAAGTCAGTTTTATATCGTCCCTTGAGCTGTGCAATATTATTTCGGTAAGTTTTATATGAAATTTTGAAAAAAGACAAGAAAGTGAAGAAGAAAAGAAATAGAAACAAAGAAATTAATATTTTTTAATTATCTCAGTTATTAGCTGAGCATTTTTTTGGTAAGATTTTTTTTAAATAGGAAAACTTGACGGTATGCACACAATTCATTTGCTTACCTCATCATATTTTCTCACCTAGTGAAAATATTTTCAGTGGCGCCTAAATACACTAATATTAACAATTTGTATGCCCTGCCCTAACTAATCAACAGACTCTGGTTAGATCGTCAATCGTCATCGTGCTACACCGGCTGATCAAAAATTTCTCCAGTAATTTAACCAACTCACTATACATTGCTCTAAATATTCCAGATGACAATGGTCGGTCAAAAAACGGTCCTTTTGCTCCTCGCATCAATTTCCCTCTCCACATCAATCTCCCTTAATTCCAAATGTCGTACCACATCCGATTGCGGACTGTCCACATTCTTAACCTGTAACCAAGGTGCATGCAACTGTCCCGACTCTGACAATCAACTATTCGATCCCGTCTTACAAAAATGTATCAATCTCGTTGGAACCACTTGTGACTCCCAATTCAAAAGCGGTCCACCTTGTGTGTCCAACTCTGAATGTATTGACATGGTTTGTACATGTCGTCCAGGATTTACTCCATTCGAACTATCCTACTGTCGACCAGATTTTGGTATCCCTTGTTCCAAATCTATTCCCTGTGATGACACTCGTGGCATGACTTGCGCCACTGACGAGAAAAGATGTCGATGCAAAGAAGGGATGGTATACATGGAATCCTATGGAGCCTGCTTTCTCAAAACGACCAGAACGTATTTAGCTAATATGGAGAAAGCAATGGCCGAAACCGGGATCATGGAGCTTGTCAACTCTATGGTAGATGAATTTAACGCGCAAAATGAAATCGGCTACGAGCAAGAACCCCGAACCCGTGTTACCCGAGATAGTGAAGACGACCTCACTGTTGCTGCTCAAAATACTGTCCCCATTTTTTCGAATCCCCAATTTGGGGGAAATCCCAGACAACCATCATTCTTACGGAATCTATTCCAAACGATATTCAATCCGAATGGAAACAATGGACGATTGCCGGGTCAGCAAAATCAAAATCCCTTGTTCTCTCCACCTGGATCGCCAGCCCAAACGCAAGGTTCAGAGTTCCCACAACCTCAATTTGGGTTGGGAAATAATGAGCCAGCTCCCCAAAATGACGGTATTCCCATTGGAATCCCCAATCCTCAAACTAATCAAAATACTGTGGGAAATCAAAATCAACGGGGACTCTTCGGTAATTTGGGAAATTTATTTAGGTCCCCATTTCGAAATCTAGGATTGCCCAGAGCCCAGCAGCCCATTGGCAACAATCCAGGTCTTTTCACACGGTTTATAAGGAGTCTGAAGAATCTTATTAACACATTTTTTAACTTTTTGGAAGGGACTACTACAACTGCTGAAAATACAACCCGAGGTCTGATTTCAAGAGTGAGGCAGTCAGTTAGTAGAGTATTCCCTTTTCTTCAGGGTTTGACTGGCATCCGCAGAGATAATATGTTCGGCCAATGTGCATGCAATAGAGATAATTTTGGGGGAGGGGTCGGTCGACGGGATTTAAGTGACAATGATAATGCCAATGCCACCATTTCCCGATAAATGGGGCATGTTTTTGTATTATAATAGCTTGGATAGTTAGTTCCATGAGATTTTTCTCATTTTTATTGCCGTGTGTTGAATTTGTCCGTTCTGCATTTGGGGGGACAACAGTTTCCACGCAATCTCTATTATGAGAACTATGAATGACCCTGAATTATGTTCCACACGATGAAGCGACAATGATATGACATTTTGTTTTAAATGTGATGATTATGAATGCAAACATGATTGTATTTTAGTTATTCCCTAACTAACTATAGCTAATCAAACAAAGATTACATTTTTTGGTACTTTACTTTTATGACTTGTTGTTTTATTGTGCAAAATTAGTGTCTTTATTGAATAAATAAGTGATGAAAAGATTAATCCGAGGGGAACCTTCGTGTTGTGCTAATTTTCATTATTGTTGTTCATTTTATTAACTCATGTAAAATCATTTAAACCAAGAATTCCACCATTTCCTGCAATAACACTTGAATCTTATTTAAAGAATGATGATGATTTGCCGCTGCTCATTAATTTACATGGTAGAGCACACATGTTATGACCAAAATATTTCATTGTCTATGACCACAACCACAAAATTAAGAGATAGCAAAAACTTGCTAATTCTGGGTCTTTGTCGAATCACTTAATCCATCAATTAGCATAGACAATGAATGAAGTGCTGATTGAATTCGCCGCTTTATTGTATAGCGAAATTTTTTGCAGCTTGTAAAACAAAACTTGACTATACTAACTGAATATATACTTATCATGAACTAGACAGCTCACATTTTTTTGCTTTTGATTTGATATTGCGTAGTATGATTATGATTCAGTTTATATTTATTTGGAATGGAATGTGGTTTTGGAAAAGACCAGCCAACTTTTTACTACTATCTTATTTTTGAATCCGTTTAAAAAACTAGTCATCTATATAAGCGCTTTATACTTTACTTTTCAACACTGCACAGTCGCATCTTTGACTATACGACAATTAGATACGCGTGTGACAGAAAAACACTCCACTGTTTCATTATTTCAAACTTGGGAAAATCAAATCAAATGCCTCATGTTTTTAGACAGGAACATTTAATTCAATCTCAAGAAAATTCGTGTCTCCATGAAAGGTACTACTACCTAATCTACTATCTGTCAAATCTTTAAGTCAATTAGCTAAACCTAAAGATTACATAACTTATGCCATTTCCTTCAGAAAGACATGAAATTGAAGTCAAGATTAGCACTGCATATTATTCAAAATGAACAAAAAAGGCAAAAGTGCACACGGAACTTCACCTTGCCGCATCTCATTTCAAGTTGTCCTAGACCCCATAACGATAACATTCTTCTGACTTGTATCCTTATGTTCATCGTGTCTATGACTATAGTTCATACAGCTGTAAAGCAATTATTGTCTACGCAGAATGAGCAAGTGAAAAACTTATCTAATTCTTTGATTCCTGGTTTTCTAACAATAATACATAATAACGACGAAACCACATGATGCAAAAACTCATAATAATTGGACGCATTCACCTGTAGGCATGTATGCATATATGTAATTGCAAACTTGTCTCCCCAAGTTTTTTCTCTACATATACACGATATAATACCATTGATAATAAAAAGGTAAACCCTTGCCGTCATCAGTGGAGTGACGATTGTTTTTTTCACATTGCAATGATTTGGGCGAGTGAGAGGGACTAATGGGAGATTCAAAGGCCAAATCATAAACTGGCCATTTGGTAGTCTCTCATTCTGAGCAAAGCCTCTGATGTGTACACATGTGAGAAACGCAATTGCCACCTTGCCCCATGAATTGATTAACTAAAAGGTACTTTATTACCCAAAGTTAGTTTAGTTAGTCTGAGATTAGTTTTCAGTGACTGCTATATAACATTGGCTCATTTTAAGATTATGATAATAAGCGTACAGTGTATTAGTGAGTGAGTGGAGTGATTTGCTCAAATTTTCATTGCCAACTAACTAACCATATAGGACCTGCGGTTTCGCAGTCAGTTTGTGCGCATCTTTTGTTCTGCCCAGTTGGATTAACTGACTGACAAGACTAAAGAAAACATGACCATTTGATGCACTTGTTTTGGAAAAAACTTGTAATTCCTGTTTATCATCATGCTGGTAAGTACTAAGTTGTGGATCAAATTTTTCATCTGAACTACTGATTGCTTACCGTTTATTGTTTTCCTATGTGCAGAGATCAGTTTGTGGAGATTATACCATAGCCCTATGTTTATTTTTACCATACATACACGGATTTAGTCAATACGGAGGCTACCAATTATCCACATCAAAAGACCATGACCAAATCTGTTTTAGTGACAACGACTGTGACATTAAAAAATTCCTTCAATGTGATCTCTTTACAAACAAATGTAGTTGCCCAGCCGGCAACTTTGTGTACGATCCAGTGAATAAAAAATGCTCCTTGCTCGCTAAAAGAAGATGCAATCAAAGTCACCAAAAGCTCAATTCTCATCATCCCGTTTGCAACTCAAATTCTGAATGCGTAAAGAACATTTGTGAATGCAAAAGTGGGTACACCCTGAATCCCAAAACTTTTTTCTGTACCGGTAAATTCGGGAGCCAATGTGTACCGCAATCTGAATTGTTTTCGCCATCATTTTCTTCATGTGACGACCGATTAGGATTGACATGCATTGATCAAACATGTCAATGCTCGAACAATTCCCTCACGTACAAGCCTATGTTAGGATGCGCTGATTTGAATTCCACGTATTTCACCCAGCTGCGCAAAGTGGTAGATATGACAGAATTGCTATTCCGAGTAGAAGGTGAGCAAATGTTAATGGGAACTGATGAAAAAAATAAAACTGATGAATCAACTCCCTCCAGCAAAGACAAACTTGTGAAAAGACAAACAAACCAAGAAGACACTTACGTTGCACAAGCTCAAACATTATTTTCCGATGCGGTTGGCACCCCAGGTAGCAGTTCTAGTAATCAGAATGCTATCCGTCCAAATACTTTTCAAATTCAAACAACCAACAGTAATCAACAACAGCAATCCCCTTTATTCGGCATTTTGAACTTCCTGACACCATTTTTGAACGCTGTAAGTCAACCACAATCAAACTTCCCGGTACAGAACTCATTGCAACGTCAAAGCCAAGCCGATGCTGTTTCCAATCCGACCGATCGGAATCCAACGCCGACATTGCTCACCATGTTGTTGGATTTCCTTGGATTCTTGGGGCGATTGTGGCCTCAATTTAGAGATTTCAAATTCAATATTTTCTCCTTTTTGACCCAATTTAGGTCAATTATTACTCCCCAGGGGGGTCAACGATCCCTTGGTTTTCGAACTGCAGCTACTTCTGCCCCGCAAGAATCGATTTTCAGGGAAACGCCGATATCCAATGCAATTTTAAGTAGTAGCATTGGTAACACCCAGAAGTCCAATCAATTAGGGATCAATAGTAACTTTAAAAGTAATAACAATGGATTGTTCTCATTTCAACCATTCCCGCTCCCTTCCTTTTACAATAATAATCGAGAGCGCAAGCGTTTATTTGCGCGAGATTTGATGGACAATGGAGATGCCAAGCAGGTTACAAATTCTGTGCCAGCAGAGAATAAAGTTAATAATATAATTCCTCCGGTAACTGAAGAAATCACTGGCAGTTCTAGAATTAAACGATTTGCAGAGAAATCTGAACAAAGATTCTTTTATTTCTCGTAGAATCTTTGTCCTTAGTTGTCCATAGACCTGTAGTCGCAGATATGTAGCAGTGTTCCTTTTAATTAATATTTAAAACTTTTATTGTTGAGTATTGATTTCAGATAGTTTTGTGTTGTTGTCTTCCTTTTTACCAACATGCAGTGTTTTTATTAGTTTTGTACGCTTTATGAAGCATGACTTTTAGTTAGTCGAAGTCGAGGCATGTCCACTGTTTAGTAAACTAAAAATATTTGAAACTTTTAGCCTTGACTATTGATTATCTAGTTTGTAACTCAACTTGTTTCCCATACAATTATCAATGTTGTAAATCTTGTATTTTGACTGATAATACAACTTAATTCAACTATTTTATATTTTATGAGGTTAACAATATATTCAGTACTGCTCACTTACTTAGTTCTGCAGTGTGTGTAAATAACCGATTGGTAAATACATTGTTTTATAATACTTGCTACCATGAATAATTTATGAAGCCAAAAACCACTTTGAGAATATTGATTTATACATGCTATATAGCGAATGTGCTGTTTCTGTGCACAAGTCTTGAGCATTGAATGAAAATATTAGTGACGTTATAGAAATCCACTGACGGCGTTAATTAACAATCAATATTAGAGTCAATAAAAACTTCATTTTTATACTTGTACCCACTTCACAGTTTTATCATTATCATGCTTCCTCTCTCGTATCACTAAACTAAAAGTAAGTGGCTATAGACCAGAAATATGGACTTAACTGTCCTGTCCTTCATTTTATAATACTAAAAACTTACAACCAAAATCTATTCATGGAGAACAAATTAGTGCAAATACCAAGAAAGTGTGCAAAACTGGTCTTTGATTTTTTCCATCTCCTAACTACTCTGAACCAAAGACAATAGTGCATGTAACCATTGCATAAGGTAAACCATTGCGATAGAATAATTACAATAGACCATTATAGACTCAAGCATGCATTAATTGTAATCCTGTTTTGCAACCTGCTGCTGCCCTCTCCCATTGCTATTCTTTTAATCTCGTATTCTAACCAACTAACTAAATAACTATACCAAGTGTGAGTGACTGGTTAAAAGTACAAGTGAAGACAAAGACACCATCTCTGCCTCATCGTAAAGTTCACAAATATGATCATTGTGGTAAAAATTCACATAGGCACCACAAGAATATGTTTCGTTTTCGTGCATGACAAAATCTTGCAAATTGCAAACTTACTGGCAGCCACCTATAACTAATCTCTGTAAATAATCTAACTAACTAACTTACTTCAGTGAGCAGTGATTTTAAGACCCATTGAACTGACCCATCCTATTGTTCATAAGCTAATGTTTACGCATCGCCAGACGGTGAGTATTCAATGCAATGTTAGCCATACTTACTTGTACAACCAATTGTATTGCATTGTTGTAGTACACCCTAAGCAGAGCAAGCAAAAAATTAGCACTGTTGTTTCAACAATAGTTATATAGTTCCTTCTCCCTGTGACACCACACACAGACACAGGTGAACTCACCATGGATTATTATCACTGTGTAATTTACATAACCGTGGTTTCAGTTTTACTTGCCCATGCAAATTGCAATGGGCTGACTGACTCAGCGATCATTTTGTTCATGAATATGGGCACTATACTTCCTTCCTGTATAACTAACTAAATTAATCTAACTAACATCGTTACATACTTGGCTGCACAAATGGTATGATTATTGGATTTGGGATTCTACTATTTATTAGCTGTATAATTTTTCATCTGTATTTGCCTGCATAGGTAGATTATAGATACAATCATCTGATGAATCCTTTTTTTACCATCATTGTTTCCACTGTTACATAACCAGAATATTTATTACCATCCTGTGCTATTATTATTATTATCATCATTCTCATCACTTGCTCAAACTTCACAACCTCCTTGATTTCTCAACAGTAGTAAGTTCTCATTTAAACAAAAGGGCCACACCATCCTCATTGCCATTTCACACACGCATCATCTTACATTCGTGCAAGGTAAGTTTTACTGCTGGAATTTTGTGGGGATGTATTGTACAAAAAAACTTGGAAAAAAATTCTATACATTTGCATATCACGTCACACTATTTAGTACACATAGCTATAGTTAAAGACGTAATGAATATATCTTGTTGTCTTTATAGGTTTGGGTGAACAAAACATCTGTTTTTTCCTCAAAAGTTGCGTGTTTTTCAACTCAGCCTTCAAAGTGTTTAGCCAGTTAGTTGGATTCCCACAGACAGGTGCATTGTAACTGACTAGCTTAGCAACTTTGTTAGTTAGTTAGTTAACAATAAATAATACTTTTCGCGTAGCAAGTGGACAGTTATTGCATACAAAATGGGCCATTTGGTGTCTCAAATTTGCCTGCTTGTCACATTGGTTGTCCTTGTGGGATCCCAGGTGAGAAAAAATCTTTACAATTCGGATGAATAGAAAATGAGAAGAAGCAAAGTTGATGGACAAATTTATCTTTTTTAGACCAGTCCACAAAAAAAGTTGCAAGTCAGCGTCTACTACGAAACTTTGTGTGGAGATAGCCGAAGATTTATTAAAAATCAGTTGTACCCAACAAAATCCTCAGGACTTGGTGCCTATTTTGATGTAGAATATATTCCTTATGGGAAAGCCACGGTGAGTTTCGTATTTTTGTTTGTTTCATGGATAAAATGGGACTGCAAGCTATTTATGAAGATTTTTTTCGACAGCATAAAGTTTCTGAGTCGTCTGGAAGTAAAAAATACTCATTCACTTGCCAACATGGACAAGACGAATGTGATGGGAACAAAATGCATGCTTGTGCAATAAAATACATTTCAGGAGAAAAGGGAGTCAGAGATTTCTTGTTTTGCTCCATGAGTGAGAAATATCCGCCTACAAGTTTAGCCCTTTGCTCTCGTCGGACCGGCTTGGACCGAGCTGTGACCCAAAAAATCCAGGCTTGTATGGACGCCGACGAAGGAAATGAACTTTTGGTTCGTAATGGTGAAAAAACGCATAATTTGAATCCACAGTTGTACTTTGTCCCTTGGATTACTATCAATGGGAAGTTCACCGAGGATAATTTAATTGACAGTCAGAAAGATTTCAAGTCTGTCGTTTGCAGGGAATTGGTTGAGAATGGTATCAAGGCTAACGGCGAGGCATGTGCTTAAGAATCCGTGTGCATTATTATATATAATTTCTTTAGAAGGTGTGAATTCCACAATTATGAATGAAATACAATGTAAAAAGATGACGCTGTGCGTGCAAATAATCTTTAGTTGCCCATCGTACTACTTAATAATATGAATATGCATTGTACTATTAGCTTGGTTGTTTGGCTCTCTAAAACTTGATGTTTCCCACAGTAGATGTTTTTCACGAATTTTTATGAATATATTAACCACTACTAGTTTTTAAAAACGCTTTGTTTGTTGTTAATTTAATAAATTCGGTCAAAAGCCACTAACTAAGTATTGTCTACATATTTTTTCTCATAAAGCCCCTAGAAGGTCACATTTGCATGCATTTGGGTTATAAAAATTATGATAACCAAAAATGTCACTCCATATTTTTATATTTGAACCATTTATTTCCGTCACAAGCTATGGTATCACCAAATGTATTGCATTAAATACATGGGAAATATTTTATAACAGACAGAGAATAAATAGGACACATAATTAGCTAACATAACAT
>Ga0210040_10007227_pt1 | contig 13562 bp, 10 predicted proteins | sample CryGeyCG12114_NA_FD_185462 | JGI IMG/M metagenome (GOLD analysis project Ga0210040, IMG submission 185462) | Groundwater microbial communities from aquifer - Crystal Geyser CG19_WC_8/21/14_NA (SPAdes) (version 2) | ecosystem: Environmental > Aquatic > Deep subsurface > Groundwater | place: USA... | reverse complement strand
CCGTGTCTCTTCTCGACCTGGGTAATGCATCATGCGTCTGCCTCCGTGAACAAAAGCCCACAGCGGTTGCTGTCGGTTCCACTATACACAGCACACTGTATCCAACCATGGTGGCTTATGGTCGGCGCCATCGACACTAGACGCTGTCATTGCATTATGCATACGATATACTACCTGGGTGGCTTTGCTTGTTGTCTGCCGTGTAATCTACTAACTTAACCTGCCTCGGCGCCAGCGGAAATTCGCGACAGGCGAACTTCAACCCCTTATTATTATTATTCCGCGATCGGCGCACATTATCATTATTGTTGATCCATCCCGCCTCTCGCTTTGATTGCACCATCCCACACCTGTATCCCACATCCCATACATACATCAGCGGCTGACCGTGGCTGGTCGACGTGCCCGCGGACTTCCTATCGCAAGCCAATCGCTACTCACATCGCCCTTGCACCGACTGCGCCGTCCTTGCAACACCCAGGTGGAATCACATGCGTAAAGCGCACAGTACCCTTCCACCGTTACATGAGCAGATTCGAATTCCATTTCTCACGGCTGGTGGGTAGTAGATAATCACTTGGCTACCTAGGTATGTTACTAGACTTGGCGTACATGCAGGCCTTTTGGACTGCTGTTCGAGCCTCCTGAGTAGCCGCAATGCCAAAGCTCCATGGCGAGGGGGTGTCCGAGAGCCTTCCCGATGTCAGTTGGTCTATATAAGTCGGGTCGCGGCTGTGGCGTCACTTACCTGCCTTGCATCCAAACGCTCTGTGCTCTCAAAGCAAATGGTCTGTTTGGCAAATTCAATGGCCGCTGTAGATGCTCCTGGAAGTATATTTGTCCAAGATTGTGCAGAGAAATCTTGAAAGCGAACCTTATCCCAGTCAGGGTATGTACGTGCTGACTGCAAGCATTTTTTAGCAGATTGCCCGGACGGTAGGTATGCAGACTTACTGGCCATGTGCCATTGGTAGGTGTACCAAGTGTTGTGAACATCGACTTGATGAGTCCAAGCTCACTACCAAGTGGTCCTGCGTCAAAGACTGGATGGTGTCCGTCTTTGACCATCTCTGCCACAACACATCCGGCTGCCCACATATCCAACGACTCGTCATAACATCTGCAGCCAAACAGCAGTTCTGGAGGCCTGTAACATGTGGTGCCTACATCGGTCAACTTTGACGCTGCTGGTTCTGATTCCTTGTCTGTTGGTGACCACGCAATGCCAAAATCCGTCAAGTATGCAGGTCCATCCATGCTGCGTAGAAGGATGTTCGAAGGCTTCACATCACGATGAATAATGCCTTTGGAGTGTACATGGTTCAATGCATTGAAGAGTGCTTCGAAGACCAGCCAACTCTGTTTCTTAGTCAGGACACCAGCTCGCAGGAGATTCTCCAGGTCTTGTCTGAGGAATGGAAACACAAGCACATAGCGCCCACCTGGCTGCCAGAAAGCTTCGAGCAACTGCACCACACTCTCATGAGAAGCTTCTACCAGAATTCGTGCTTCACGCTCCGAGTTGTGCGGCGCTATCATCGTGGTCGGATTGGTGACTTTCAGTGCGATGACTCGAGCGCTAGCTTGATTGTTCGGCTTTGCTTTGAATATGGTCGACATTTGGCCGTCCTTGTGAAATGTTGCGCAAGAGTAGGTGGCAAAGGTTGGGCCATCAGGATTGAAGACTTCGTCGTCATCTTCATCGCGCAAGCCTGACTCGCCCCGGTTTTCTACTTGTATCACAGATTGCAGGCTTGCAATGAGACTATCGCATAATGCTTGATATGCATCCTTCGAGGCAGCCTCTTTGAGAATTTCTTCCTCGGCAACCTTAGCATCTGAACGTGCTTCATCGGATGACTTTCCACAATTTTCAAACGCATTCGACCTTACACGTAGTTAGAAATGAAAACAATCCTGGCCTGGTAGCACGTACAGGTTGACGATGTTGCTCAGACGTTCCGAGAAACTGATATCCATCGTGAACAGGAGCTTTGATGAAAACGAGAATGGTACTTTGTTTTAATCAAGTACTCCGAGCATCAGTGATTCTCCAGGCTTGGACAGTGGGATCCTGGAGCTGAATATGTTCGCCCGGTCTTGTGAGGAATAAAACCCGGGAACACCTACCTACTTAGGTACATATTTCAACCACTCAAGCTTGCAGCGGCACTCGTCTTGCCGTCGTGCAGCTATGAGGATAAACAGACACGTACGCATTGTGCGGCATGAGATAGCCTTGTTGTAAGCGTATAGTGTATCGGGAAATGACTTCTCCTCACAACGCAGAAAAGAGATAGAGTACTGTAGCAGACCCTTTGCCTAGAGGGCCTCGGGCGGCGATCGACACGGCGTGACTTGGTTAAGGTAGCTGGCCAGCCATACATCCCAGGTACCTATCTGGGTCGCTAAGTTAGAGACTCGGAGTCTCTGCCGCTGGCCTCGAGCTTGAGGTACTGTCATCACGTCTCAGCTCTGCATTGCCGAGGCGGCGCCATAATTAACTCAGAGACCGTGACGGAGCAGCCCACTTACACTCACGGCTGCACGTCGCGCATGCATCGAAGCTTCAACATTGTTCCTCGGCCAACCTCTTCTCAACCAGCATCCGCCGCTGAGCTTGCGAGAACTTCCTGACCTCTTATACAAGTCTGCGTAAATGCAAAGCCTCATGCCAGGAATTGCACCACTCCTTCCGTGAAAATGGAGCTGTCCAGGCAAGAGTATCCTGCCCTCTTGGTACCTTTTGTCCTACCCGAAAGTTCCGTGACTTCCTTGACTAATTGCTTTGCGCCAGACCTCGTTGCAGCCCGATCAGGCCATTAATGTCCTCAACGACCGCGTCGTCTTGATCAGCAAGGTCAATAATGACATCGCCGACTGGTTGAAGGTTAGTCTTTGCGGTACAACTCACCGCTGCTCTGGCTAAGCTGTAGTAGGAGAGGAGACAAATCGAGGAAACGTACGCCGCAAGTCTGCGCAAACTTGCGCGAAGACCGCAGCAAGATGCCGCTTCAGCATTGGGGTATGAGAGCCGCCTGGGGTATACCTCAGCTTGCTGACATGACGCAGCATCTTTCAGATGCCATGGCAGCGCATAGTCTCTGGCACCGAGAACCTAGCCAAATCGCACGAAACCCTAGCTCAGCGCATCGAAGCAGATGTTGAAATACCGCTGCGGCAATTCTCAGCCAAGAATCGTGAGATGCAGAACCTGGGTACCGTCCAAGGTAACCTTGCGTCGATAGCAAAAGAGCTAGGCAATGCTCAGAAGAAGGCTGCATCAGGAGGCAGGAAGGCCGATGCGGCAAGCTCGAAAGCAGAAGATGCAGGAAGAGAATGGGAAACTCAAGCACCCTTCGTCTTTGAACAATTACAAGCTCTTGACGAGTCGAGAGTTAATCACCTTCGGGATGTCCTGACGCAGTTCCAGACGCATGAGGTCGATCAGGTCGAAAGAAACAGAGTCAGTGCAGAATCATGCTTAAATGCATTATTGAACATAGAAACAGCGGATGAGATCAAGACGTTTGCTACCAGAATAAGTGGTCAACGTGGTAGCCTTACTCAACGCCCTGGTTCAGCAGCTACTAGACCGTCAAGTTCATCATTACAACCTCCACCGACACCGCCTCCACCAAGGCTTGCGGACGACCGTTACAGCCAGCGTTCTAACTCTGAGTATGGCCAAGACAGAGTCGCACCACGTATGTATGACCGCAGAACTTGTTGTACTGTGCTAACCTCTACACAGTGCCTAGCACAACACCAAACAAAAGCAAGCTTGGTGGCATCAAACGTCTGGGAACAGTGCTCAATAGAAGAAAGAGTACTGCTCCACCTGTACCACAGACTGCTGAGAAGAAGAAGGATAGAAGATCGTTTGCTCCTTTCAGAAGAGGGGACTCAACGAGAAGCTTTCAAGACCTGGAAGAGAGAGGCGCCGATCTATCTCCCATAACAACTCACGAAGACCGAGTTCCATCAAGACAAGGACCTACAGATTCGGAGATACCGACGCAGTCAGGCCTTGTTGACACTTCCTCAGCACCATCGATGGTGAACGGTACAGCTCAGTCATCCACATCTGTGCCTACTATCAACGAGCCCGCGTTGGTACCTGTATCGTACGAAGATCATCAGCAAAAAGCGCAGCCACCTCCGCCCCAAGAGCTTAGCGCTGCACCTGTTATTCAACAATCCTACGCCCCAGCTAGCGATCCCATCACTAGAGCACAACAAGAAGCAAGCACATCCACAGCAGAAAGCGACGAGATGGTGCGCAACATACAGATTCGAGACCAGCCGATACAAGAGGACGAGTCTGAAGCACAACTTGCTATGAGCAACATGGCAAACCAGCTCAAACTGCAAGCACAATCATCTGGAATGGGCCGCACTTCAGGTACTGTGCGTGGGCGAAGAGACGTCAGAAACACCATGTTCGTTCCGAGCTCTTCAGACGCACCTAGCGCACCAGGAGCAACCAACTCGATGTTCCCTTCCACACCGAGCACTGTCGGTGCACCCATAGCCGCAGCCCCAGCTCCGGTAACGTCTTCCGACAGTATCTCCGATTTGCCGTCACCAATTCACCGACTGGGCACACCTGGCACGATGCAAGGAGAACGCAATCCTGGCTCGGATACACAATCGATGCACTCTTCACGCAGCCTTGCGAACATAGTCCACCATCCTGATTTGCACGAGCCAGGCCTCAATGCAAGTATAGTCGAGACAGTAAGCACATGGTTCGAAGGCAGCGAGATAACCAAATCTTCCATTATTGGCGAGATAGGCCTAGCCTATAATCCACCAAACACTGGGACAATTGAGAATGAGACGATTCGTTTACACAATTTTCAAGTTCTCGGGAAGGTTGCCGCAAATCCGACATTCGTCAGCCAGGTACCAGCGACAGGTGACAAGGAGGAGCAGAGTGGTATATATACCGTTGCGGTGACCTCGATAAGAAGACCCACCCCGACTGTTGGCTTCAAATACCAACTTCACATCGACGAGAGCAACCTAGGACAATACAGTCCCATCCTTATCCAGCCGGCTTGGCAAATCGTCGAAGGTCAAGCAAGCGTCATCGTCCTGTACAGCAGGAACCCTGCATTCGCACTCGGTCAGCAGGACGTGGCGCTGAGGAACGTCACAATCACTGTCCATCTCGAATTGAATGAAGGAGCTGGTCGACCGTCTTCGGCCATGATGGCGCCTACGCAAGGAGCGAGCTTCCGACGCAAAGCGGGTGCTGTCGTTTGGAGATTCAACGAAATGACGCTGAAGAGCGAGCAAGAGAGGTTGTTGGCTAGATTCATGATTCAGGGTGGCCTGGCTAAGAGAGGCAACATTGAGGTCAAATTCGAGGCCCCGGGCCGAATTGGAAGTGGATTGGGCTTGCAGAAAGCTATAGACAACGCCACGAAGGAGGTGGACCCATTTGCTGACGAGGGTGAGGGCAGTGTGGCTAGCCTAGGTGGAGAGAGGAAGTGGGATGACCTGGAGGTCAGGAAGATGTTGGTCAGTGGCAGGTATACTGCAAGCTGACCGGCGAAAGTGTTCGGGTGCTTCCAAAATGAATCATGGCGCTCAGCGAGATATGACTCATCAAGAGCTGTGAGTTGTGGATCGAGCAAGATGGTGATCGCTCCTTATTCAGAAGCAGGAGCTGTCTAAGTCCGGATGAAAGCGTTCTTCACAAACACCTGAGCTGAGCTGAGCTGAGCGGAGATGAGTCAAGAAATTGTGGATAGCACAGCGAATAGCCCACGGTACGAGAGAGAATTGTACGCTCCATCTTAATCAAACTTCGAACCAACGAGAAACGATTACAGTAAAATCAGCTGACAGTGCATGCGTGCACTTCGTCTACATCCCGAGGTCTGTACCGCTAGGAAAGTCGGAGTTGGTACACGAAGAATAAAAAAGGGTTTCCAGTTTCGGCCATCCAGTTCCAAGCTGATTGTAGGTAGCTTGGACGCTTTGCGAGAAAAGTAAACAGGGTATGTACCTATATCACGCTGCAGTCAGAGTACTAAAAACAATGATGTAGAGAAAGCCATGGAATTGGGTTCATCTGCTATCTATTGATGTACCTGGCTTTGCTATGGACTATCGAGGCAAAGATCAATCATGACCTCGAGAGCAAGTCCTCTGTGGAAGTTGCATTGGCGGGACCTCTACGCTGTGTTGCGCTTTTCGCTGAGTCTCATTGGCAGTTATGTTGTCCAAAAGCCACAATTCTACTTCCACCCCCAACCTTGCCTCTCGATAGGAGCAGTTCGTTTGACCACGGGCCAGAACCTCATGTTTCGGTTTTTGTGCATCTTCAGGCGCTGCGTGAGATTGGTATATTGGTTCCCTGCGGAGAAGTGGCGGCTATAGCCTCCTCGTCAGTTGGGAGCGCATTTGAGAGTGTTTATGTGATTGGAGGGTCACCGACGCCGTGGATGCGAAATTGATCGTATTGGTGGTGACGTGGGAGCCGGATTATTGCAAAGATAGGGCTGCAAATACCGATGCAAGCGTAGTAGTATTCGAGGTCTCCTAGTCCTTGATTACGAGCAGATTGGTGGCCTTGTTCATCCTTGCGACACGCTTAATAAGTGTGACGAATTCTGTTCGTTTGTCCTTAGGATGAGCAACGCGGGCCATAAGATCCTTGATCGTGATGCCTTCTGCTGGGATGGCAGCACGAATCTCTTGCTCGCTCGGCAGTGCGACAACAGGTCCAGAAGATGCCGGCCTTTGAATTGGAGCAGGTGATCCAGGTCGAGATCCTGTTTGTGGTGTCGCAACACCAGAGGTCGGACCATTGACTTTGAGCTTGAAACTTCTTGCTCGAGTGCCGTCCGACATTGCGCCACCTTCGGTGTCACTACCCGCACCAAGAGCGATGGACTTACGCTGCTGCAGGCCTTGTGGTGCAGACGATGATGGTACATTAGCTGGAGACTGAGGACGACTGCCTGGAGTTGGTTGTGTAGAAGACAAGTGTTTTGACTTGAACTTCTTCCTCCGTACTGAAGCATCCGTGCCTGAGGCATCCGAAAGGTTGGGTGATCCTGGTCGCTTGAGTAGATTTTTCTCCTTTTTGATCTTGTTCTCACGATCTGATGCGTTGCTTTTCTTCTCCGCACGACCGGACGGGGTATTGGCTTCAGAGGAAAGATTCTTTTTAGTGTCAGCCTCGTCCTCTTTCTTGATATTAGCAAGCCTTTCTTTTTCGATACGTTCTCGCTCTTCTTCAGAGTCCGTCTATTTCACTGTTAGCGTAAATATTCAAGGACAAACGTGGAATGCTTACTGTCTCGTCCGTTTCCTCAGAGTCGCTGCCATGGTTGTAGTTGCGTTCTCGTTTCTCAAGGGCTTTCTTTATACCACGGGAGAATTCCTTCTTCATTGCTGCCTCTTTCTTCTCACGTTCCTCAGCTTCATCATATTCTTTCACATCTTTGAAGTCCAAAAAGTTGGCTGTGAGCTGGTCTTCTTTAATTCGCTTCTCAGCCATCTTCTCGTCCTCGTCCTTTTCATCGAACCAGTTACCCTCCTCGTCATCAGCAAAGTCATCTTCGAAGTCCAAGTCCGCATCCTCGCCAGTTCGACCTGCTATGGTCTGATCCTGTGCGCCCGAAAACAATCCCTTGCTCTTCTTGGAAGTCATCTCTCGTGCTGCATCAGCTACACGCTGCTCTCGTTGCCTTATCAACCACTCTGGCTCGGTCCCTCGTCTCTTCATGGCCGCCTCAATCTCTTCTATGTTCATCGCAGTTTTTGGCGCTTCGCGTTTTGGCTCGAATTTGTAGTATTTTTCGACAGGGATGAGTCTGAATCTAGCTGTGGACGAATCGCCTGCTGATTCGTAGGCAAATGCAGCATACACGTTCATAGAACCTATCTGATTGTGGCCGACGAAGGTATGTTTATTGTCAAAGTCCTCAAGATGCCATGGCAATTTTTCTTCATAATTCGTCTGAATCCGCCGCTTCTCCTCTTCGGTTCGCTCTCTATTGAAGACTTGCTGTATTTTCTTCTTGAAGTTGTTTTGTTTCTTTTGGTTTTGAGAGGGTGCGATTTGCGAGAGGTTTGCTTCCCGTTCCTTCTGCCGCTCTGCATTGCGCTTGCTCATCTCGTCTCGTTCCGCCTGATTAATGAAACCATCTTTCGGATCTTCCCCCTCTTCTTTTGGTGGGCCAGTAAGAACCGTTCGCGGGTCACGACGATGTAAGCGAGCGGGCTTCGGAAAGTCTGCTTCGCTCCGAATATCAATGCTCTTGTCCCCAGTACTTGTGAGCTGCAGAATGTGGTAGCGCAGACCATCCATTAAGTCTCGCTTCGTCGTTACGAGCTTGTAATCTCTATACGGTACTCTGTCTGCTGCAACACCAGGGTCCGTGAACCCGCTGACGCGTTCGTTATGAGGTCCCACTGAAGGCGAAGCAGAACGTTGCGTTGTAGGTGTGAGAGGTCTCGAGAGAATTGAGGGAGGTGCGAGGTGACCATTTGTTTGGGGTGGTGGTGGAGGGGGCTTCGATTTATCCTTGATGATGCCAGACCCCTTGAAGAAGGCGTTCTGGGTAGGCTTCTTGCGCTTCAGTACTGGGGCGCCATTGGGATGACCGTTCGCAGGCCGTGAGGTGGGAGGTGCTTGATTCATGATGCAGGAGTCTAGAATGCTATTTGGTAACAGTACATGAATATATTACATGCACAGGACGTGGTGGATAGTGGACGCTCAGAAGGCGCGCTCAAACGTTTGTACGGATGCCCCAATGGAAAGCGAGAAGACTAATCAGGTACTCAGGTATGCGGTTAGGCGCAGCAACATGACTGCCTCGAGTCGTACCAAGTATGGGGATTGGGAAAGCACAACTAGCACTGTTCGCAGCCGAAGCGCAAGCGCAAGCGCGAGGGCGGAACGACAAATATGCCAAGAGCCGTGCTGCTAGATAAGGCTGCCACGTGCTGCAGCCGCCATTGGTGATTCAGGCGCAACCGCGGATCGTCAGCCTGTTATGACTCGTCTACCAAGTGATCCATGAGGACCTTGACATCTCGTCCTTCTTCTCCCCAACATCCCGCTATAAATACTTCCGCCAACAACCTCCCGCCAGAAACACTTCCACCAACATTTCGTCCTTCTTCTCCAAAACACCTCGCCCTAAACACTTCCATCAACAACCGCCACTGGTCTTCTTTCCATCAGGTAACACGGAATAACCCTGCACAGGCGCATTACAACTTCAAATCCCAGGGCTTCCCAGGTGCGAAACCGCGATTCGACATTTTTGATCGTTCTACGGCGTTCTTTTGCATTTGCTTCAAGATTCCTTCGGCGAAGTAGGGACCTACTATTAGGTAGCCGCACCCCAATAAAACAGCCTTGATCTTTGCCCTCTGCCATGGATTTCCAACAAGATAATCCGGGCTTCACGGCTCATGTCTCAGGCCAGCTCCAACAACTTGCAACACCAACCCAGTACGAGCATGTCCCTGGCAGAGGTCGTGGCCGTGGCCGTGGCCGGGGTAGGGGCCTAAATCAGTCCCGTGGACAATCAACCCTGTCGATTCCCCAAATACAGCCCCAGATTGCTCCGGATCATGAAGCTTACCCACCCTTGGGTGCTACCGGTCCAATACATGCTCAGCCAGCAGGACAAAATTTTGTCCAGCAGTACCCGCCCAACTCCGACTCGCGACCACAGATTTCGAACAACTATCGAGCAAGAAATTCTGATCAGTCTCCAAGAGACTTCTTCGACCACGCCCGTGGTCGTGGTGGTCAGCGAGGTCAACATTCCCAGCGTTATGGCGCGTATCGGTCAGGCGCTCAAGCCATCATCGATGACGGATACCAGCAAAACCGCATGTCCGTTGGACGAGACGACTTTCGACGCCCTCCATCGCATCGAGGCACCCTCTACAACGTAGCCACAAACCCCTACTTTGGCACAGCTGAACAGCAACGTGCAATGCGTCACAAGGTCATGGCACAGTCTGACTATCTCCAGCATGTCGCTCACCAAGGACTACGTAATCAGATCAGTGTGGCAGAACAGCAGGAGAAAGAGGCGTTTCGCAAGGATCTCGAACATTTGGTCCAGAGGACCATTGCAACGACTAATCCCATCACGTTCAAGCCGGCCGACGTCAAGCTGAAGTGTTATGGAAGCCTCGCAAACGGGTTCGGCATGGTAGGCTGTGATATGGATCTGCTGCTCACGTTTCCACCACGCACACAACTGAATGATGAAGATGCAAATATCGAGGTCAAATCAAGGAGGCTCGTTGAAGCTGCGCTTCTAGAACGTGGACATGGCGCTCGACTATTGACCAACACCCGTGTACCGATACTGCGCGTCTGCCAATCACCGGGTCCTGACCTCCTCAAGAACCTTCGGCTGTATCGTAAACAATGGGAAGAGTCCGAGCTAGCCGCTGTTAGCGGTGCAGAAGGCAACCACGACGGCCTGCCGCTTCTGACATATGAGAAACAGGAAGCAGCTGCAATGGCTCTAGCGGAGTTGAATCTCGATGACACGCCATTGAGTGTGCATCTTCCTGCATCTCCAACCCTCGGCAATGCTGATCTGGAATACGTTGGCGACTGCGGCATCCAGTGTGACATCAACTTCTCCAACATGGTGGCCTTGCAGAACACGAAGCTGTTGCGTACGTACTGCAGTCAAGATACGCGAGTACGCCAGATGGGCATATTTGTCAAGAGCTGGGCCAAAGCTCGTGATATCAACACTCCCTACCGTGGGACTTTGTCGTCGTATGGCTACATATTGATGGTCTTACACTATCTGATGAATATCGCGCACCCACCAGTCATAACGAATTTGCAGCAGTTGGCTCGCGACGAAGGTAACTGGCTAGGCAGAACGGAGGCAGACGTTGAATTGTTCGAAGGCTTCGACACTCGCTTCACCTCTGACCCTCGCAAGATCCGAGAGAAGATGGCAACATTTCCACCCAACCGCGACAGCTTGGGCAAGCTGATTCGCGACCTTTTCTGCTACTATGCCAGCCGGGATGGCTTCCATTACAATATGAATGTGATCTCGATCCGCACACCAGGTGGTATCATTAACAAGAGAGCTAAAGGCTGGACTGAGGCGAAGTGGCAAAACCAGCATGTTCGCAACCGTTACTTGCTCGCTATCGAGGACCCCTTCGAGGTTGAGCACAATGTCGCTCGAACAGTTGGTCACAATGGCATTGTCGCCATACGCGATGAGTTCAGACGGGCTTGGTCAATGATCGAAGCCGTAGGCGATGGTGCTGATGCTGGTGGTCTGGAGAACTTACTGGAACGCATCGAGAACCGCGGCGACCTGCTTCGCCGAGACCAAGACCACCACAAGGAGCGAATGCGCCAAATTCGTGAGGAAGCCGAAGCGAAGCAGCGGGAAAGCAAGCCCGAAGCAGAGGGTCAGGCCTTCGTTACCGAGCAAGAGAGTACAGGAAAAGTAGCTGAGAAGACTAACGTATTGCAAGAAGATGTCAACGGTATGTCAGTCCAAGATGACTCCGTACCCACTGCATCTTGGGATCACGAATGGCCGAGTCAACAAGCACTGACTCAGAATGAGATCTTCCAGGACAAACCGAGGCAAGAAAAGAGTAGACGGATACGGAAAGTCAAGGAGGACAACGATGATGATCTCGCGAAGGATGTGGGCGCAGCCACAGATATGCCTAGACGCAGGGGACGTGGAAAATTGACGCAGAGTCATGACATGAAGAAAACGGGCTGGCAAGTTGATGAACAAGACAACAATACTGAAAGTTTCTGTTCTCCAATAGAGACCCTCAAAACCCACGGCTTCGATGCTTATGGAAACTTGAAAGCATGGGATCTCTCAACTTGGCAAGGCAGGTGGCTAATGTCTCGGGACAAGAGAGTACATTCTGGCACATATCGACCGCCCCGTGACCCTGAGCTTGCCTTGCTTGACAGTCATTGTCCCCATGATCCTCAAAGGCAGCAGCCTGTCACTGTAAACAGGGAGAATGAGATTGCCGAAAACCAGGTGCCGTGGCCTTCCAACAGACCCGATGACGATGGAAAGCCGAAATATAGACTGGCATGTGGCCGTGCTCGAGTGTTTCTTCGCGTCGATGAACCTGGCTACGATCCTAAGGAAAAGCACTTGGTTGGCCCAGTCATCGCTTGGGACAAAACAACCATGGGTGGACGTTGGCTCGCTCATCGAGACAAACAAATACGTTCCGGAAAAGACTTCAAGCCGTATCACAAATATGCTAAACTCCATGCAGCTTTCCCCTACGATCCGGAAATGACCAGAAGAGAACTCATGGTCAAGAACGCTGAATTGAGGAAGCACTATTCGAGCACATACCATTACGTTGAACGTTTGTCCAATCCAAAGGAGCCACAGCCGTGCTGCGCTCAAAGTCCGGTAGCTGGGTACGAGGAGCAAGAACCTTCCTTTGAGCTGCAGCACACATTTGAATGCTCTTCCATTCAATTGACAGAAACTAGAGGTGGACCACAAGAAGGAAGGGTCGTTGCTGATGCCCAACCAGAAACAAAGTTGGAGCAACACATCAGTGGGCCCGTCACGTTTTCAGAAGTGTCCACCACCACAAGTCAGCCTGCTCCTGCTCCTGAGCCAAATCGTGATTTTATCAGGTGTCAACGCCTTGCTTTCTATGCCAACATGACAGGAGACTCGAAAAAGCAAGTCGAACGTGGAATCAAACATAGCGATCAGAGAAATGTTCGAACACTTATGAGGCAATTTGGCATGTCCACTCAGGACCACGCTACTAAGCACTTGGACGTCGCCACCTCTAGTTCTGTGGCACAAAGAACTCCAGACATGTTTCCTCAGTACTCACAGGCACATCACACGGAAGTGATTGAGCAATTCAATCATACCCCAGTTGAAGAGGCTGACGTAGAGACGGTGGTCGGGAATGAACAGCCTGAAATTATCGACAACGAACATGTGCCGGAGCTCACGGATTCCTCTTTCGGCCCGCCATCCGATGATGATTTGAAAGTGCCAGAGACACTTTACCCAGACATCGACGACGACCACCGACCCAAGGACGAAGATCCCAAAATCATGCCAATACCTCGCTCGACGAGCTTTCAATTCGATCCCCGCCAGCTTCGAGACTTGGCCGTCATCAGAGAAGGCGGAAACGGGTGTGCACGGGTCGGTGAAGAGTACAACATCGAAAACGAATACGAATGGGGTGGCGGCGGTGACATGGCGTACAAATCAAGCACTGCGATGAACACGGGACCTGGCGTGAGTGGCGGTGATCCATGGCAACCAGGACAGGGAGGTGACCAGGTGTTGATGGAGGAACTTCCTGGAGTTTGCGAATGAGCTGGATTGACTTGCAGCTGTTAATGTTACGATTACAACGAGGCCATGCCAACAACAAGGGGTGCGACGCAGAGGGAAACGATATCAGCATCTTACCCAACGCATATGATTCACGAAGCATGTACTTGGCGAAGTAAGACAGCAACCCATCATGGGCTGGAGCAGGAAGAAGTACAAGGCTGC